>Ga0206682_10001404_pt1 | contig 23727 bp, 15 predicted proteins | sample M240m12015metaG_FD_155444 | JGI IMG/M metagenome (GOLD analysis project Ga0206682, IMG submission 155444) | Ammonia-oxidizing marine archaeal communities from Monterey Bay, California, United States - M2 40m 12015 | ecosystem: Environmental > Aquatic > Marine > Intertidal zone | place: USA...
CACGCCCTATTATATGGGGTGTTAGCACTTCTCGATCGCCACGCGCGCGTTGTGGCGTCGTCGCGAGTTATTAGCACTTCGACGGCGCGCACATATTAGGGACGTGGAAAGTAATACATACTGATATGTGAGTAAAAATAAGTCGTCGCGCGGTTTGTCGAAGAGTTCAGCTGACCCTGACGAGAAAGCAGGCAGCAACATAGAAGGCGATAAACCATCGCGGCAGCTTCAGGGTCCGCGGGAAGGACTTTACTTGGACCGATGCGATTGAATCCGTGCAGTTGCCAAGGAAGGCCGACTGGTGTATCACATACTGGACGCTCAAGTGTACCACCTTCTGTGCGTCCACGAAATACGTCGTTCAATAGTTCATCACTCTTGAATTCAAGACAGTTAGCACGTGGTGAAGTGCGCTGCGCCTCATTGATACACAATCTCAGTCACGCTTTAAAGAGCGGAAAAATATCTGCAGTCGAGCTCACCAGCGCCTACCTTGATAGGGTGAGTAGCAATGTCATGACTCACCCACACACGGCTTGAACTGACTCTTTGGGGATAGATACGCTCAATAGATAACACTATTGGGAGTTTCGTACAGGTGGATTTTGCTGGTGCTATCGAACAGGTGAGAGTGTGCTCTGATACCATGTCCTTTGTTCAGAACTCAGTTTCTCGCACAGGCGAAACAAATTGATTCACGTATTGCGACCGGCCAAGATCTTCACATTCTTGCCGGTATTCCTCTCGCAATAAAAGACAATATTTGTCATCAGGATCTTTCCACGACAGCGGGCTCCAATCTCTTGAGAGCTCATCAGTCTTCGTATGATGCTGAAGTTGTCACAGTCCTGAAGGGTTGTGGCTCAGTGTTGATCGGAAAGACGAATATGGATGAGTTTGGTATGGGAAGTACGACTGAAACATCGGCCAACAAAGCAACTCATAACCCTTGGGATCTATCTCGAGTGCCTGGTGGTTCATCTGGGGGCTCTGCAGCGGCAGTGGCGGGGCAAATGTGTGCTGGTGCTTTGGGAAGTGACACTGGGGGTTCTATACGACAACCGGCAGCATTCTGCGGTGTTGTTGGCTTAAAGCCCACTTATGGCGCGATATCGAGGCATGGCCTCATAGCTTATTGCTCCACTTTTGACACCATTGGACCAATCGGCCCGACAGTGCAGGATGTGTCTTATATATTTGGTGCTCTTCAGAAGGACGGAAACATAAAGAAGATGCGTGACACAAGTTTACGGCATTCAAGCATTATCGAGACATCACTCCCACCGCAAGCTTCTCTTAGTTGCAGACCATACGAAGGTAGACGCTTTGCTGTAATAGCAGAGGCGATAGATGAAGGAGTCGCAGATGAAGTGAAATTTTCATTTTTTGACTCAGTTCGGCATATAGAAAGTCTTGGAGGGGTGGTGGACCTCGTCTCGTGCAAAACGTTCCAAATGGGTCTACCTGCGTATTATGTCATGGCCGTTTCAGAGGCTAGCAGTAATTTAGCTCGTTTTGATGGCGTTCGTGTGGGCAACCGTGAGGCATCATATGAGAGTGTTACTGACTCACTCGTCGGACATTTTAGACACAGTTATCTTGGTCCAGAAGTTCTTCGACGTATTCTCATGGGTACATATACACTATCTTCTGGTTACAGTGATGAATATTACGCTAGAGCAAAGTATGCTCAACGTCTTGTCCGTGATGAACTTATAAGCTACCTCAGCCAGTACGACGCTTTGCTGACCCCAGCTACGCCTGATGTTGCTTATACACGTGGGAGCAAAATCATGGATCCTTTGCAGATGTATACGGGAGATTTAATGACAGTCAACGTCAATCTTTCTGGCTTACCGGCTATCGTAGTGCGATCTGGAGTCCTCACTGTAGCAGAGGGTACACACCTCCCTATTGGTTTGCAGTTCATCGGTAAACATTTCGGTGAAGGTGAACTATTGCAGATAGCTCACATTTTCGAGATTTCACTAGATAGCGTCACCAAGTTTCCGGACGAAGAAATTTTCTCGTGGCTTTGATTATCGACTGACCTAGTCGAGGAAGATCTCAGACACAGGATGTGGAGTGGCAGACTGGTCTTGCGCAGATATTGTGCAGATTAGTACTGCTTCCCTTGACTTGATGTGGAGAATTCTACAGCCGATCAAACAAGCCCAAAACCATAAGCTACGCGTTAGTCTAAATCACGCGTTAGAACCCTGTATTCTTAGTTCTCTGTACTCACTCCCTTGATCTACACTGTCTAAAACTCCCGAGAATTCCCGTCAGTTGGAGGCATACCTTGACGACTGGACACGGCATAAAGGGGTCATTGCGAATGCGAAGACAATATACACACGGTTAATATTGCATATAAGCGTGCTTATCTGGAAAGCCGCTGCAGGCGAGGAGTTGCTTACCGGTATTACAAGTCTTCGAGACCGTTCAAGCACAAAACGTATAAGTCAACATGACTTGTTACACGAAAATCAACGCGGCTGTCCCTATCAAAGGTAAGACGCGTACGCGTACGCGTTCTCGATTAATCGGTACATGGTCACATTGTTCCATGCATTCGTTGCACATTGGGCTGTGTATGGCTTGCAGTCGTGCTACCTGCCAGAAATCAGCCTTGCCGTCGTCCGATGCAAGTTTTACTAGGTTGAAGCTACTTTCTACGAGAAAAGAATACAACGCGCGACGATCGATCACATGCAGCTCTTTAAATATCGACTTCGCAAACTCCCTTCTGCCCTTTAGTAGCCCTGATATGTTTCTCGGAGTGTTGGACTCAGCGTCTGTATACGAAACAGTGCTTCTGACGGTAGAGTTCAAAACGCTTGCGCTTGGATTCGTTGCTGGCATCATGACCACAAGTTTCATCGTTTATCTCACTCAGCGGGGTAGGCGCCGAAAATCTAAAACCCTCACTCGGCAAGCTTTAGCAGAGTTGAGTGCCCTTGAAGAGCTGGAAACCCTGGACCTCCTTGGCGACATCCCGGCGTGGTTGACTTTTAGCGATGTTGAGAGATCAGGTTGGCTCAATAAAGTTGTTAAAGCCGCTTGGCCTTATTTGGATGCGGCCACTTCATCAGTCATCGTGAAGGCCTTAGATCCAATATTGCGAAATACACGGCCAAGTTTCTTGACATCGTTACAGTTTGAGAGATTCAGTTTTGGTAGTGTTCCAGCTATCATTGAAGGTGTCAAGGTATATGAATCGAGTGAAGAAGGTGCTTTGGAAATCGATTTAAAAGTGTTTTGGGCAGGAGATCCTGACGTTGTTCTGAAAATACGAGCAGCACAAGATGCGTTAGCAGTTCCAGTTTCTTTAACGGAATTTGAGTGCACGTTCACTCTTCGACTGATTTTTGCACCACTCATTGGAATCTTCCCATGCTTCGGGGCGCTCACAATTTCATTGACTGAAAATCCGGATGTAAATTTCGATCTTCGCGTTGTAGGAGGAGACATAACGCTTCTGCCTGGTCTTGCGCAGCCACTTCAAACATACATCCAGGCCTTAATTGCATCTTTTCTCGTCTGGCCTCGTTGCATCACTGTGCCGATTCCAGGTACGGGTTACTCACTTCCAGATATGGAACGCGCAAACGCCGGTCTACTTCATGTTGAAGTACATTCTCACGATGAAACATTGGCTTCAGAAGCTGAAATTGCTATCCAACTCCGTTGGCCCGGTGCATTGAGCACAGATATGTCTCAAGAAGTGCGCGTACACGCTTTGCCCGGTGGCAGGTTTTTGAACTCTCGAGAAATCACACTTCCCGTGGAGGACATGACTAGACAGATATTGAGTGTGCGTTGGTATTCAAGCCCTAAAGACCAAGGCGAGGCGAGGCAATTGACAGGTGAAACTAGTCTATTATTGGATGACATAGTTAGTCAGATCGATTTTGAGTCTTCGGGAGAGTTAAAAGACTGGGGTCCCGTCACCATAGCTGTAGAACTTGAATCCACAAATAGTGAAAATGCGAGCAGAGATGCCGTAAAACGAAAAAGTTCGATGTACGGCAGGATGATCAAGGTAGGTTCTGACCTTTTATCGCGGGGCAAGCGTTTTTCGAAAAAATCTACTACGAAGGTGTCTAGAGGACCCGAAGATAACAATGTGGATAGATGGTTACATGTCCGAGCGCGTATAGTTCAACTGACTGTTAGATACCAGTCCATTGATTCTATGCGTGCACCTCTCTCATCTTCACAGGGTTTCCGCTTGCGTGAAAACGAACAGAACGAGGATTGAAGTAAAACCCTTCACACTATCGAATGTCAATACCTTCTAAACAAGAGTCTCGATGACCGATGATTGATGTGAATAGAATTACATTTGCGAATGCCAATCGACTAATCGACTACTGGGATCAGAAGACTTGAGTATATTTTCAAAATTGCGTAAAGTCTGGTTGACTTGTTTTCATCTCTGCATATCAGTATGGCCACATCCCTTCATTCGAATGAAAGAGTTGTTCCGAAATGAAAGTGCTGCATGACTTGAAATTTATCCAAGCACTCAACCTGTGCATCATGAATTAAAAGAAGTGTCTGATGTTCACCCCTGACGTACGTACACAATACATTTTTAGTAGCCCCTCAGTGACTTTCGTCCACGACCGCACGTCACTTAGACTCGCGAGGAATGGCGATACACGCTGCAAAGGACCTGCTTTCAACTACGATAATTTGAATGTGCATGACTCTAGCCTCCCAAAATAGCAACCCACCATCCTCACATGTGCGCAACTGTCCAAAAATAGTCCACCCTGTGAAAAAGCCTCGTGCTCAAGAATAATTCTTGGCGTAGAATTTCCACATCGTAGCTCGGCTGCTCCCCTACGAGCTAGCTCAATGACAGTACATTTCTCCGGCATAAATATTACCATAAAAAAGGCAGAAAACAGTAGTCATCAAGACCCCACGCACCGTGTGAACCTGCTGGTTCAAGCCTATTCGTCCGTAGTCAGCACCTGTGGCATCTTGTGTTAAACGTTCATACCGAAAATGTTGTTGAATTGTACGAGTGACTGCGATATAATGCTTGAAGATACTATGGATGACGTTCGTTCTTTGATCGATGGTGAAAATTTTATGAGCTTCGAGACAGCACAGAAAAGCGACAAAATTGAGCTCATGTCCTGTTCCGTAGTCTAAACGTGCCCCATCACCAAAACTAGGCATATTAATTCAATCTGTTACTTCCAAGTTCTGATATTTCCATGTCGTACCTATTTTGTAGATATATCTTGAGGTCACTCTTGATGTAAATATCCTGGCCAGCGTTGTGAAAAATTAAAGAGAGAATACAAAGGACTCTGGCGAAGCTTTCGTTACCTTTCGTTCATCAGATACTATATCGTCAACGAAATCTATCAATCAAAACGATTCGGACAGTCGAATTATCTAAAATGTGCAAAATTTTACCTGCGCTGCGGCGTTGAACTTCCTCCAACCACCTACGGAAACTTGGATCGCCAAAACGCACACTAGTAGCCGTTTGCTCGAATTTTGTGACGCTTTCTTCAAGATCACGGAAGAATTCTTTCGATCTCTCAATCCTCTCATCCTGTCGCTTCTTATACTCATCAGTGTTCGTCGGTTTCGCCAAGGAATCGCTAACTCCCTGCTGAAACTCTTACGACTCAAACTGTTGCACGCATCTGTATTCACCTGTATGAAGTCGATCAACAAACCACGTGCACGTGAAACTTTGAATTGTGACATGTCTGTCATATTTCGTATACGTTTGCTTGGTGTGCGTTCCACCATCGCTCGTTCATCGAGGTACGTTCTGTGGTGAACTCGTTTGTCTTAGAGGAGCAAACGGGGACAAGGAAAACCTTGCAGTACGAGATACCTTCTTGGCATCAATTATTCGACTATCGTAAAGTGGGTATATACTAGTACATTTAGTTGATTTGGTGTCATCCAAGCATTACAAAGTCAGGCCTAAGGTTGAGAATAGCTTTTGCGCAAAGGCAGCGAGAGGTTGAGCCCACTTCACTTTCGAAGAGGCTTCTTCACGTAAATTTCCCTCCACCTCTCGTGGCAAACTCACGTGACGTCTTCTTGCGCGAAAAATTACCGTATGAATCACGCTGCTTTCCCTTCAAACCGCGGTCAGGCACTTCAAAGGTGAAAAAACGGCTGCGTTCACTTCTGGACCGTCGCGACTGATACTCGTCAGCGTCAGCTGAGTTCTTCACCTGCCGTCGAGATCGAGCAATTGGTTCATCATCCTCCTGGTAACTGATATTCTTCGAACCGATATGGCGATCCAATGCCCGTTCACTTGCGTCCAGCAAGACGAGGACTTTCTCAGAAAAAGTGTTTGCAGCGACTTGCAGTCGTGAGTGAGCCACTTGACTTAAAGATACACTTTGTGCAACATCATAGAAGACTGCTGGAACCTCTTCATTAGCTATCATCGAGTTCACAATGGAACGCACTTTCTCTTCACTCATTGAGACCATTTCGGCAAGAATACTGACGCTTGCAGACGTGTACTGTTCCGCAAACTGATGCAAATAAAGTCGGATAGCTTCTATTTTGAGCTGTTCATCTATGAGGCGAACTATCCTTTCCTTTGATTCGGGCAAAGAATTCCATACTGATAAATTGAGAACAAGCTGCGATGCCACGTGATAGTTTCCAGTGAGTAACATTTGGGTTGCTACCATAATAGTATCACGTGCTCCATCTGGTGGACCTGTAAAAAGTTGCCTACGATGATTCTCGATGACTCGCATGAAATTACGTGGAAAAGGTCTCGTCTTTCTCGTGCAGAACAAGTCTGAAACCTCTAACAGCATTGAACATGTGAGAAATATACTTTCGATGAGATCAATATTGATGTGCAGATGATGAGGTATCTGACGCCGTCTTTCAAGCTTTTCTTGTTCCGCAGAACGCTCAAACCGAGCTTGTGTTGAGCCTTGTGCAAGTAGCTCCTTTGCTCGCCCGCTTGCGCACAATTCGGACAAGTAAGTGAATGCTTCGACGAAATTGCCACGCTCAAAGGCACATATTCCTAGTTGTGCAACTGTTCTATTGAAAAGGATTTGCGTGCTAATGTCCATGTATTGAATAACTTCTTGCAAATGTGACATAAGAAGCAAGTCTTTCGCTGTTTTGAAATCTCCACGAAGTGCCTCACTGAAAATTTGACAAAGGAGCGCACGGGCTTTGGCCCGCTCATCACCATGCTTGTAAATGTAAGTAGCCAACATCTCAATCGTTGTGAAGAGTCCTTCAGCAGGGAATTCAAAAGAAGTGGCAAACATTTCAACTTCGGAGTTTTGATGACTAGGTTCGACGGTGTCATTGTTCGCCGAACAATGAATTTTCGAAGTGGTGTATTTCCTGAGTGCTTCGTGTGAATGACAGCGTTTACAGTACAACTTCTCCAAAAGCCGCAGAGACAAACTCGCGACGTGCTTCGTGTTCTTGTTTCTATAGAATTCAGTAATTTGCGAAAGAAGAATGAGTAACATCCCCTCGTCTTGCAGTCTATTGACGTAATCCTTTGTATGTGCATCAATGCATTGTAGCGACTTGGTGTATTCGTCGTCCAAGCGCTCAGTGAAAGCACAAAGAGATCCACGAAGTTGAATGTTTGCTCCTGCAATGATCTCGTCATTTGATGGGCGTATAGCTATCTCTTCTTCATCCACTAGTGAGATGTGGCTATTCGATTTCAATAACTGTAAAATGCTGAGTACATTGCTTAAACAACTGCGCCACACAGGGACCGGCATAAATGTCGACATGCTACCAGTCAGGTCGAATTGTGCACTGATAATATGCAAAAGTACCTCAACCTCTTGCGCAGGGCACTTTGATAGGGTTGAAATATACCTCAACTGCTCGACTACACGTGTCCTGTCGACGCCTTTCTTTCCTCGAGACATGGCGATATCTTTGAGCTTCGAATCGATCATTTCAAACGTGACGTCCTCTTTGGGAATATTCATGATATCTTGCATAGATTTCTCAGCTGGATCTAATGGAATTTTCTCTTTTGTGTCGTCGATTGTTTCTGATGTGGTGTCACTGTCTGAGGCTTCGCCTGTCTTCAGGAAAAGCTCCGCGGCAGCAACGTCGGCAGGTTCGATCGCACGAATGTGCTTCTTAACTCTTTGATTCAGTGAATTGAACGCCTTTGCCTGCGAAGTAGACATTTGCTTCTTGAACTCCGGTTCTTGTGAACATATATCCAGCTCAGCAGCCAAAGATACTAACGTTCGAGCGAAGAGTTTCAAACTGCTACCTGTCCGCGTAGAAGACTGCGTGCTCTTCAAAAACTGCTTGTGGAACCCGTCCAGGAGACCGAGGAGAGATGGCCAATCCCTTGCCGTTGTTGCACGCCGGATCCCCAGCGTGCACTGCTTCAGCGTCTCATATTGTTTTTCCTGAGTGCAACGTTGAGAAAATTTTACTCGTTCAGTTCAACGACGTACCTTTGTACTGCGTATGATACGCCTTTCATCCTCTGAGCTATCTGAACTGTCATCTTGCAAGTATCTGCGAACGAAAGACAACTGGTGAGTATTCACAGGAGCCTAGGGTTTGTTCGCCAGGTTCGAGATCGAGAAAGGCCGCGCTCGAGACGCCGCACGAGATGACGAAGGCGTACTTAGATGGGCCATGATCTGAATCAGAACTGGAGCTGTACGACGACGACGACGACGACGTCGACGTCGAATCGTCGGAAGAGTAATCCGTGCTCTCTTCGCTACTGCCATCGCTTCCTCCCCAGAATTTGCTCGCCTGTACAGGAAAAGACGGCGCGTTAATATACATGCACGGTACTTTGTGAGAAGATTACTTGTGGCCCGCATCATCGCGACAAGTTGCAGGGTCACGGATCAAACCCGTCGCCCGTGCCGAGATCGTTTCGAGCAACGACACTAGCGCGTACCATGCTTTTCGGCGCCGCAGCCCAAGAGCTTGACTTGATAACCCACGCCACTCCACGGTGTGCAGACCTGTTATTTTAATGAACCAAATACGCCAGTATTTGACTCCGACGTCTGCAGCAAGAGAGCAGCTCGGACTTCGTTCGACCGCCCGGAACCCCGGAGTGTGCTGAATAGTGCGGAATTTATCTCAAGAAATAGATTTACAACGTACTTGTATAGCAAAAAGAGATTCAAAATATTGCATCATGTAATATTACATGCTTTTGCTACGAGAAAGGGCGCCGCCAAGATGTGGGCAGGTGGTGTGGTTTGCCGAACCGCACAAATACGCGGAAATTACAAAACAAAGGTACGTACGCCGCTCAGAGCATACCGATAGATCGCATGCTAGATTCGTTCAGCGTGTCCGCTGATCACACTCTGCATCTCTTCACACCTTACTGAGTGACCGCGGCTGATCTTCGCTCCAGGTTTTCGATGGACGTTGACCGCCTGCAGAGACTTGCCAGTGCTGTCCGCACGGGTGGCAAGGGATCTATGCGACGGTAATTCATGATGGATCACTCTGACGCCTCCATCTCACCCAAACACTTTTCAGTAAGAAAAAAGCCGCACATAAAGCTGTCTCGGCTGATGACACCAAGTTACAAAACTGCCTCAAACGCATGCAGGTCAACACGATCCCGGGTATCCAAGAAGTAAACATCTTTCAAGGCGAAAACGTGATTCAATTCGCCAACCCTAAATGTACGAACTGTTCCAGTATGATAGCGTTACGATCTGACGAGTATGCGCAGTGCAAGCTTCCCCTCCAGCTAATACTTATGTGGTGACGGGCCCGTCTTCTACTAGAGGTGAGCGGATCATACTTTTCTCAAGAGTTCATACTAAATCCAAGTCTTAGCTCTCCAAGATATACTCCCCGGTGTCTTTAGCCAGCTCGGTAAGTCGGTCGCATAGATCCATCCAGCAGCCTTGATAAACCACGCGTTAGGTCCTGAAAACATTGCGAACTTGAAGAAAGTGGCTGAACAATACTCTCAGGAAAGTGGCTAAACTTCGTTCTTCGTTTATAGACTTCTTGTGAGTTACAAATAACTGACGATCGCTAAATTCCACCCTCCTATCGCTCGGTCAGAGCTTCTAGTATTCAGAACATGCATGCAGTGGATATTGTATCCACGATGCGTGACAAAGCTAATTTGTCTTGTACAGTTCGTTCACGTTGACTTCCAACTTTGTTTCCTTCTCGACAAACCAATAGCTATCATCGTGGCACTTTTTTTCCGGGTGCGGCTCATGCATCGCTCTGTTTCCCAACATCTCAGGTATGGGTGGATTTTCGTATTCTCCGCAACGTACACGCTCTGACGAGCTAGATTTATTTGTTTCAGAAGAAAGAACAAAAACTTGCATCCCGTCACTGTACTCGTCGTCTGTGGCGAGGAGTAGTCTGTATGTGGAATTTAGGTTTTCACTGCCAAATGGGCTAGGGACTTGCAATGTCGTTCCAGTGGGCGCACTTGTTGCGATCAGCATCGCACGCGATAAAGCAGCACATTCAAGCATTTCACTTTCAGGGATAAAGATTCCAGCCTAGACGAATCGTAAGATATGCATAGGGCTCTGCAGTCATACAAACCTCGTGTTGAGTATCAGCAAAAATGGAGCGGATGATTTCTTTCATCTGGTCCAGCTTGTCATCAACCACTGTGTTGGATGCAACATTCGCCTGAAATCAATCGTCAACATGCTTCAGTCAGGTGTACGATATATTTACCTGGTGCTCATATTCTGCCAAGCTAGGCTGGGAGTGCACGTGTCGTAAAACTACTTTATTCTTCGAAACTTTGGTAACCAAGCCGATTCCCTCTAGTACGTTCGTTATATCGTATATTCTCCGCTTCTGCACTAGCAGCGCGACGGCAGCCTCGTTTAGATCGAGAGTTCCTTTCGGCGACTCGCGCAGCAGGGTCATGAATCTCGTCGTCAACAAACCGAGGGAGCTATGTAAGACCTTGATATAAATGGGGGATGCGTACGATGAAAGTGTCCTCACCTATCAAATCGACTTGCACCTGGTTTTGGTAGCATCGATCCGTGTACACGAATATAACCGTAGGAAGGCGATAATTCAGCGCATATTTGCTTAGAGTGTTAACGCATTCGGCGCGATCGACTGAATATTACCGTAAAACGGTACACGTACTTGAATATGATTCTGCGAATCCTGAATTTGTTCGCTCGTACGCAAGTCGTCTACGATAGCTCACAGTGATGAGCGTCGCTGTTCGTTCCGCCGTGCAGCTGCAACCCGAACAGCAACGATTCCCCGGCCGGATACAGCTCAACCGCTCTCGATTTGCCAACCAAGACTATTTCTGAGAGGGAAAAATTTATATATCGCACCTTTAGAGAGTACCTACACACATGACGAGTCATGAACCGTGGATATATACGTATTTTACACCGTTTAGTTCTAAAAGTTTGATTCTACAACATCTACGAGAGGTAGTTCCTAATGCTAATTTGCTCGCCTTTGCTTGCCTTGCGTTTGTGTTCATCGACCATCTTCTCGTGCCAGCCCCTCTTCCTGCTCAACGCCGTATCACCCGCCGCGCCTCTCATAGGAATCGCAACCAGGTTCGACATACCGAGCACACCATCGCCGTCCATTTTGCTATTCTTGGACATGTTTTGAGACATCTCTCTGTGTGTCTTCAAGTTGTGCATGAAACGTTGAAGTTTGTCGAGCGCGTCTGTGATGTGTGCGGCTTCATCAGGCTCGAACGTGAATTCTGGATCGAGTGCGAGTTGTGTCAACTCGGCGGTCATTTGTGCCCAGCGTGACTTTACACTCACGTTGTCGAAAGCTGCTCCAAGGCTTCTCCGATGAGTTGGTAGAGAGGCTTCAACATTATCTGGAATCGCTGGAGTCACGTGTCTCCTGGAATCGCTGGAGTCACGTGTCTCCTGGAGCCCGGACGATACGTGAAGAGCATCACCGAACGGATCGTCGAAGGGATCATCGTCGCACTCGTCTTCCATCCGACCATCGCCCGCACGCGCGACGACAACTGGCGCGACAGGCGTGGAAAAGACACGAGGCGAACGTGTTTTTCACCAAGGTAGGAATACTCTATTGTAGATGGCACTAAACGGTGTAAAATACGTATATATCCACGGTTCATGACTCGTCATGTGTGTAGGTACTCTCTAAAGGGGCGATATATAAATTTTTCCAAACGCGTTCGGGTGCGAATTTCGCTAAATTTTGGTGCCAAAATTGATAGGACAAACACACGCGCGATACGAGTAAGTTAAAGATTCCTTAGTGCAATGGGTCTATTATACTTGTATTTTCGAAAAAAAGTTGAGTGAAACGTAACTTTTCGTGTTTGCGCGCGTCTCGCGCCGCGACGACTGCACCGATAGCTCCGGTTCGGGAGTATATTTTGTAACTTTTTACGCGCTTTCCAACGCCGTCTCGTTCGTCGTCAGCCGTGCAGTATCGCGTCGCCGGTGGCGTGCGTGATTTCGTGCATCTTCAACGTAACTTTTTTCAAAAATAATGACTTGAGAATGAGTGCATTTTTAAGGTGTGTCAGGGTCTAGAATTACAACATGTGCGACGGCGTAGCGGCGGCGTGTCGTCGCTATAGGCGCCTAAACTTGGTGGAAGCGTACTAAACATTATTTTCCTTCGTTTCGGTGCTTCTCGCTTGGATCCGACGCCGTTTGTTTGCGAGCACAGCAATAGCAACTTGACGCACGTCTTGCACAACCTGAGCGTTGTCATCTGCACCATCGTCGAAGAGCGTGGCCGTCGACCTGGCGTCAACTGATGGCACTCCACTGCGTCGAGGAGACTTCTTGCAACCTTTCCGCGCCGTCGAGACGGCCGGGGACGTACTCCGACGTACACCACGTCGCGTCATGCGCGGCGAAAACTGCCTCAAAGATTTACATGCTCGTTGGGCTCCAACGGTCGTCTTCAAGCGCCGCGCGCGCAGCGAATTCAAATTCAAACGGTCGGAAACCACGACCGACGGCTAGTTCGGTCGACCCCGCACCGGACTGGCGCGCGCGCGGCGCGGAGTGACGCGCGACGACGTCGTGGCACGCCGACGTAACTTAATTCATTATTTTCGGTACGTATTTTATTTACGGAAACCCTAGTAGTTTAGATTAATTTTTTACTATATAAGCGATTTATCAGTTATACAGTGGACTGTGCCCACAGATGGACGGATCTTCCACGCGAGATCGGGGACCTGCCACTACTTCAGAGTTCGGGAGGGGCGTTGTACACGTCCGCATGGCACTACGAGATGACTTCTCTCGATCGATGCATTTACAACTCGTTTCGAAGGTGAGCGCTTTTACGCACCGTGGGATTCCCTCTTAGGCTATCTCAGATATGTGGTGCCGATGTGACCATCAAAGAGACGACCGCAGAAATTTTCTGCCAAATACTTGCATCGTAAGTCGAATATTTTGAGTAGCATAACTATTACGGCTAATCCCCATCGCAACCAAAAGGTACATCCACGAAACTGCGATGTTGTCCAAGAATCTGGCTCGAATTGGAGTACGTGTTCAACTTAGGCTCTTTCCAGCAGTGCAGCTAACTAAATTCAAGGGTCGAACAACTGTAAACGTTGCCGATATTTTGCAAAGTTGTGAAGATTTCCATAGTTTGGTGGAGTTTTTTGAGAGAGTTTCTAAGGGACCGTGCACTGTGCGCAGTGGAAACGGCGGCATCTCTTTGCGCAGAAGAGCAAAAGTACGTTTTACGGAATAATTTAGAACTTGAAATTCATACGCGTTGCCTTCATAGCTGCGGCCTACCTTAGCGACGGTCGATGAGCCATATCCGGAGTATACGCCTGGCTTTTTGCCTGTTCTACCACGGCAGATTTCACGACCAACAAATATAAAGCTTATGAAGGAGGAATTCAGGAGCCAATTTACAGAGGTCGTATGACTTTGAGAACACTCTAAGTGACAAATTGAGATTTTTCTAGGGAACTGACCAACAACGGAGTACTAGGGTGTTGTATGACGACCTAAAGAAACAGGAAGTCGCTGGAATGGCTCCAGAAATTGTCGGGGCACCTCTGAAGTGAGTACAGCATTTTCATTTTGTCCACACTTTGCTCTGACGAGACACATAGGTCGTTATGTTCTCGTGTTCCAACATTGCAACCTGATCAGAGTCTACGCCATTCCCAGAAAGAACAAGGAATAGTCTCAAAAGCAAGTGGTATTGTGTCCGGTACCATCCCCATTTTAGACAACTCTTAACCGCCGTGAGACGTTATGTCTTGAAAAATTTACACATCGACTCTATTGCTTAAAAAGTCTCTATCTCACGTCGCCCGTAACGACACATCCCACACTCCGGCCCCAGATAGCATATTTAGACGAACTGAGCCATTTTCAACACTTATACGATATCTACCGTCGGACGAGTGTAAGTCGGACGACTGTGATTCTTGCATTATCGCACCATAATACGACGACGTGACAACCACGAGTGCTTCGCAACACACGCTAGTTGCAACAAAGATCGCGCTTAAAGGGATATCAACTCGCATTCATCGCTTCAAGTCATTATGCGACACCGGGCAATTCAACGATGGTTGTTTACGACGAAAGACAAAAGGCCGCTGGCGAACGTTGGGCGCGACAGATCTCAGCCCGTTGGTCTTTATCGCAATCGTTTTCGTCCGAAATCGCTTAAGGAGCACGTCCTGATCGCACAGCGCATAGATAGTAATAACTTCAAATCATACGGCCAAGTAAGTTGTTTGGACTTTCCTCACGTAAGTCTAAATCAGATGTTTGCAGGTGACACGTTGGGAAGAAGATGGTAAGCAATATGATGAGCAGGTACTTTCAGCATCATAGGACGATGAGAAAACTAAATACGAAATAGGATTTAAAATTAGAAATATGCCAAGGTAGTCCGCGCCTATATATTTTCCGAGCTAGGGACAGAGACCTATCATTCGACAAAATTACATACCACGAGAAAGTCACCCAGTGTCTTTTTCGCATTGGCAATCATCCCTGGTGAGTCGCTCTCTTTTCTAGGAATCAATTTTCAAGGAAACGCATCGCGTAGGTTTCTTGCAGTGGCAAAGCCAACATTTTGTGTTAAGCAGTTTCCGAGCAGTGATGATATTGAAGTGTTTCAGATTGAAGGTACAAAATCTTCTTGCGACACGAACTCGCTTGAGTTGAGTTGTGTATAGGTGATTTAATGGTGAAGTTAAATGCCGGAGTATGGCATGCTGGACCATTGTTCGATGTATGTCAACTCTCGTCACTCCTTTGAATTTACTTGACGCTCACTTCAGGGCACTGCTTACTTGGATTTTATAAATTTAGAGCTGAGTGACACGAACATAGTCGATCACCATACTCACTCGTACAACGCGCTGGGTCTCACCTTTTCTGTTCAGCCAGCACGTGAAGCACCTGATTCAATCTGGTGACTCACTGCTGAAGAGTCACCGACCGTTCAAACTTGAAAGGTTGTAGAGAAGCACCCGCCCACGCGCATTCCCTATTGCTAAATGTGTGCTACACGGGTGGAAATCACTCGAAAATACTTTGTTCAGAGGAGTGTTTTTAGTCGGCCAGTTGGGTAGAGTAAAATTGGTTATGGTATCGACTATTCTGACCGCATCTTTCGATGAACTTGAGCTGGCAAGCAAAAGGTTGCCATCGTGGTTGAAATGTAAGCCATCGATTGCAGTTATTAGACTGTTCACAAGTTTCACAGGAGTGGCGATCGTATTTACTCGTCTTGCGTGCCAGTCAGAAAACAAACCAATCGTACCGGAAGAAGTCCCAACTGCAAGGGATCTACCACTTGGACAGAGCGCAATCGCCGTAGCCGCGGACAAGTCATTGTTCTGGAGTCGAAGTTTACATCTATTTGTTCTCAAGTCCCACACATGTACGCTACCATCACTGTTCAACGTTGTAAAATCCTGGATACCTGGGCCGAAAACCCCTGCTGTCACTTGACCACTTACTTTCAAAGTGGCCACTTTACTACGCGACTTGAGTGCAAATAATCCAACTCGTCCTTGTTCACCTAAACACGCAAGTGAAGAACTTCCAACAGTCTTACTCACCACAAAAGACGCTGCGCGCCAGTTGTTTTCAGCGCCAAGCACAATTTTTTCAGCAATACTTGAGTCTACGTCAACCACGTACAAATCTCGTTTGCCTGCAAGAAGTACCTTCCTATTATCATTTCCATAGAAGTCCGCGCGCCGTATAGGTAATTCTTCGACATGAAGGGTACGAGCGTTCTCGTAACTGTCGCTGTTAGATTCTTGCACGAATATCCTGGCATGTCCATCGAGGCCCGCTGTTAATAATAGTCGACCAGTGCGGTCAAATTTCGTCGCGTAAATAGGGCTAACACTCGGACAAGATATGTTTGCATCATCTAACCGCCTGAGGACTACGTGTCGATATTTATTCGTCACTGCTAGTGCGTCCTCTGAGTCCTTAAGTGTGGTGGCTTCGTTGTCGTTGTCTCGTGACCATTTCGGTCGCTTTCGTGACGTAGTACCCTTCCCATATCTCTCATTGTCGACTTCCTCGATCGAAGAAGCCTTCGAGAAAGACGTCGTATCCATTGCACTCGTATGTTAATTGTCGCACTTGAGTCAACTAGCAGCGCGCCTCCTGTCTCGAACCTTGCTCTGCTGTTTCTTTAAGCGTTTAGAGAAATAGCCGCTGAGAAACCTTGGGTTTATAAGTCGCGATGGGTGCCGTGCGTGGGAAAAATTTATATATCGCCCCTTTAGAGAGTACCTACACACATGACGAGTCATGAACCGTGGATATATACGTATTTTACACGAGGCGAACGTGTTTTTCACCAAGGTAGGAATACTCTATTGTAGATGGCACTAAACGGTGTAAAATACGTATATATCCACGGTTCATGACTCGTCATGTGTGTAGGTACTCTCTAAAGGGGCGATATATAAATTTTTCCTGAGCTCGGATTGTTCAGTTTGAGAGATAATGTGACACGTGATATGAACCTTCTCGTATTGTAGTGATGCTGACGAGCATGTTCACATTACTAAATTTGGACCTACACTATAGCTACACTCAAACTTAGCACAATGAATGACTGAATGAGCGACATATTGTATCGCTCATTTTTCCTATGCGGTATTCTAATGTTAGAGTTTGCTTCATAAGCACAAATTACACCCGCGTACTTTGCTAAGTTACGGCGACGGGAGCGCGATTCTACGCATACGCAGTGAGTGAGAAGCATCGAGAAGTAAGCAAGGCGGTCATTGCAGGACATGATTCGCTCGAAACTGCTTTTCCGAAGTCACTTTCACGTGGTTCCTGTTTCGAGCTCTACAACGCCACCTGGAGTGAACCGCCCAGAGAACCCCAAGGACGCAAAGCATTCGGTGCGCAGATCATAGAATACGCACAAATCGTGCACTTGTACGGCATCGTGTCGCGTCCGATTTGGCTTTCGCGTGTCCTCTGTATCCTGTGCGAGTTTCACGAGTTTCACCTTAGTAGGAAAGAAATGCAGACACTGAGTGGCAAAAAGCTTTACAATGTACCAGACGCACGAAACAGTTGGCTACCGAAGTACCGCAAAAATCCTAGAACCTTTTCCTCAACTCGTGCAATCGCCGTGACGTCAGCTAAGCATTCCCTTTTCACTTTTGGTAAACTATTCTCTGTTCAAACTGAACAATTTGGTTGCTGTATACATTTTCTCCCCTCAAGCCCGCCCCTTTTACTGGGAACTGAGGCTGTTCTACCATCACCAAACGAGTTTAGCGTTCCTATACTCATGATTTTGAGCTTTTGTTGCGGTGCTGTATGTGCTGGATTGGCACTGCGCGTGCAGCAAAATAGGCAAGGCGAGCTGGAAGCCAGAGCCAACAGCAGACAAGCACTTGCTGAAATAAGTACGTTGGATGAAGGAGAAATCCGCGAGTTATTCGGCGAGTTACCTTCCTGGTTAGCTTTGAATGATTTTCAGCGTGGGGGCTGGCTGAATAAGGTCGTCTCTGCAGCTTGGCCATACTTGGATGAGGCTACGTCAAATGTCATAGTCAACGCGTTAGATCCAATCCTGCAAGCAACTCGTCCAAACTTCTTGACTTCACTTCGATTTGAGAGATTCAGTTTCGGTAGTGTACCTGCCAAAATTGAAGCCGTCAAAGTATACGAAAGCACCGGCGAGGGCGCTGTTGAAATAGACCTTCAAGTTTTCTGGGCAGGGGATCCTAATGTGGTCTTAGGTGTTCGTGCTGCGCAGGATACCCTCTCTGTCCCGGTATCTTTGACCGAAATCAAATGTAAATTCACGCTTAGATTGATTTTTGCTCCCCTGATTGGGAAATTTCCATGTTTTGGTGCACTGACAATAGCATTAACGGAAGAGCCAGAGGTGGTGTTCGATCTTCGTGTTGTTGGTGGTGACATTACGCTTGTACCAGGACTGGCTCAACCCTTGAGAACGTACATAAAAGCTCTAATTTCTTCGTATTTGGTTTGGCCAAGATGCATAACGGTTCCAATTCCGGGCACGGGATATTCTCTGCCAGCGAATGCGCGACTAGAGGACCTTTCGGGTCTCTTGCACGTGGAGGTCATTTCTCATGATGCTTTGACAAATCAGCCTGGTGAGCTCGGCTTGGAAGTGTGTTGGCCGGGAAATATCATATCACAAGAAGAAGAGCGTGTGAAGGCACTACCAGGAGGTCGAATGCTTTCATCAAAACCCATCAGCCTCCTAGTAACAGACCCCAGGTTCCAAACGCTCAAGTTACGTTGGTATAGTGAACAAATCGACGGTGAAAACGAGTCAAATGCCAGAGGCGAATCGGCTATTGTCTTAGAAGACTTGGTTCGTATGAGTTTGTATAATGAAATAGCTATTGCGGATGTGAGTAAGAGTTGGGGACCGATAACTTTGGCAGCAGAACTTGACCCCATCGTAGAAAGTACAGCCAATATCAATAAAGTCCAGGGTGCGGATATCTCCTTGAAGAGCCGAGTTTTTGGCATTTGGGACGGTACAAAATCTTTGTTCGCAGTAAGGCGTGGAAAAAACTCAACGGAGAAGGGCGTGTACGCAGTAGATAAAATGGAGAACAAAACATACGATGTGCAGCAGGGTTGTGCCAAAATCGTTCAAATAACTTTGCGGTACCAGGCACTCCAATCAAACAGCCAATCCTTACCGGAGACTTTGGACGATCGATACCAGTCTGAAATCAGCCAAAGCCTATAGACGGGTGGTACGTGCGTCAGACGAGAAAAGCACATAAACGAAACGCAGCGAATGTTTGAAATGTTGTGGTTGACCTGTGACGTCTACTGTCATCACTCTCACGTGTAATAGCAAAAGCGTTGCATTCGAGTCAGAATTCACTGTCAGCTTACTGCATCATTTTATTTTCGACTGTTTAAAACGATATTCTACACAAAACTGTCGCTGTAACTACTCAAGTACGGCGCGAAGGCGTTTTATTTTCTGATGCATGCAAGTTCTGTACAAGTCCTCGTATTTATGGCTATTGCAAACTGTAGTTCGCTCAGAGTCGGTGTATCTTTTGATCATCATCAATCAGCACCTTGCCCGCGTCTTGTAGCTTGTGTAGGAAGATTAACATGTCAGTTCGACTAAGATTTTCACATCCCTCCCAAGTGTTCACCATCTCTTCCAAAGTAGTCATCGCAATTGTCTCGCAGCGTTCTGTCAACTTTGCAAGTTCTTTCGTGAAACAGTCGTAGTGATTTGACACAACTGCACCTTGTGCAGCCACGTTTTTAGTATCCGTCTCCATTACTGACCGCATTATCTCTAGCGCTACAAGAGCATCACCCCTCTCAACTGTGGTTGACAGACGCATTTTTGCGTGTGCAGTCGACAATCGAATCATGGTCTCGAGAGTACGAGCCGTGATTGGGATTTCGTGTTGTGTTCCTGACTTTTCGTTTCTCCAAGAAGAATAGTGCTCGGCTAGGCAGCGCTCTGCGTCAGCCGTCAGCTCCGCACGGGGACGCCTTTTCACGTAGAATATGAACTTTTTCAGAAACGTTTTGTTCAACAATCTTACGTCATCTTCACCGCCTTCGATAGATGAACAGGATAGAAGCTTCCGTTGGTCGTGATCCGTCTCCAATCCGTGATGTTCATCTCGCGCATGCATGGATAATACGTGTGAAGAGATCTGACGATCATTCACAGTACTCGCTTCATCAAGAACAACAAACAGAAGATCAAATCGAGATAAAAGAGAATCTGGTAGATTAATGTTCCGAGGTACAGGCTGACTATGATCATATGTACCATAAATTGGATTTGCAGCAGCAAGTACACTGCAGCGTGCATTCAGAGAGGCATGGATACCTGCTTTTGCAATAGTTACGGTTTGCTGTTCCATGACTTCGTGTATGGCAACACGGTCTGCATCATTCATTTTGTCAAATTCGTCAATGCAAACTACTCCACGATCAGCGAGTACCATAGCACCAGCTTCAAGTCGCCTTTCACCTGTGTCTTGATCTGTGGAGACAGCCGCAGTGAGCCCAACTCCAGATGAGCCTCTGCCGGTAGTACTTATTGCAAATGGAGCGACACCCATGACACAGCGTAATAGTTGAGATTTTGCTACGGAAGGATCGCCAACCATCAAACAATTGACGTCCCCACGTATGTGCGTACCGTTTTGCAAGTTCTTCTCTATTCCACCTATCAGCAATAATATTAGGGCTCGCTTTATCGTGTCATGACCAAAAATAGACGGAGCCAGTGACTGACCTAGAAGTTTCAGTAGGTCTTCAGGATCTCTTTTCGCCAATTTTGTAATCATAGCGTGATCCGTACTTGTCAAGTCTGGTACACTAATCTCCCCTGAAAGTTGAGTTATACCAATTGCTACTAGAAGTGTACGAAATGTGCCACCAAGTGCCATGTTTGGTAACCTTGATGGTAGTACTTTATACACGCCGACAATATTGACACGGTCACCAGGCTTGCAAGTATCGACTAGATCATCTTCGAGCACAACTTCGACTGATCTTGGCAGCTGGCCACTGGGAGAGTGCTCAGGCATTTCTTGGATAGTGATACACTGTTGATCGCTGTAAGAACTGAGACCATATTCTGTGGTGAGCTGGTTTCCAGTTTCGTCTCGTGCACTGATGGCGAGAGATGTCGGTGCCCCTCTCAGTGTGGTAGCGTCTCTATACGTCCTGTGAGAAAATTTATTTGTCTCTGAACAAAACTGCGTGATTTTTGTGAGTTTTGGGCGCACCGCTGTGCATTTTGTGACTATGCCCTTGACGCTCACGATTTTTTCAATATAGTGAGATAAGAGATCTCGTGGAGAGATACTACGGCTACCAAAGTTTCCTTTCAGGCATATTTTAACTTCGCTTTGCTTAGAGACTCCTTTCAGTCCGGTGTTGCGCTGACTTTCAAATTCCTCCACCGCAGATGCCAAACTAGTGAGGTATGTGGCAGGCTCGTCAAGGATCTTCGTAATGAGATCTTTCTTATCTTTATTGTCACAATACTTTCGCAACTTGTCGAGATCTATGGTATGTCGACCACTTTCAGCTGAGAACTCACAAGCGTGCTCTTCGTCATACTCCTCCAAGAACTTCACGAACTCCTTTTTAGCGTCGACAGCATCGATCTCGTTACTCCACATCACGGCGAGCTTGAACGTGAATGTCTAGCTTTCTAACGAACGTTTGGCGAATCACCGCGTACCGCTGAGGCAGCGCGCGACCGGCACGCGGGATGTTTTCGAATTTAAAAAAGAAATTCAAACGCTGTGAGAGATAATGCACATGAGATGAACCCAGTCCCGTATTGTAGTGATACTAATGTATATGTCTACACTACATGACCTAGATAGACTTAGCCCGTGTGAATATATAAGAAAGCACGCAACATCCATCGCTTACTTAAACCCAAGGTTTCTCAAAATCGTATTCACTTGTGCTACCTGCGAGCACTGGAGGACTGACTCAAGCGTGCTCCCCACACCCCAGTGAAGAACGCAAGATGACTGCTTCAAGGACAAGCAGTGCGACGCACTTGCAGTTGAATAACAAGCCCAAGTTCAAGGCAGGAGTGCCCCCGACGCTCAGTCGCCGTGTCGGCATGTTGGGAGTCGCGTTTTCTCCTACACTCGCCTTCAGGAAGGCTTTGGTGTGTAGAACCTCAAACTTGACTGAACTGGACTAACGTCGAGTCAGGCTTCGACCCCTGGAAGAATGCCTGGCTTATCTGCCGCAAATGCGCAGGGTGAGAGAGTGTATGTGCGTCCACTGGGCAAAAGTGGTGGTCACGGGGTGGGCTGGAGTGAAATTACGCCGTACAAATTTCTCATCTATGATGGTTGGGACGAGAGGCCTGTGAGTATAGCTGATCCTGAGGGTACAGAGATTGATGCGAAATTTGCGAGTGATGAAGACGGTGAATTGAAAATTATCTTGGCACCCATCCTTAGATTTGCAGACTTCCCGAATGAGGTATTTAAGGTCTTTCTCAATATGCAGGACAACTAATAGACAAAATTTCCAGTCAAACCCGCAGATACAAGATTTTCTATCTTTGGCAAATTTTATTAAAGGCTTTGGTCCTGAGCTTATAGGAGCGCCGGTTCAAGAAGAAGACGTAGTAAGCAGCTCCACGGATGAGCGTAATGGATTGACATTTTACAACTATGAGCTCAGGACTCACTGGCTCATCTCAGCAACGGTGCATCAGAGAAGAGTGTATATTATGGCTATACACGCTAACGCTTTGCAGTGGCGTAGGAGCTACACGAAACTTTTGAGAACATCAAATTCGTTCTCTATTCCAAATCTATTTGAGTCTGGAATATGACATACGAAAATTTCGCGAACGGGCAGCTATACTGGTGGCCAAATTGGTATTCCTCTGCGTTGCACTGAAAAGTTGTCTCCATAGCTCTTTGGTTTCTTCTCTTTTCTTAGAGCTCCACTAATGACCGTCGTAGCTGTGCGTTTTATGGATGAAGGTGACTTTTTGCTTGTCAGCAATAAATCTAGTCCACTACGCTCGCAGTAGGACCTAGCAGCTTGGCTCGAAAGAAATTCTATGTTTGTCGCGAACCTAGCAAAATGCGGTTGTTCGCTACTAGTCCAGCCAGTGAGTGGATTTTGCCAACGAGTGGTTCCATTTCTCGGCCGTACTTGCCACGCGTGTGATCCCGAGCCCTGTTGACAAGTTGACGGGAGCTTTTCTTCTAGTAGCACCTACACTGAAGGTAAGTTTTCTTAAACAGGTTCTGTGTTCTTGGTTCACCTCGAACTTCGCTACGTTAGACGCTGTTCTCCCGCCCACAGGTATTTGGCACCAGTTTGGTATGCGAGCCGCGGCTTTTCGCATCGTCTCTGTAAATTTTTGCATGCTCTACGTTTTAACGTTTTCACCACAAGTTCCGTCCGACCCCTTCCGTGCGCTACCACGTATAGCGTTCTCCGCGCTATTGCGAAGCTCGAGTACAGTTGACATCTGGATACTGATAGTACAAAACTTTGTATGATACGAGTCGTAGGTCTCTCGCGTGAAAAAGTCGTCTATTGTAATGTTTTATAATAGACCCATTGCATTAAGGTTTTCCTATCATTTTACATATTTAAGTCGAACGTTTGTGACTCGTCATGACCCACTGTCGACGAAAACCTCGAATCCGGTGCCCTTTCGTCCTTTTTTTGAACTCGCTCG
>Ga0206682_10001406_pt1 | contig 23724 bp, 21 predicted proteins | sample M240m12015metaG_FD_155444 | JGI IMG/M metagenome (GOLD analysis project Ga0206682, IMG submission 155444) | Ammonia-oxidizing marine archaeal communities from Monterey Bay, California, United States - M2 40m 12015 | ecosystem: Environmental > Aquatic > Marine > Intertidal zone | place: USA...
TCTGGCACCTGGAGCACGAACAACGGTGTCATCACGACTTCAATTGAGATCAATGAAGATAATGAATTCAATTATTCTGTTGAAGGAGATTGGTTGTGGCTGAAAGCTGTCACTGATGATGAGTGCCATTCGCTATCACCCGAACCCATCAATGAAGATGAATGGGATGCAAGAGTAAGCGAACAGACTCCTGCTTCATTCTGTTAACCAACTTAGCGCAAAATATCCAATTCATAGAAATCAGATTCCGCTTTTCATTGCATGGGCTCCCCTTGCAATACCCAGCTGTTGGAAGGGTACCGATGCGTGGATAACTCACTAGAGGGTATTATACTCTAATGATTTATTCTTCAAGAACTGTTTTTGCGATTACTCGAATATCGGTTTCCCATTGCGTAAATTCAGGCATGTCCATCGGATCAATACCATGAACTGCATGGAGCCAGATTAGTGTCCCAGTATCGACAAGCATATTTCCCGCATGGCCTTTTGCATCGGTAAAGAGTGAGGTAGCCTCTGGCCCCTGAAGTCGTTGAATGTCTCCATCGAGATCACCTGCTTCGAACATCTCGCGCATCTCGTAGGCAACAGCCCCATGATGGAATGTGAACACATCCGTACCAGGATAATCTGCACGTAGCTCGTCGGAAAGGTTGCCCCAATACGGATAGAGGTCAAGCGTTGAATTGGTAGCATACTCGCTCGCATTTTCATATTCTCCTGGGTAATCCTTCCACGGCATGGCCAAACCGATACGAATGTTCGGGTTCTTCGCAACAGCGTAATCCGTAAAATTCCAGACGGCTTGGTCCGTATCGAGCGTTTGGATGAATTCTGGTGAACAGCAAATCATGATCAAAACGTCAATCTCGCCCGTATCAAGGAAGGCTGTGATGTTCGCTTGGTGCTGAGCATCTTCCCATAACAAGCCTGGTGTCCCGGATATACCACCACTAAATTCCATGTAATGGGCATGATCCGTTTCGCCTGCAATATGGGCATAATCTTCCAATGTATGAGCAAATAATCGTCCAAAGCTGTGGCCGATGTAAAGAACATTGTAATCATCAGCGTTGACAAGATGATCGGAATCTGGTTCAGGTGTTGGTTCATACACCGGCACCGTATCTGTTTCATCGTCGTCTCCTTTGTCGCCATTGCCTAAGCATCCTGATAGAGATCCTGTGAGCAGTAGAGCCATCATTAAAACCGTGATTTTCTTGTTCATCGAGATTATGTATGTTGCAACACCATGTGTAATCTCGGCGAAATTGATTGGGATTACATGAAACTCGCTGCAACAGCGAGCATTCGAGAGTGATTCAATTGCTGAGAACGCAACCCCTTCATCGATTAGAACAATTCACTAACATCAAGGATGACCCGATTCCCCATTCCATCCCTTACTCGTGAAACCAATCCCTTCGACTCGAGGCTCGATAATGTCCGGCTGATTTTTGACTTCGTCATGTCTGAATTTTTCACAATGTCTGATTGCCAGCATTTGTTCTCCTTTTCAAGGAGAAATTCAATAATAAATTGTTCAGACGCATTATAGTGGTCAAGGCTAGGACTATCTTTCAACGAATCCAGTGATTCGTCAGCATCTAAATTCAAAGGAATATCAACTTGTTTCTTCGATTTTGTTCCAAATCCTAAGGTTCCGAAAACTATGCCTATCGAAACGAGGATAAGCATTCGAATGATTTCAATAACAACCCAATTCGTAGGCCCAGATCGAATCAATGAAGTGATAATATTTCTATTGAGCATCACCAAAACCAGCAAGCAAAGCAGGATGACAAACTTATTTTTTGTATCACCTAGATTCTCTTGACTACGGGAAGTTTGCATAGAGTGACCAAACGGTGGACGTATTAAATAGAAATGGTGTAATGTTAATATCGGAAAGAAGGTGTTTTCACATGCACTTATCGCGTATATGTATCAACGGATTCGGATACATCAGGTAGGTTCATCCGAACTCCTTTTGTACTGGTTTTCAACAGTAAAATGGGCTCGCTGTTGGCCAGTAAAGATACAACCCCCTCCATCAACGATCCCAATGAGTTTTTCCATCTTGGTCTACCCAATGATGGAAGTAGCGAACTTTCACATCTCCTCGCCTGATTGCATCTCTCATTCTCGCCTCGTTCTTTGTAAGACTTGGAACTGAGTCAGTTGTTGTCAAATTGGATTCAATGAAGAACAAATGGAGTTTGTCATTCTTCCATGCGATTGACAACCAATCACAACCATAGCGCATCTGATGGATGTTTTTCAGTGGAATTGGTGGCCGGCTATCCATAGGGATCAAACCTGCAATTTGCATTTCAATGACAGTACCTGAATCTCTATTGATTTGTTTTTGAAGACGTCTAACTTCTTCTTCCAGTCTTTTTTCCCGTCTTGACTTGGGTGGATTGCGAGAGATTCTTCTCAAACTATGTCCAAATGTTGCAAACCCTTTCGCTAGTTTGTTTCTCCACTTCGCAATCAATCTCTTGTTGCCTGAAATCTCAGCATCAATCATCTCTATTCCGCGAATCGCAGCTTCTTCGGAGATCGTGATTGACGATTCGCTATCTGAAATCTGAACACGTTGTTCAAGATGTTCTCTTTCGACCAAAATGAATCCTTGGCTCGAGTTCGGAATCGACGCTGCAAGACAATCCTGATCAAGATTTGCAACTTTTACGTGTCTTGTACTTCCATTTGGCGTCAAACGAACCGCAAAACCTCTGTCTTTGTGCAAGATTGCCCTTCTAAGGTCTTTCTTTGCCTCAGGAAATCGCTCAATACCCATCATTTCCACCCCCCATGGTTTGCAATGGTTGAACCATTGATGGTTGCTCAAATTTGGCTGAACCATGGGGGTTTTCAAGAGTTGAAAACATGGTTTGATTTTCAAGAGTTGAAAAGTTGTTCAACAAAGGGCATCAACTCCTGGGCTTGAGAATGAGGCTAAAAGATCCCTTGCTGCCTCGGCATCACCTGCAGCCAGCAAGGCATGTGCCGCTCTGATTATCGCAAGGAGTTTGGAATCAGATTCTTGGGTTATGCAGACCCCAGCGTCCACTTTGCCTCTTATCGACATCGTCGTGTTCGCTTTGCCACGTTCTTTGCGCACGTTGTTCTCTGCAGCGTTGGCCCCAGCGTCCACCACCCTCACAAACCATCGAATAGGTTACGTTCGTTTAGATACAACAACACACAGGGTTGGAATAGCTTCAGTGTGAGAAATGGTGTCATCGGCGATTATAATATAAACCTCTCACCTCAGGTATTTTCAATGCTCGTGGAATGTCCTGATTGTGATGAACAACTCGAGATAGAATCCGGAGAGGGCACATTGTTTGAATGCCCATCATGTGGTCTCGATTTTGAGGTTGATTTGCCCGAATCAAACGATTTTCTACACTCAGAGAATTACTGGGGATTAGTGTTAGATTCTCAGGTTTGTTATGCTGAAAAATTAACTTACATCCGGTCCAGCGATGGAGAACTCCCCTTGGAACGATTCATCCCACTCGACTCAGGAGGTGGAGAATTTAACTGGGGTTATTTGGTATGGGGCGCAGTTGTATTCGTTGGAATTTCTCTTATCATGGCTTATTTGATTCACCTAGTCCTCAACTTAAATCGAAGGCATAAACTCTTTTTTTGGAATCAATCAAAGTGGGAGAGATACTTCGACGCTGAAGAAAAAGTTGTGCTCTGCCTAACGCAATACCGCAATGGTTGGTTTCCAGATGAACTGTCGTTTGTAAAAAATAAAACCCTTTTTGTAGAACAGACCAAAATAGACTTGAGCCATGAAGATCGCAGAGTAATTTACCGCTATGTTGTAAGGGTAAACAATGAACAAGAAGTGAATTTTTATGATGAAGGACAGGCAAAAAATTTCATTTTTCTTGTGAACGAGTATCAATAACGGATGTAGGAACAATCAATCTCTTTTTGATTTCTTTCAGTAGAATTATTTTCATTTTTAAAATAATAAAATTTATTCTATTGTATATTCATTGTCTCCACGAGGATGAAGAAACCTCACCTTGATCCCGCCGGGAGTGTTTATGATCAATCCATCAAATTGTGCGGTCAATCCACTTTCAACTCCACGCCTGTATATCCCCTAGAGTCCATGCATTTCTATGTAGCCGGGTTACTTTTTCCGCAATGGTTCTACTGATGTCCATGATGCATCGAACATCCAGTTCTTTCACCTGGACGTGGTCGAACCCAGACACTGTTGAATATCGTTCAACATCTTCTGAGCAGCGATCTGGTCAGAGCCGAAGCCGATGGAGTCGTGTTGATTGAGATGTAACTCATATACGGTGTAATCACCGTCATAGGAATTATATTGTTCTTCTTTGATTAAGGTTTGACTTATGTGAATCAGCCTTGACGGAACCCATCCTCTCGTAAATTCCCTCATCTCAATGAGTACCTTCTTGTTTGCGTCCAGATACGTTCGTCGTCTTCTGCTCCAAAACAATGGTTTGTTGGAATTGTTCACGGTCAATACCTTTCTGGAAATGAACATAAAAATTAACGGGACAAATGCTACAAATACACTCCCAACCAAAGTTGCCCACACTGGTTCATCATCATTTTCTGACCTTAACAACACGAGGTTTTGCTCTCGGATTGTGCCGCTGTATGCTTGAGTATAATTGTGAACGAGGAATGGATCGCTGACTGATATGGCTAATGACCAATAATCCAAATTAAACTCAAACTCTTTCGGTTCGTTGAATATGATTCCGACCTTTTTCTCAAATTTCTTTCTTGACTTCAATTTGGGAATCTCTCTAACCAAACGCCACTTTTCGTCATGAAATGAGATAAAGTCTGTGAATTCCCTCGCTATACATACCGTGAGTTTACTACTGAAGGATTTCTGTTGTTGCAATCTCAATACACCCTGTTCGTCGGTTTGTGCAAACGTCAGTTTTTTGGTTTGAGAGTTGAAGAACCAATACTCCTTGAATGTTTCATCTCCGAGATAAAATATCTTTGGAATCAACAAGAAAAACGCGGTGAACAGAAAAATAGAGATCCCTGATTCCAACCCGAGTGAGAAACTTCCTGTCGTCATTCCGATCAATATGCATCCACCAAGGCCCAGGGACGGAGAGACGATGATTGCAAGATAAGTCCGTTGATGTAAGGTGTCTGACTTCTCGTTGAAAAAACATACATCGTTATCACTCGGAATGTACCGCTTGAGTTGAGGGGTTTTTTCTCCGCCAGTCGATAGAGGCGCTGCGTGGGTTCCCCCTTCAGCCAAATCCAATTCTAAGGAAGCAAATTCATCCATATCTGTATCCAACACAAATTCACCTCAGCACTTGGGACAAACAAAGGATTCTGATGGTTGATTGCCGAGTTGCTTCTCCGTATGACAGGTTGGACAATTGAGTTCCATCATGATTCATCAAATCATCTCCGAAAATAAATCTTTTCACGGCTTCAGTCAATGATTGAGGCCAGGGCAATGAGAATTTCTGTTGTTCGCTGCAGAGCGTTGGCCCCAGCGTCCACTCCCCCGTGTTAGACGCTCAGTGTAGCGTTTAGAACTACCACCTAATGTCGTGTTTTTGCAGAATTTTGGTTCGTGCATGTCGTCACACATCAGGCATAATCTAGATGAGGGCGCAGAGGTTCGGGGTAAACAATGGACATCGAAACTGCAGCGAACATCGGTGAGGCGGTAAGTGGGGTCGCCATCTTATTCACACTGTTGTTCAGCCTTCGTCAAATGAAATACTGGAACGAAAACAGAAGGTATGAAATCGGTCGTGATTTGGCCAATCACATGAACAATCCTTTGATCCATCGAGGGTTTTCCGTCAGCACAACGAAGCTGCATGATAATCTAACCATGCAGGAGATGGCTGCATTGTCTCGGGAGGAAAAGGACGCCATGAACGCCATGATGATCGGCATGAATAACATCGGTCTACTCGCCAAAAACGGCCACTTGTCGCTTGATTTGGTCGAAGCGTTTTGTGGGACTTATGTCCGAGTTTTTGGAACCCGCTGGCGACGGGCTGTTGAGGTGTTTTCATCAGCGAGCATGTCCGAGAATGATGAACCCGTTGAAGCGGTATGGGGTGGATTGTACTGGTTAATGGATTCATTCCCCCCTCGTCATTAAAGATTGATAAGCAGGTTGGCGCCAAATAGTCGGGTTAAATCCTCTAAATTCCTGTTTTTTATTGGGATAACTATTAGACGCATCACGATGAGTATAACCTATGTCAGTCAACATGCAAGACAGCCGAGCGGCTCGTTTCACAACCGTATGTGCTCTCTATTTCGCTCAAGGAGTCCCTTGGTTCTTCATTGCGACTGCTCTGGTCACCTTCTTGGTCGACAACGGCTCAATGGACGACGACCAGAAATTAGCGCTCATTGCTATGGGTATGATACCGTGGATTATCGGGAAACTTGTACTCGGACCTGTCATTGACCGTTATCAATTCAAATCAATGGGCCGACGACGTCCTTGGGTATTGATTTCACAACTTGGTATGATGCTCACCATGGCTGCGTTCCTTCTTGTTGAGGATCCCGCTGAAGATTTGAAGACTCTAGGGCTCTTTTTCCTGATTCACAACATCTTCGCTGCCCTTCAGGATGTCAGCTCAGATGCACTCGCGGTTGATACGCTGAAGGATGAAGAATTATCTCTTGCAAATGGCCTTATGTTCGTCGCCAAGGGACTCGGTGCAATGTTTGCGGTTCTTGGACTGAGCCGTGTACTCAATGATTCCGGATTCCAAAGTGCGCTTCTTGTTCAAATTCCAATTCTCTTTGCAGTGATGCTTGTACCTTTATTCATCCTTGAACGACCCGGTGACAAACGATTTCCTTGGAGTCCATCGCCTGCCGAATCGAGTGAGAATGACGCTAATGATGCGATGACCTTTGGTGAAATTTTGAGCGGCTTCCGTACTGCAGTTGCTGATAAACCCGCACGCCTGGCTCTGCTTCTGTGCACGGTCATGTGGATCGGTGGGGGCATGGGTACCGGCATGGGGATTATTGATTTCCAGTGGGAATTCCTCTTTGTAGAGGAATTGGATTGGGACTCGCAGAAGTATCTTGATACCAAGGGAGCGCCAGTCTTCCTCATGACCATGCTCGGTTTCCTTGTCGGAGGTCTGCTTGGCTCTAAATTTGGTACGCACCGAACATTGACCTACGCCGTAGGTATTGGGACCGTGATGACTGTCCTTTGGTCAATTTCACGCTCCATGTGGGACAATACATCGTTTATGCTTCCCGCCTGGCTTCTTTGGACCTTGGTGTGGGCTATTGTTGGGGCTAATCTCTTGGCGTTTTTGATGTCGATAACGACAAAAGATATTGGAGGGACCCAATTTTCAATTTACATGACGCTGATCAATGTTGGTGCATTTGCAGGAAATGCACTCTCCCCCCAACTTCTTGATTTGGTCGGTGGTAGTTTCCCAAATCTCTTCATTGCAGGTGCTGTATTCCAATCCATTGTATTGTTCGTTCTTTTACAATTTGATACAGACGAAATCATGGCCTCAACAGAGCGCAATACTGTCGTTGGCACGACTGAAGAGGCATAATTAGGGAGTGGCCTCCTTCAAACAAATATAGGAACGGTAAGACCATGAATCTTGAAAATGCAGCGAACCTTGGTGAGGCACTAAGTGGCCTTGCCATCATGTTCACACTTCTTTTTGGTCTGCGTCAGGTGATGGAGGTCAATCGTAACCGTCGTTTTGAAATTTCTCAAACCATCGCCACATCATTGGAAAATCCTCTGGTTCAACGAGGTTTTGCAACCTTTGGAAGTGTCATTACCAAAGATTCCAGTCTTGAAGAATTGATGAGCCTTAATAGGGAGCAAAAGGATGCCACCAATGCCGTTATCGTTCTCATGTCAAATCATGCCTTGATGACGTTTCACCGGAATCTTTCCTTTGACATCGTCTATTCCTTCTACAAGGGATATCTTTCACTGATTGGGCCAAGCATGCGACGGATGATGAAGATGATTGAATTTGGTTACTCCATGCATGAAGGCAGTAGTGTGACAGAGGAAGAGGGCATGGGGACGTTCCATTGGGTTCTATGGTTGCTAGACAGACTTGAAGCACATGAGGATGCAATACAGTTCAAACCTCATCTCAACCAAACCGATTGGATACCTTGAACGGTTCGTTGTACCGTTCTAAATCATCCAAGGCCACGGGTTGGGAATGATCCCCAACAGTTGTAAGACAACAAGGAGGAGGAGGAGGAGGACGGCCAAAGCCATCCCTATAGCGTTCAATAATGCCGAAAGCACATATCCAGGGTCGTAATTTATCCCTTCCATTATCGACATGAACATGAGAGTTATCATGTTGAATATACCTTGGCCAATCATAAAAATCCTTCTAGATTCCACCATATAAATCTTAACCCGACGCGAAGGTTCCAATATGTGGGTGCACCATTCACGGTTGCTAAATCGCCCTAAGTCCATTCATCGCTTCGAAAGAAACTTTACTTTGGATTGGCTTCAATCTCGTCGTTGGACCCCTTCTTCACCAACGTCATGGAGCTGAGCGGGGAGCGTTGGGTATGCGCCCCAATATGCTTCTCGTGCCGCTTGATTGAGGTTCATACAGGCCACGACATCACCTGCTCGGTCAGCGAGCGGTTCAGTTCCGTTCAGATGCTTGATGATCGGTTCAATGTTCGATAAGTTGACCAAGCCCCATCCTGTTTGTGTGCAAGGAGCAACTGGAGAAATTGGCATGGTTCCGGACGTTGGATCCCAACCGAGGTCGGGATACCAAGCTGAAAGATTGAGTGCTTCACGAATATTGGCATTGTTGATGGAGATTGGGTTTCCTTCTCCATCAGTTCCATTCACGAGATTCAATCCACGAGCGTCGGGAGAGGCTCCTGAAGATGCATCTTGGAACTCATGACGAAGCGACTCCAACACAAATGAAAGAATTCCTGCTGTTCGTGGTGTGGCAAACGATGTGCCTGAGGTTTCATGGTACCCATCAATGTCATCGTGATTTGGTAAGACCTGTGTCCAATCAGCGGATATGTCTGGATATGAGCCCGACATGATTTCCTTTTGGTCATCGCCTTCCTCGGCGTATCCTGCAATTCCAATTGACCAAGGCGGTCCGGCGGTTGCATCTTGTACTGCTGGAGAAGGGCTGTTATCGGCTGCTCCGGTGTGAATCTTTCCAAATTCAATTACGGCCGATTCGGTAGCTCGTTCAATTCCTGGAACGGGAATTGAACCAATGGCACCAAACGATGTCGTGATGACGTCTACAAGCGGTTGATTCGCAGCCGATTGAACCGCTTGTTCTGAAAAGCCTTCTACGAAGTAAATCACAGCATTTGGATTTGCATCAAGAACTGCTCCGGTAACGGCAGAGCCGTGGCCGTCAGAAGGGTCATCCAGAATCAGAATGTCACTGTCTCCGTCTGGCGCGCTTCCAATAATTTTGGTTCCAGGGAAGTACACAATGTCACTAGCCGTGAGTGTATCCCAGCATGTTTCTTTGTCAGCATCATAACGTTCCTGCCAACTTCCTTCAAGGGTCACATCGCAGACTTTGTTGACTCCAAGTCCGTCAAGCAACCATTGTGGGTAGGTTTCATTGGTGCGAAAATGGTCGTGATACACGTTAATTCCGGTATCGATTGGCGCTACTACAGAGAAGGCTCTCCAACCGTCTTCTCCTCCAAATACATCGGAGGACTGAGCCTTCTTTGTTGAATCGTTAAAAAATGACATCCCCGCAACGATAGAAACCACAAGAAGCGTAGCAAGGGACAAGGCGAGAAGTTGCTTCCATGACATGCGCTGAACGAATTCTTCAGCGACAAGAGTAGCGTCAAGAGCATCTGTCATGGTATCGCCTCAACCACAATTCCTCAAGAACCCTACGCCCTCATGGGTTAGCTTCATTGTTCTATTTAGGGGCTTTAGAATTCTCTGAATAAGACGGAATTGTATCTCCGATGATGGATTCAACGGTGATGAAGATAATATGCAGCATTGATGGCGGCTGCAAACATCATCCATGTGACATATGGCCAGACCAGCATCGATGCGGAGGGGAGTGGTTTGTAGATGAGATATGCATAAATTACAGTAAAAACAACCATGAAGATGAGCATTACTAACGAGAGCAGATATCGTTCCGAATTGAACACAGATGGCCAAGCAAGATTGAGTGCGAGTTGTATGATGAAGAAGGCAATGATGATTTTGGGGTAGGCTAAATCATCACGTTGGTTCAAAACGGAGGTGAAACTGAAGGCCATGCAGGTGTAAAGCACTGCCCAAATAGGAGCAACAATCCACCCTGGTGGCTGGAAAAAGGGTTCATAAGTTGAATCAAACGTCATTATTGCTTCATGAATAAGATGCCGTTCCGTATTTTTAATAACTTGTTCACCATATGAGTAGGAATCATCTCTCGAGTCCATAGAGTTCGTTGATTTTTTGGTTCACAGCAATCTCTTTGCAGGGGAAATAACTAAATTAATTTACCATACGAATTTGATATGATGACGGTGAGGTATGCCGCTACTCTCTTGCAAAATCATCGTTCGGGCGGTGGTCTCGCTAAATTAAATGCGACAATAGCAATCGTACTTGCAGCGCTTATGCTTCTCTGCACTGCTCCACTCCAGCATTCAACAACGGGATTTGTTGATGAAAGTCCATTTTCTGAATCTTCCGGAAGAGATGATGTCCATGATGGCGATTGGGCGATGGCTCGCCAACAATTGGTTGAACCAAGGTATTGCGATCCAACGTTTGATTATGACATACATTCGGATTATATTGCAACGCTTGATTGCCCAAATTACGGCGAATCTTCCATCACCATCTACCACAATTCAGATTGGAACGTACTTATTGAATCCGTGGAATCGGACATAAGTATCGATTTGTTGGAGTTTTCTCCGGATGGAAGTTACTTGGTTGCTTATGGTGATCTAGATTTTGAAATCTATCGGACCTCTGATTGGGAAGAAGTATTTTCTGGCAATGTCCAATCAGAAAACGGCTATTACTACGGCATCAATGGAATTACGTGGTCGGGAGATGGAGAAAGGATTCTTTTTATCACCGGTGATGACGGTGGAAAAATGTATGAGGGGCCAGATTGGGAAGAAGTGACAGGAACCTCTTCTACAGGACTCTATGCCGTTCATCATCCGACTGAAGACATCCTTTGGTACGTGAACAACGATGCCACCGGAAATGAATACGAGTTTGAAAACATCCCGTTTGTAGGTTATCAGTGGGTCATGAAGCGAAGCTTTACTCTGACACAAAACACCGGGGTTGGGCCACTGTCTGTAGACCCAGATGGTGACTATCTTGTGATGGGTTCTGAGTATGGTGTGTCTGCTTATTCAACCTCAGATTACAGTTTGGAGTTTTCTTCTTCATCGGCATCGGGACCTGTTTCATTTTCCTCTAATTCAGATTCCATCATGTTCCAAAATGGAGATGACTATGACATTTATTCTACGAGCAACTGGCAGGAAATCTCATCGGTCACTGGACCAAGAGGTTCTTGTTATTATGATGGAGCGATACAATTCAGATTTGCTTCCAATGATGGAGAACTTCTCGTTCTTAATGAACGCTGCTATGAGACATATCTTTCAGGATGGATGCCTGATGATGATTCAGACGGCGTAGCAAATCTGCAGGACATCTGCCCTTCTACTTCAGAAGATGAAGACGCTGATGCAAAGGGCTGTGGGCTGAGTCAAAAGGATACTGACTTTGATGGAGTTAACGACCGTGATGATATTTGCCCGAGAACCAAAACGAGTGATAGTGCTGACAGCAGTGGATGTTCTCTCGCCCAGTTGCAGGACAGTGATGAAGACGGTGTTTCCGACTCGGACGACATCTGTCCCGAAACGCCTCTTACTGAATTTAGTAACATCTACGGTTGCAGCAGCAACCAACGTGACGTTGACGGAGATGGGGTTGTCGACGCTCAAGACAACTGTCCGCTTTACGATGTTTCGGCTTGTCCAAACATACTTTCGTGGGCAATGTCATCACAACCGATGAGCGCTGATAATATGATGGGCCTAACATGGTCTCCTACCGGAGAGCGTGCGTTGACAGAAGAAACAGATCGCATCATGCTTAGGGATGAAACACTCTCGTTGGTTAAAGAACATACATTTGATAATGAAAGTCGAGACATTAACAATTATTTGTGGATGCCAAACGGTGTAGATGTGTTGATTATATGGGATAGCAGTTATTGGCGTGATGCTGAATGTGGATACTATTTGTGGGACAGTGTTAACGATACGATTTCTTGGGATTATTTGGTGAGCAACGACTGTTCTTCGCTTCGCTATCCCGTGGTGAGTCCGGGAGGGACACATCTGGCGGCGTCTATGTATTCCAACAGCGGTTACTCAGGGAGTACCGTAGTCGTCGATCTCACAACACATGAAATAGCGTTTGAGGATGAAGACCATTACCCTAGAACACTTATATTCACGCACGATGGAACTTCGCTCGTTGGTCTTACGAGCAGGTCTCTGAATTTATGGGATTTAAACGACGGATATATGCTCCAAAGTAGGGCAATAGAAGATGCTGAAAACTTGCTTCTTTCTCCGGACGGAGACAGCCTTTATGTCTATTCGGACGAAACCATTCGGACATATTCCATGGAATCATTTCTCTTCAGTTCCATCATCTCATTTGAAGAGGACAACGGTTACTATTCCGGGCCGTTGCAGCTGTCTCTTGAATTTTCAAGAAGCAGCGACCTTCTCTATGTTATGCTCGTCAATGCATCATACGACGGGGGTTGGAATTATAATTCGTCCATGCAGACATACTTTGTTGATGAAAATGGAAGTCTGCAACTTGCCTTGTCTCCAGATTACATCAATACATCAATAGAAAGCCCAGTCTTCTTTCCAAATCAAACATCGTTTTTGACGTACGTAGATGATGATAACGAATACCATGAGCAAGGATATTACCTCTGGCAGCCTGATTCGGACGGGGACGGTGTCCAAGATGTATCGGACCTTTGTCCAAGCACGAATTTGGAGGAGTTTTCAAATGAAGACGGTTGCAGTTGGGAACAACTCGACGATGATGAGGATGGTGTTCCGAACGGTTTGGACCTGTGTACAAATACGGCATATCTCGCACTAATTGATGAAAGCGGATGCTCTGATATTCAAGTGGACAAAGACTCTGACGGAGTATGTGACCAAGGTGCATTAAGCAACGGCCCTTCCCAATGCCAGGGAATTGACCTATGTCCGAAGACGACCCAAGGAAATATTCCAGACGTGGACGGTTGCAGTTGGGAGCAGCAAGACGAAGACGAAGATGAGGTTCCAAATGGAATTGATAGTTGTCCCGAAACATCTTCACAAGAGAGCCCAAATTCTGATGGTTGTGGAGAAAAGCAACGGGATACTGACGGAGATTCATTGAACGATTTCTTTGACCAGTGTCCTCTCACTGCCACGAACTCTTCGGTTGATGAATTCGGATGTGCAGACCTTCAAGTCGATTCGGATTTGGATTCTATTTGCGATGCAGGTCGCCCTTCAACTGGCCCTTCAAACTGCACAGGGAGCGATACATGTCCCGAAACTTCAGAAAATGAAACTGTGAATGCGAACGGTTGCTCATGGGACCAACAAGACGAGGACTCAGATGGCGTTACTAATTCTAGAGACCAGTGTCCCGGTTCGGTGAATTCTGATATTTCACCAGATGGATGTTCAAGTTGGCAGAGAGATACAGATGCAGACGGAATTAACGACGCCGTTGATGAGTGTGCAAAGACTCCAACAAATGAGGTTGCCAACCAAGTGGGATGTTCACAACGTCAAATTGGTTCAAGTGCTGCATCTGGCGGCGACTCTACTCTATTCTCTAATTGGATGCTCATTGCTGCTGTCACTGTCGGTGTCTTGGGGTTGGCAGGTTTCTTCATGTCCCGCAGAAAGGAACCCGAACTCCTTGCTACGTCGGTGACTCCAGAATACGCAATGCGAGGGTCGATGAGGGAGGATGGGAAGGAATGGATTGAATTCCCTGCGGGTACAGGGAACCAGTTCTACAGAGATCCTGCTACTGGGCAATGGGTCAGCAACAAGTGACCCCAATTTAATTCTAAATACAAAGACCAGCAACCGCTTTGTCCTGTTGGTCAGGGCAATGAAATTACCAGTTCATCATTTTTCTAAACGTTGAAGACGCAAAGAGAAGGTCGATTGAGTCAGGTGTGAAATTATCTGCTTCAAGACCTCTGCGCACATCGTCTTCACTTGCTCCAGGGGCGACACCAGACATGCCCATGACTCTGTCATATCCATTGCCTGAACCACCGGTCGTTCGCCGACTGTCAAAGGAGTAACTTGGGGTCGCGCCGAGGTTACCTTCGCCTTTGAGAATCTTGAGGATGAAATTGAAAATTCCCATTTGAATCAACTCGTGATTGCGGGACTGTCCGAGTCCCGCAATCGGTTGGATTCCCCCGATATTATCGGGAAGGTCATTGCCGTTAAGCTCTCTTGGACAATTAAATCACATAATTGGCGGCATATAAATGTTCACAATTTTGTAACAATTCGCATTGCAGGTTCAGGGCGTCCCGCAATTTCTCCCCTCGCTGACACCTCAACTCCCAATCGTTTGAGGGCCTCAATATGAGTTGCAGACCATGGGACATTGCTGACGGCATCGTTGGTTTCATCCCACCGGCCTTTGAAAATAAGTTCGGAGTTTTGCTCGGTCATCTCAGGCTGATGGTGACTCATGTCGGTCCAATAGTGACCTAACGATACGATCTCGGTGGAAAGGCGCTGTAAGCCAAGTTTTGGTAATTGCTTACGCAACTGTGAGGTTGGAATCGCTCGGGGTATGAGTATGAATTCATGAGGGCCTTGCTGGAATCGGTAAATGGGGAACCAGCCTTTTTCAGTTACGCTTTTGATAAAAAACTCACGCTGCCCCTCGCGCCATCGTTCCGGAATCCACGCCATGAGGGAACTTCTGCCCTTCGTACCAATTACTTGACTGCTCATTTGCATGCTGACAGATTCAGGCAAGTTCCGGGTTATTTTTGCTTGGATGTGTTTTGGCGTAGAAGTTCTTTTGAACGGCCTCGTCATTCTTGATGAGATACGTTGTCGGAACTCTTTGATTCCCATGGGCCAGTGTTTCATCTTCAGACCACGTATGTGCTTTGGGAGCGTTTTCTTCCATGTTTTAAGAGGCTGATTTAATTGCTTGCGGGATATTCTCGTACAACACCAACCGGTAGTTCCATGAAGCGAACCCGGTAATCGAATAATGCGTCTTGTGTCTGCTGTTACGGTTGTATCGACCTCAAAGCCTGCGTCAAGAACACGTTGCAAGAGTGCCTGGCGAGATGCTCTTACCCGCTCTTCTCGTAGTCGTGGTTCTGGAGTCGCAAATAATGAACGGTCGTTGTCTTTTAACACAAGATGGAAGCCTTTACCTCCGCTATAACTGATGTATTGTAACGTAAGGTCCTCGTGTTCATCAAGCCATTTCAGCAATCCACTTGTTACCGCTCTTGCTCGTTCCAATCTACGATAGCAAAACGGTCGAAAGTCAATATCAAACACGACCAAGTGGTCAAGAAGTATTGGCGCTGGGACATCAAGGTCTTTCAATCGTGGTAGGTCAACCGGGTTCAACCAAGCAGAAGTGCCAATATAGAGGTCACGAGGGGCGTATGTTGCAAATTGTTTTCGCAGAGTCTCCTCATTGCTAATTTGACGAGGTAAAGTCACCCATCGGTCGTTTGGAAGACGCCATCTGAATTGATGTCGAGACGGCTTCTCTAGCCAATCCAAATCCACTGGCGTGGCCTTATACCACGCCTTGAGTTCATCATTGGAAAACATCGTCGTTCCTCTGAGGATGTTCTCCGTGTCAATCTTTTCCTCCGCCATTAATGAGATTCATCTCGCTCAGTGCTTGAACATCGAGAACGTTTGAGTTTCCTGTTGAACTCAGCGGAGCCTTGATGAGGTAAAGACGCCGCCTTGCAAATGGTTGACAGGATGAAATTACGACTACATCAGTTTCTATCAAAGACAGGATTCTTCTCCTCAAAGCGTGAGGTAAAGGAAGCCATTTGGGACGGAGATGTTACCGTCAATGGCTCAGTTGTCAAAGAAATCAGTTTTCAATTCAACCCCAAAACAAAACCCGTAGAGTATAGAGGGCAGCGTCTTGAACTTGGTTCGGAACACACAACCTTTCTGCTTTACAAGCCAAGAGGATACCTCTGCTCTCGTTTGAGTGAGCAAGAACGGTCGCTGAAGAAACGGTCGGTCTTTGAACTGTTTAGAGAAGCCGTGGATTCGAGTACCTATGAGCGCCTTGTGACGGTTGGCCGTTTAGATGAGGCTACAACAGGTCTTCTACTGGTCACCACCGATGGTGGACTGGTGCACGACATTACCTCCCCAGAGAAAGACATTCGTAAGATCTATGAAGCCATAACACGCGATTCAGTCTCATCTTCCCAATTGAAATCACTTGAAGAGGGAGTGAAGATTCACATTGAGGATTCAGGAGTCACAACCTCGTATACCTCGCGTCCGGCTGAGGTGCATCAAATTGAATCCGATATCATAGAATTGACGATTCAAGAAGGTAAGAAAAGGCAAGTCCGACGGATGTTTGAAGCAGTCGGGAACGAAGTTATCCACCTCCATCGTTTGGGAATTGAAGGTCTCCACCTTTCAAATTACGACCTTGAACTCGGAGATTTCTGCCCGATTCAAAAGGGTGAACTTACCCGGTTAATTTTCCATCAGTGACGAGACAAAAGACCTTGAACAAGGGCGTGTTCGTAGGTATGAGGAATTGCTATGCCTGGTGATATGTCTTGGATGAAATCTCGATATGATGAGTTAAGTGAAAAATCTCTCCTCTGGGAGCCGCCTACGCTTGAAGGTCCTAATCAACCACGGTGTCAGATGGACGGTAAACCGACCATTATGCTTTCAGCAAACAATTATCTCAACTTGACAACCCATCCAAAGGTGGTTTCTGCGATGCAGGATGCAACTGCGTTTTATGGTGCAGGAAGCGGTTCTGTAAGGGCCATTGCTGGGACGATGGATATCCATCTGGAAGCCGAAAAGAAAGTCGCTGAATTCAAGGGAGTCGAGGCTTCTTTAATTTACTCAGCAGGATACACGGTCAATGTTGGATTGATTCCTTCTCTCGTTGCAGGTCCACAAGATGTTATCATTTCTGATTCGCTTAATCACGGCTCAATCATTGACGGCGTTCGCCTAACGAAGGCTTCTCGGGCAGTTTACGGCCACAATGATATGGGCGAATTAGAAGCCGTTTTGAAAGCTCACGAATCTTCGGATCGCAAACTCATTATCACTGATGGTGTGTTTTCAATGGACGGAGACATTGCCCCTCTCGACGAAGTTACAGCCCTAGCCGAGGAGTACGGAGCCATGGTCTACGTTGATGACTGCCACGGTGAAGGCGTCTTGGGTGACGGTGGAGCAGGGATTGTTGATCACTTCAAACTTCAAGGAAAAGTAGACTTTGAAACAGGTTCATTTTCCAAAGCACTTGGAGTTCAAGGAGGCATTCTTGCGGGGACAGAAATGACTCGCAATCACGCCTTGAATCATTCCCGTTCATGGCTTCTTTCTGGTTCACAACCACCTGGTGTCGCTGCTGCGCAAAAAGCTGCAATTGAAGTTCTAATGGACGAGCCTGAGCATCATGCCCGCCTTTGGGAAAACACCGATTATTTCCGCAAAGAATTGCAGGGCCTTGGGTTTGACACAGGCGACTCGGTCACACCAATTATTCCAGTAATGTGCGGTGAATCCAGCGTTGCAAAAGCAATGACGCAAGAACTCGGTAAACTCGGCGTCATGGCCGGAGCCATTGTCTTCCCAATGGTTGCTCGTGACAAGGCTCGCATTCGCACTCAAATGTCTGCTGGACTTACCAGGGAAGATTTGGATACTGTTCTTTCATGTTTTGAAACGGTCGGCCCCAAACTCGGGCTGATTTGAATCACTCTTCGGATTCGAAATTGTCAACGACTTCTAGCAGTTCTGTATCGTCACCGGCCATTTCCTCGGCCTCTGAAGATTCTTGCTTGACCTCCATTCCTTGGAATGGATCTTTGCCGTCTTCAACCATACATAGCAGGCGCCATCGTGGAGCCCAAGAAAGATGAACATACACCGGTCCTGGTAGAAGTAAAAGTGCCCAAACAAGGAGGCTTGGGATGGTTAAAAGTTCAGTTCTGTCTATTGAGAGAAGAGCCAATCCAATGAACGGCATAGGGTAAAGAATGTATCTTGGCGGGGCCATAGGGTGGCGTTTTGAGAATGCGATGAGCAAAATTGACACAAAACCAGTGAGCGCACACGCCACGATCAAAAGAGCCGTGTGGAATATCCATTCAACTGCCCAAACGTCGTTGTTTTTCCCACCAAATGCATAGGGGAGAATAAGGGCTAGGGCAACAAGAAGCCCGTAAAATGCCCCGATGTTCGCAGGATGGCTAAGCCACAAAGGGAGTTTTGAGAACCTTCGAGAGAGGGATGTTCCAAGAAGTGTGTCTTGCTCATGCGGAGCAAGGTTTTCGACCTGACCCATCCAAGATTCGGAGGTTGACACGACCACTGGGTCAAGCGGGCGGGTTTTGAAGGTAGAGGGTCGCCAATGTGGAAATAGGGCTATTCTTCACGCTTGAAGAAGGAGACCAACGGGCTTTCAACTTCAATTTCCTGCTCCTCTTCTAGCCATGAGCGTTCCAAAAGCCCGCTTTCCTTTGTTTCACGCCCCCTGGCGTCAGCGATAGGGTCTGGAATGTCGTTCACGGCGTCCCGTAGTGCAATGGCCTGGTTGATGAGCGCCATGTGCCTTGTCAACAAAGGTGTCCGTTTTTTGGCGGTTGAAAAGTGTCCTATTACAGGGAAGTCAATGGTGTCATGGACGATGTTGAATCCTCCAATGAGTTCATCAGAAATTACTTTTGTTCGGTGTGAGCCCGTGTCAACCCATTTCCCGTTGGACAGTTGGATCTGCACTTCTGCTGTTCCGAATGAACTACCATCCATGAATGGATGATTGAGATTCACTGCAAGCGGAGTCGATGCATGGCCGAGGTAACGGTTCATCACAAACGAAGCATTCGCCACAAAACTGACGACAGAGATGGTGAATGCAAGTGCATTGGATGTTGTGAGCAAAGCGGTCAGTCCTCCAAGTACGAGCGATGCTACGATCGCACTCACAAATCCCACGTTCCGTGCTTGGATAAACGGCTGGGCAATCGGCGTATTGATGAAACGAATCAATCCTGCCGGAGGTTCTCCCGTGGATTCACCCATGGTGAGATGACTGGGCCGATTCACTTGAACTTCACGCTCGTGGAATTTGATGACGTGTTGGGATTTTCGTCCAAGCGCCGACATCAAGTGCAAATTCTTGGATTACGGAGCAATGTGCGGCAATGTCAAGGCCCCATGCAACCGACCAGCCTGCTAATTTTGGTTCCAATTTGAGCCACTGATTGGTGACACCGCGTTCCTTTCTGTTTTCGTAATGAAGTAAGAGTGCAGCAGTCTGTATGAGTCCTTGAACGAGAAGGATCTCTTCCAGTGGTGCGTTGCGGCGCTTGAGGGCGTTCCACAAATCTTCCCAAGATTCGTGTGCGTGCCAGTATTTTCCCGTGTCAAAACGTTCCAATCCCTCCGCGAGGAGAACTTCCTCTGCGGATGTCAAATCTCCCGCCTGGTGAAGGGCCATGTTGGGGCTAAGGTGTCGTCCTTGAAACAGTATGTGTTTCAGTGGTTTTCTCCGCACTCTTCAAGAGGGGGTTTGGGGGATGTGGTATACAACGGTGGCGTGCCTCAATGGATATTCAACACGGCGACCTCATTGAACAACGACGTGGAGGCGTTGATGTTCTTCGAATGATTGCCCGTGATTTGGCTGCTCATGGGCAATCGGGAGCTGTATTGATTCGCCCCAATGAGACACAATCCAACGGTTGGCTCTTATTCAGATTAGGACATCCAGTGATGGCCTTCCATCAAGGTGAAACAACGACGACGGGTCTTGAAGCCTTGATGTCCATAGAGCACGATGCATTGGATGTTGCCAACCAAGTGAACCTCTACGAATTGAGCATGTCTGGACTCCGTCAAATGATGGACGCTTCACCTGAGAGTGTTTTGCATCTTGAACTCGAACAATCTGCCGGAGATTCATCATCATGGTGGTCCAGTGTTCGCCTTCCATCCTCATCTTGGAGGCGAGCAGACCGGCCAGAGGAAATGGATGGTTTCGTTGCTGAGGCTGAGTATCAACGCCGACCTTATTCCAATTCACGAGGGGCCTCAAGTGAAGTAACGCTCCAGCCCGGCGGAGCGTATGTTTTCGATTCACCTGACCCTCACCCAATGATTGAGTTGGGGGTAGAGTTGGCGGAACGAGGGCTTTCTCTATTGGGATTGTTTGGCCTCCCACACGCATCAACTGAAATCACAAAGCGATTACCGGGTCCGACGTGTTACTCCTTGTTTACCCAACGTGGGGAATTTGAACTACTGAGTGATGAAGTTGAGATTCTGCGCAGTGTTGAGGCCTTCTTGTGGGCCAACGAAAATGCCGTCGTTCTTCTTGACGGCTTGGACCGTGTCGGCAATGCACTTGGCGACTCAGGCATGCTGGACTTGATACGGTCAATTATTGACGGCGTGAGGTTCAACGACCACACGCTCCTTCTTACCACCGATTTAGGCGTGTTTCAACTTCCTGTCCGCCACAGTTTGATGAGTGAATTTGTTTCTCTAACAAGCGTTCATCTCAACCGCTGGTTAGCCGAACCAGACGCCCTTTTTGACCACCCTCTTCTTCTTCCAGTCGATGAAGATGAAGCACAATGGGTGGATGCACAACTCCGCCACCATGTTGGAGATTCAAGCAGTTCATCTTTGGTTGCTGCAGACTTTTCCATGGAAGGTGGAGGAGTTGAGCCCTCAGAAGAAGAACGAAAGGCAGCGGTAGAGGCACTCCACGATGTGGTGGAGTCTTGGTCAGACTCAAATGTTGGCGCCGTAGCAGACGATGCCGTTAACCCCCCCCGTGAATCTTCGTTTATGCAAGGTCGTTTTATCAGCGATATACCACGACGTGATGCGACTAAGGATACGCATCCAACACGCCCAATTAAGAGCCGTTCAACACCGCTAGATTCACAATCAACCTCGGCTCCAAAGGTCCGAACACCACAGCGTCTGCCTGCTCGAAAAGTCAAGCCGAGTCTCCCTCAAATCAACACAGGACTCGCACACCAGCGAAGTTCTGCAGTATCTCGTTCAGAACGGGAATTACCAAATTGGCCTGAAAAGAAGAGTACAAAAGACCGATTTATCAAAGAAAATTTGGATGTGTTCCAAGCGAGACAAGATCGGGCATCATTACGGCATCAAGACATCAATGTACCAACACGGACTCGAACCTTAGGAGATACGCTTCACCCGAATCCATCGCTTGATTCTGCTCAGTTGCCCGAGATGAACACTCCTCAAACTGTGCCTCTTAGAGCGAATTCTGATTCTCCCACATTACCCCGAGGCATGGTTCATTCCTCACCAGAACAACCAAAGGCGGCGCGAGAGTCATCTGTAAAGAAACAAAAAGAGTCAAACATCGATGAGATGTATGAACGATGGAATCAATGGGAGGATGAAGATTATGCATCCTCTACGGCCCTCTACAATGAAAAAGGTGAGTTGCTCAAAAAATTCAAGGAGGATGAGTCGTGACTGCTCCTCCTACAAAACTGCGCTTGGCTTTGGAGGATGCAAAAGAGAAATTGCGAGACTCAATCCATACGCACAGTTCCTCTGAATCAACACCTGTTCCACAAGCATCGCCAAAGCCAAAGCGAAAGGCACAATCCAAACTGAATACGCTATTAGGCAAGTCAGAAGTAGAAGACGGGCGTCTTTCCCTCTTCCAACGCGTCGGAGTTTCACAACGACCAACCTACGACCTCATCGCAGACCGCATCCTCGGCCCGTCAGTTGGCGAACCCGCTTCATTTCTCGACCATGATTCAACCTATGCGGACCATGTTGCAGAGCGTTTGAAGAAACTGCGACGAAGTGGCCTCGGTGACAATGATTCTCACGACCCATCAGATGGGGAAGATGGAATGGTTGGTGTTGAAGGAGACGGCCGGCCGGTTTGGTCTCATATTCTTGACGAACACCGTGGCCGTTCATCTGTCGTTCTGGAATCAGAACTTCTCCCAGTTGACCAAAACCATCCACTTCACGCCCGCAATGTACTCGAGATTCGCGGAGATTGGCCAAAACCTATGCCTTGGTCGGACCGTTTGACGTTCAGACAGTGGTTCGTTACCGATGAAAACATGAGGGCGACACAAGCCTGTGAATCCATTGTTGACTCACCAGGCGGTCACCTCAACCCGCTGGTCGTCGTTTCAGAAGTGCATGCCGGTTGTTCTCATCTCCTCCATGCAACAGGGCAAGCCCTGCTCCGCCGTCAGGAAGGGGCAGTACTCTCTCTGAGTGCAGCAGACGCAGTCGGCCTCAATGGTCTTGAAAACGAATGGCAAGATGCACTTTCTGGAGCAACTGCACTTGTTATTGATGACGTACATGAATTTGGTCATGATGCTGAGTGGGCTCATCAACTTGGTATCCTCCTGGACCACGCCCTCAACCTTGGCGTCCAAATCGTTGCTGGAGGGCGAACTCATCCCGATGATTTCCCTCCCTCACGCTTGAAAGAAGTCCTAAGGAATGCATCCGCAGTTCTTCTTACCGTTCCTTCCGTCGCCTCATTAATGGCCTACGGATCGTGGCGTTGTGCTCAACGAAATCTCTTGTTAAACGACGTCCATCTTGCAAGGTTGGCCCGTCTTGAACCCTCAGGGTGGCGGGCTATGGAGGGGAGATTGGAACAGGTTTCTATCGCTTTAGATGCTGGAGAAGTTTTACTCAAGCACGATGATATCAATGATATCGTCAACGGGACACATCGCTCTATTGATTCCCAACGTCAAACATTGGAGACTCAGCGTGTGGATGATTTGGCTGCGACGCTGGTGAGTGAAGCCATCGACCAAGTATATTCTACGGTGGAACCAGGTGGTATTGAACTCCATTCGGAACTTCAGCCATGGGGTGAAGATGATTACCAGCCTCCTGAATGGGACGGCAAGGAATTCATCTTGAAGGGAGACCGTGTCGTTGACCAAAGAGTCAGCGAGATCATGGAATCGATTACACCATCACAACCATCAGTCCTTGATGTTAATGAACGAGACCGGCATCTTATCACACGTAATGAACGAATCGGACATGGTGATGCTGGACGAGCAGCTGACATCTTGGTTGACTTAGATGTCGCAATCGATACACGGATGAACCGCTCGACCAAGGACACACTGGATTCTTCTTTTGAACTCAATCGCCTTGAAGAGCAAATGGTACAATTAGCGCAACGAGCGGTCGATGCTGATATTGAGGCGTTGATCGATATTGCAGACGAATTACGAACACTAGAAGAACGGTTAGTTGAATTGGACCCGGAGCGAGAGCCTCTGCCTCCAATTGAATCCG
>Ga0206682_10001410_pt1 | contig 23699 bp, 11 predicted proteins | sample M240m12015metaG_FD_155444 | JGI IMG/M metagenome (GOLD analysis project Ga0206682, IMG submission 155444) | Ammonia-oxidizing marine archaeal communities from Monterey Bay, California, United States - M2 40m 12015 | ecosystem: Environmental > Aquatic > Marine > Intertidal zone | place: USA...
AAATCAAATTTTTATAGATATTTAAACGAGTGAAAGGATTGAAATTATTAGATTAGTGGTATGAGGAAGCTAGTCAAAATTCTAATCGTTTTTATTCTTTTTTCAAACTGTAAAAAGGATAAGGAGCCTTCAGTACTTATTAATGCTTCTGTTACTAACTCAACTGAGGGGACCGTAGACTTTAACTCTGGTGATTATGTGGCTGGGACTACGGTTACTTTTACTGCAACTCCTAATGATGGTTATACCTTCACAAACTGGATCAATACATCTACAAATCAAACTTATACCACTAATCCACTATCAATTGCAGTTAATGAGGATACTAATATTGTGGCAAACTTTGAAAAAATTACTTACACAATAGCTATTGATGTAATAGGTCAAGGAGAAGTCCAGAAAAGTGTAGTTGGAGGAGGAATTGAATTTACTCATGGAAGCTCAATAGAATTCACAGCAGTTCCTGCAGCTGGTTACTCTTTCTTTTATTGGAATAACGACCCAAGTGATACAGAAAATCCAAAGAGAATAACATTGGAGAATAACCAGGAGTTTGCTGCCAAGTTTGATTATGTAACTGCAAAGAATCTTGTCGGTACTTGGGAATTTGAATTTATTGACCCTGCTTCCAAAAATATTACCATTATCCGAATGTCAATTGATATTAGTCTAAATGTTTTGATGACAACAATTGTTAATGGAGAGGTAATCTCACAAATATTCACCCAAATGATAACCATCAGTGCGACTGCAATTCTAATAGGTGACTTCGCTGTAATATCCGATTTAGTTTTTGAATCAGCCTCAAGTATGAGTATGAAGATGATTTCCATTCCAGAGGATACTCCTACTCCAACTAATGACTCTGAGATTCCAGATTCTGGGTTAGAGTTTGATCTTTCTGGAAATAAATCTCAAGAGGAACCCGAAATGGATGAGGATGGAATCATTATACCTCCAACTGACGCCACAACCTCCTCTTCAGCCACAGAGGACATAGGAGACGTTTTTGATGAAAGTTTTAATCAACTTGCCGAGGTTCAAAGCTCAACCCTAGTTAGTAATACAATAGATTCAGGCACTACGACATCAACAAGCGGTGGAGGAGACGGTTCAGGTAGTGGAGATGGTTCAGGTAGTGGAGATGGTTCAGGCGGTGGAAATGGTTCAGGTGGTAACTCAGGAACATCAACAACAACCAACACCATAGATACTGGTACATCTACTGACACAGGTACTACGACATCAACAAGCGGTGGAGGAGACGGTTCAGGTAGTGGAAATGGCGGAGGTGGTAACTCAGGAACATCAACAACAACCAACACCACAGATACTGGTACATCTACTGACACAGGTACTACGACATCAACAAGCGGTGGAGGAGACGGTTCAGGTAGTGGAGACGGTTCAGGTAGTGGAAATGGCGGAGGTGGTAACTCAGGAACATCAACAACAACCAACACCACAGATACTGGTACATCTACTGACACAGGTACTACGACATCAACAAGCGGAGGAGGAGACGGTTCAGGTAGTGGTGGGGGTGGAAACAATTCTGAAACAACAACATCATCCGACACTATCTCAGTTGAGGTTTATACAATAAATGTTACTGCATCTAGTGCAAGTAACTACACACTTAGTGGATCAGACAGAAGCGGAGCAGTTTCTGGTTCAGATCCCTCAGTAACTATTAAAGTTGGCGATACAGTAAACTTTGCAGTTGACGCTAGCGGCCATCCTTTTTACCTAAAAACAGTTCAGGGTACTGGAACTGAAGATCTAATTAGTGGGGTTACTAATAACGGTACTTCAAATGGCACCGTTTCTTGGACTCCAACAACAGCAGGAACCTACTACTATCAATGTTCACTGCATAATGGAATGTATGGAACGATTACAGTTCAGTAATATAGAGTTTGCGTTATGTATTATCAAGAGCCCTAATATCCAAAGAAAAACCATTCTAAAAAATCCACACTATTGTTTTTGGATTAGGGATCCCTTTGGATTTTGCAAGTATATATTAATAATACCTCTCTCAATCATCCATTCTTTAATTAACCTTGGCCAACTTTTAAATGCATACTCTCCATCTATAGCAAACCCTAGGCCATGAACCCCTTTTTCCCAAATGTGTATTGCAGCGGGAATATAAAATTTCATTAACGCTAAATAATAAAGAATACTATTTTTAGGGGGAACTAAAGTATCTTTACTAGTATGGATTAAAATGACTGGTGGGGTAGCAAATTTTTCCTGAAGCTCATTACTAATCTCTCGGCAGGAGATCCCCCTCTTCTTTACACTTCTCCTCCTAGCTTCTAATACATTGATATTATGGCCCTTAATCTAAGATTCCCCTGAGTGGTTTTAAGGCGGTGTCGTTTAGGGAATGTTTGGATACCTGATGTATATTTTCATTAAGTTATTGAATTATAATGGTTCCTATCCTACCTCTATGCAAAGAACACGGGTAATAGTAAGTCCCTGTTGAAGTGGGCGTCCAAGATATTGTTGCAGTCTCTGATCTATTGTTAATCAATCCACTGATCGTATCTCCTTTTCCAATTCTTGCTTTTGTTTTCTCTCGTTTTGTCATTAATGAAGATTGCTATAATTTTATGACTATAAACAGATTAAATGAATTATAATCTCCTCCAATATCCTACAAGAATGAGTCGGATGCTAGGATTGATCAAGTTTACCTTGGTATATACCATATTCTTTGTGGGTTTACAGGGGTTTTCTCAGAGTAGTGTAGTGGATCAAAAAGTATTTTTAATTACGCTGGATGGCTTGCGATGGCAAGAGCTTTTTACAGGTGTTGATTCCCTGTTGCTACAAAACGAAAACTATGTAAATCACCCTAAGTCATTGCATGAAACATATTGGAGAAGTAGTCCGTATAAAAGGCGATTGGCACTCCTTCCCTTTGTTTGGGGAGAAGTGGCACAAATGGGACAACTCTATGGCAATAGAAATAGAGGGAGCAAGGTCAACCTTACCAATGGGATGTGGTTTTCCTATCCGGGCTATAATGAAATCCTTACTGGAAGGGCAGACGATCAAAACATTAATAGTAATGCCAAAATCCCCAATCCCAACGAAACTGTTTTGGAGCAATTTGCTAAAGTATATGGTAAGAAACAAGTGGTGGCTTTTGGTAGTTGGGATGTTTTTGATGCTATTGTAAATGAAGAACGATCGGGGGTCTATACCAATTGTGGTTTTGAACCCTCCACCGATTTTCCACTCACTCCTCAGGAAGAATTACTCAACGAGCTTCAACGACAAATTCCCAGTCCATGGGGTACTGTTCGGTTGGACGGTTTTACCCATCAATATGCCAAAGCCTATCTTGACAAACATCAACCCGATTTGATTTACATTGCCTATGGAGAAACCGATGATTTTGCCCATAATGGTAATTATGAGTCCTATATAAAATCTACTAAAAACACCGATGCGTTGATTCAAGATTTATGGAATTATACTCAACAAAGTGACTATTATCGTGATAAAACCACTTTTATTATTAGTACAGATCATGGAAGAGGAACAGACCCTATTGACAGTTGGAGAAGTCATGGTAAAAAAATCAAAGGATCCGATCAAACTTGGATCATTGTTTTTGGAAAAGGTGTAAAGCCTTTGGGTGAAGTTGTTGATGGGGATCAACTTTTCACCCATCAGCTTGCTCCTACAGTTAGGATGCTTTTCAATTTACCCCAAAAGGAACAAAAAGGGTATGGCCTTCCTTTGCGTTTTAAGGAGTAATCCATTGAATGAACCGCTGATTTTTTGTTGGAAAAATTAATTAATAGGAGGGACAATTATAAATCGAGTTCAATTTATTTTTATTATTTTACAACTAATAGTCTAGGGTAAATCCTAAAAATTCAATCAATAATTGTTTTTTATTACTGCAATTATACCGCAAAACAGAAAATAGTTTAGATCAACTCTAATTTATTTTGTCATATTTTTACTTTTGAAAAAATATTATTATTTGTTATAATAATAAACTATATTCATTGAAGACATTTAAAGAAATGAGCAAAAAAATAAACGTCATTTATTCTGCGATCAATTTTCGAATGATTTTTATTGTTCTAGAAACATTGGTCATTTATTTTTTCTACGATAAATTCAACTTCAATCTTCAAATTGATTTTACCATTTTAAGTATTGCAATTGTTTTTCCTCTTGTTTTTTCCATCACCAGTGCCTATCAAAAAAGACAGGAGGCCATCGGAGAATTTAACAGCTTTAGAAATAAAATGATTGAGCTGACCAATCTTTTTCGTGCGGTGGATGGAACCAATACCAAACAATACTCCTCTTTTTTCAAAGTATTGCTGGGGCTCCAGGGGGATGTATTAGATGTTCTGACTGATAAGGGGTCAATGTGCATGGATGACATCAGGGTCAAACGCAAAGAGATTTTTTATATCCTCGAGAATTATAAAAACCTTTACAACGAAAGAGAAAAAGACAGTATCATTCGGGTAAAAAATGAATTATTCGAATGTGTTGAAAAACTCAATACTTTAAAAATTCACGCAACTCCCATCTCTCTTAGATTATATTGTTTGGTTTTTATTTACCTTTCTCCTTTGGTGTATAATTCCAATATTTTGGCAAGTTTTGACAAAAATAATTTTTTGGAATTGGTGGTCTCTATTTTCTTTTCGGTCATGATTGGATTCATTCTAATGGCCCTTTACAACATTCAAGAATACATTGAAGATCCTTTTGATCAAGAAGGTTTAGATGATTTAAAATTTGATAAAATGTTGGTAGGTGATAATGAGATTTTGGAGTAAACTCTTCACTGCCAAATATCATATTACTATATCTAGGACATAAATCTTCTATCAAGTCCAAATAGTTCTACTTAATACAAAATCTTTGTCGAGGTTTATTCTGAATTTATATTATTTATATTTATCACGAAATAATAATCATAAACCAATGGAAGAATACACGGAACTAATTAACGAACAAATTTTTGCAATCAATACGGTATGGGTTGCATTGTGTGCAGCGCTTATCTTTTTTATGGAAGCGGGTTTTGCACTCCTAGAAGCGGGTTTTGTGCGTGCAAAAAATGCAATGAGTATTATTGCCAAGGTCATCATTGACATCACCTTCGGAGGAATTGCCTTCTTTGTGTTGGGTTTTGGGATTGCCTATGGCGCATCCAACGGATGGTTTGCCTTGGACTTTGGAATAATGGAAGGAGATTTGGGACTTGGTCTTACTGTTTCCAATAAGTTGTTTTGGTTCATTCAACTGGGGTTTGCTATAGCAGCCATTTCGATTGTGTCAGGGGCTTTGGCCGAAAGGATGAAGTTGTGGGCCTACGCAACTATGGTTGTTTTATTTTGTGGTATTATGTATCCTCTGGTCGCCAATTGGGTTTGGAACCCTAACGGATGGCTTTCGCTTAGAGGCTTTAACGATTTTGCAGGATCTGCAGCCGTTCATGCTATGGGTGGATTTTCTGCTTTGGCCGCTGCTATTGTTTTGGGGCCTAGGATCGGAAAATATTCAAAAGATGGAACTTCCAATACCATACCCGGACATAATTTACCCTTGGCTTCCGTAGGAGCCTTTATTTTATGGTTTGGTTGGTTTGGATTTAATCCCGGCTCTTCTTTAGGTGCTGTTGGGAATTGGGAGTTGATCGGAGACGTGATAGCCAATACTTTTTTGGCGTCTGCTGCGGGAGGCATTGCGACCATGTTCTATACCTATTTTTCCTATGGAAAAATTGACATTACTATGGTGATTAACGGTATTTTGGCGGGTCTGGTTTCCATCACGGCTGGCTGTAATGTGGTGGGCCCTATATCTGCAATTTTTATTGGTTTTATTGCAGGTATACTGGTGGATGTTGCCGTTTTGTTTTTTGATAAAATCAAAGTAGACGACCCTGTTGGCGCGGTTGCAGTCCATGGAGTCAATGGTTTGTTTGGGACCCTTGCCGTTGGGTTTTTTGCTGCCGAGGGAGGATTATTTTTTGGTGGTGGTGCCGAGCTATTAATTACTCAATTGATTGGTGTGCTCACCATTGCCTTGTTTTCTTTTACAATTACCTTTATATTGATGAAAGTTTTGAAATCCACTGTTGGGATTAGAATTACAAGCGAAGACGAAGAGGCAGGAATTGATTCCGTTTCCTTTGGCGTCAAATCTTACTCTAATGAATAATTAAAATCCAAAAAAGATGAAAAAAATTGAAGCAATAATTCGCAAATCAAAGTTTGTTGAGGTCAAGGAAGCCTTGCACAAAGTGGACGTAAATTTTTTCAGCTACTGGGATGTTACAGGGGTTGGAAACGAAAAGGAAGGCCATGTTTACAGGGGGATTACTTACAGCACCTCTGAAATCCAAAGACGCTATCTTTCTATTGTAGTCAATGATGATTTTGTAAGTAAAACCATCGATGCGATATTAAACTCGGCTGCAACCGATCAAGTTGGGGATGGAAAAATATTTGTATTACCCGTTGAAGAGGCATACAGGATTCGTACAGGCGAAAAAGGAGGTCAATCATTGAATTAGGTTTTCACCATTAATTTTTTAGTGATCATTTCTACTTTAAGATAGACTTATGAAAAAAGGAATTTTCGTATTGTTTTTTTTGACTTTTTTTACACTTTTGGCTCAGTCCGATCGTCCCCCCAATTTTGTGGTTATTTTTTGTGATGATTTAGGCTATGGTGATATTGGAAGCTTTGGTCATCCAATCATTCAAACCCCCAACATAGACCGAATGGCAGCAGAGGGTCAAAAATGGACACAATTTTATGTTGCTGATCCAGTTTGCACCCCCAGTAGAGCGGCCCTTCTGACAGGAAGATATCCCATCAGAAACGGAATGACTTCCTCTAAAAGGCATGTTTTTTTTCCTGATTCCCCCAATGGCCTTCCTCTTGAGGAGATTACCATTGCTGAGGTCCTAAAGACTCGTTCCTATGCCACCGCAGCTATTGGAAAGTGGCATTTGGGGCATTTACCAAAATATTTACCCCAGCAACAAGGTTTTGACTATTACTTCGGGATACCTTATTCCAATGATATGGACAGTGATCAATGGGGAAAGTATCTAAAGGAAGCTGAAGATCCTTACTATTTTTCAAAAACAGAATTTTTTAATGTACCGTTGATCGAAAACACCCAAGTGATTGAACGCCCGGCGGATCAAACCACTATTACCAATAGATATACCCAAAAAGCTATTCAATTCATTGAGCAAAAAAAAGAACAGCCCTTCTTTTTATACCTTGCTCACAGCATGCCTCACATTCCTCTTTTTGTCTCCGAGGAATTTAGAGGAAGAAGCAAAGCCAGTTTGTATGTCGATGTGATCGAGGAAATCGACTGGAGTGTTGGGGAGATACTCAAAGCCCTAGAAAAAAATAAGCTAGACCAAAATACCATTGTGGTTTTCACTTCCGACAATGGGCCGTGGTTGTTATTTAAAACGCATGGGGGTTCAGCAGGACCACTTAGGGCGGGTAAAGGGACTACTTTTGAGGGAGGCCAAAGAGTACCTACTGTATTTTGGGGTCCTGGTATTGTTAAATCTGGTGTTATTAATCAGATGGGTGCTACTTTAGACTTGTTGCCTACTTTTGCACGCTTATCGGGAGCTCAAATTCCAACCGACCGAAAAATGGACGGATATGATCTGTCCCAAGTTTTAACTCAAAAGGCCGCTAGTCCCCGGAAGGATTTTTACTATTGGGCTTTTGCGGAATTACATGCCTACAGAAATCAGCAGTACAAAATCCACATCAAGCAGAGAGAGGCGATTCATTATGGAAGGGAAACCATAGTATTGGAACGTCCAGAGTTGTATGATCTAAAAGCTGACATTTCCGAAAAACATGATCTTTCGGAAAATTTTCCAGAAATACTTTCCGATTTGTTGGGGACTATGAATTTGCACCTCAAGGATATTGCCGATGTAATTCCTGATCAATTAGCCGATCGAATGCCACAAGAGTAGTTTTTAACTTCCATTTATCTAAATTCCTGTATGCAGTAAAAATGCAGTATTGCTCTAGGATAAATTCCACACTTACTTTCATAATTTTATTCAAATTTTCAAATTTATGGATTTTGAATATTTGTTTTACAATGATTTGCCCAAGGGAGTAAAGTCTGTCTATTTAAATGGAAAAAGAATGTCCTTAGAGGAATTTGAAGAGGCAAAAAAGGAATTTTTATCCAAAAAAAAATCCTGCATTGAATCTTAGGCAGTTTTTGGAAATAATTTTTGTAGTACTATTTACTATATTAGTGTATATTTTTTTTAAAAAATAGACTAATGCGGATATTTTTTTTCTTGATTTTATTGGCGAATATTTCCTTTGTCAATGCACAGCAAACCACTAGCCTTCTAGACTCGATTAAAAAATACCAATTTTTAAATCCCAATTTGGCTATTAAATATGGGACGGAGTATGTTGAGATTAGAGCTGGAGATGAGCCAGATATTGAGATGGTCAGAACCTATGGAAGGATAGGTGAAGTTTTGCTATATATGGAGCTTTATTCGTCAGCCTTAGAATACTTTAATTCAGCACTCCGAATTCGGAGTGCCTTTGCTGAAAAAAGGGGTAAAAAATTAAGACAGGATTCTCCATGGATAGTCCTTAACATTGGGAATATTTATTTTAAAAATAAGAATTACGAAAAGGCATTGGAAAAATTCAAGGAAGCAAGGGCACTTTTTGATATGGGAATTAAACCTCAAAACAGATTAAATGGTCTTAATACCTCAAATTCAAATATTGGATTGGTTTATGGCGCAAGAGGAGAATACGAAAAGCAAGAGCAAATTTACTATAAGGTATATGATAACAGGATTTCAAATCCTTCTAAAGATGTAAATTACTCTTCAACTATATTGTATTCAATGGCACAGATTTTGTCAGTGAAACTTTTGAAGGATGATTTAATTTCAGCTGAAAACAAATTAAATGAGATTATTGAATTTTATGAAGATCAAAAAATCAAATTATCTGATCTACCGAACTCTCTTTTAACTAGAAATTATGGATATGTTTTTTCAATTATTGGGGCTTATTATCAGAGTAAAAAACAATATGGTAAGGCGATTAAAAACCTAGAAAAGGCAATTGTTATTTTTAAATCATTTCCTGTAGAAATCAATGTTACACGCTCAAGGCTTTCTGAGTGTTATCTTGCCATCGATGAAATAGATATAGCTGAAGAAATTGCTTTAGAAAACCTTAATTTCAAAAATCTCAGTGACAGGGAAAAAAGGTATAATTTTAGAGTACTTGAAAAAATATACAAAAAAACTAAAAAAGATCAGAAGCTAATAAGAATTAAAGATTCTTTGATTTTGATTTCATCAGGGTCAAATTCTTCAAAGATTATAAAATCATTAAATGACCTGGAAACTCAAATACTTTTATCCAATTCTGCAAGGGAGCTAAATGAGAGTAAAATTAGATATAATACTTATTTGTATGTATTAATAATAGGTTCAGTTATATTGTTTTTCTCACTTATTACTATCAGAATTAATTACAACTATCAGAAAGAGAAGGGAACAAGATTAGAGTTGGAAAAAGATAAGGTTACGCAAGAATTGAATCAAAAAAACAGAGAACTAGTTAGTAAGGCAAATTTTATCATTCAAAGAAATGATTATTTAAAAAACATTCAGAAGAAAATTTCAAGTCCACAAAAGACAGAGCATTACTCCAGTAAAATGCTTGTCAATGAGCTTAACAGGGTCATCAATTCTGAAAAATCCTATGATGAATTTGATAGGATGTTTATAAACGTTTATCCAAATTTTTATAATAAACTCAACCAGATAAACAAGCTCTCTCAAACTGATTTAAGGTTGGCCTCTTACATTAAGATGAATCACAATAACAATGAAATTGCTAATATTTCAGGAATTTCATTAAGAACCGTAGAAAGCCAAAGATACCGTCTTACCAAAAAGTTAAACCTCGATAAAAACCAAGATCTCAACTCTTTTTTGATGACTCTGTAGTTAGTATAAGAAGCTCTTTTTATATTTCTTATCTTTTTTTAAAAACCAAAATTACTACTGCATTTCTACTGCATAATAACTTATTTTAGAGTATTTCCTTAAAATTTAAAGATATTAATAGTTCATTGCACTGAAAATTAAATTATTATGGTAGCCGAACAAAATTTTGAGATTGAATTTGCTAAGATTTATCCTAATTTCACGAAAAAATTAGTTCAATTAAATAGTAATTTAACCTTCACTGAGGTTAAAATTTGCATGTATTTGAGAATTAATTTTTCTAATAAACAAATACTGGATTATATGGATATCTCTGATAGTACACTATCCAACGTTAGATCAAGTATTCGTAAAAAGTTAAATTTGAAAAGAACCGAAGGATTATTTTCTAAAATAACTAATCTTTAAAGCCCAATGCTATTTTAAAATTAAAAACGTTTTATTAAAACCTCTGATTTGGGAAATAATCTTGTTAAAAAATACCTGCACGTTGCCCTCTTTTTTGCAGCAGTTTTTGGTTTAAATGCTCAAACCTCTCCTACAGTAACTCTAACTGATACTGATTCGGATAATCTTTTATCAGCATCAGATACAGTAACCATTACCGCTGCTTTTAGTGAGGCCATGACAGCTACACCAACGATTTCGATAGGTACATCCATATCGAATCAGTTAATGAATCTAATTCAAGTTGGAAGTGGTACGGGTTCAATTACTCAATTAGGTCAGAACATTGATGGAGAAGCAGCGGGTGATCGAAGTGGCTTGTCAGTTTCTTTGTCTTCTGATGGATCAAGAGTAGCTATTGGAACACCATTTAATGGCGGCGGAACTGGTTCAGATGAATGGGACAACAGAGGGCATGTTCGTGTTTATGACAATGATGGATCAACATGGGCTCAAGTTGGAAGTGATATAGACGGTGAGGCACGTGGTGATCAAAGTGCCTCATCAATCTCTTTATCATCTGATGGTTCAAGGTTGGCTATAGGTGCAACGAGAAATAATTTAGGTGTCGCTAATGGTAGTGACCCTCGAGGTCATGTTCGGATTTATGATTATGATGGAAATGATTGGAATCAAGTAGGTGAAGATATAGATGGGGAAGCGGCTGCCGATTTCAGTGGGACGTCAGTCTCTTTATCATCTGATGGCTCAATAGTCGCTATTGGAGCAAGCTCAAATGACGCAGAAAGTGGTGATGCATATGATAATAGAGGTCATGTACGGATTTATCATTACGCTAACGACACATGGACAAAATTAGGTCAAGATATTGATGGAGAGGCAGATGACGATGGAAGTGGGACGTCAGTCTCTTTATCTTCTGACGGAACAATAGTTGCAATTGGAGCACCCAGAAATGATGGGAATGGTAATTTATCTGGTCAATTACGTATTTATCATTACAATAATAATACTTGGACACAATTAGGTGAAGATATAGATGGAGAAGCAGCGGGTGATCGAAGTGGCACGTCAGTTTCTTTATCCTCTGATGGGACCAGAGTAGCCCATGGAGCGCATGAAAATAATGGTGTTAATGGAAATCTTTCTGGGCATGTTCGAGTTTATGACTATAGTGGATCCACATGGGTTCAAGTTGGAGATGATATAGACGGTGAGGCGAGTTATAATTATTTTGGCAGAAAGATCTCTTTATCCTCTGATGGATCGAGACTTGCAATTGGAGCATATACAAATGATGGTGTTAATGGAAATCAATCAGGTCATGTTCGGATTTATGATTACGATGGAAATGATTGGAATCAAGTAGGTGAAGATATAGATGGGGAAGCTGCAGATGATAGAAGTGGCTATGGAGTTTCTCTATCTTCTGATGGTTCAACAGTTGCAATTGGAGCATACGGATATGATGGTGTTAATGGAACTGATTCAGGACATCTAAGAGTGTACTCACTTCCTAGGAACCTTGAATCTTATCAGTATGTATGGGATGTAGACAATGGCGATAATTCGGCCCCTTCTGATGGCACTTATAAAGTAACGGTTGCAGGAGCTGACCTAGCAGGTAATGCCTACTCAGGAACGGAAAGTATCACCTTTACATTAGATACTACAGCTCCAACGGTCACTTTAACGGATACCGATAGTGATAATTTGGTTTCTGTCTCTGAAGTAGTCACCATTACCGCTGGTTTCTCTGAAGTCATGACAGCTACTCCAACAATCTCCATTACAGGAATTGTGACTAGTGTAATTATGACTCCTGTATCAGGCACGAATTCATATACTTTTGCTTGGGATACTTCTTCAGGCACCCTTTCTGATGGAACCTATTCTGCCACAGTAAGCGGCACAGACCTAATCGGAAATGCTTATGTATCCGGGACACAAAGCATCACCTTCACATTAGATTCTACTGCGCCAACGGTAACCATTACATCAAGCGATTCGGATAATACGATTAAACCTGGAGACAATATAACCGTCACAGTAACTTTTAACGAGGCGATGGTATCAGGTCCAAGAATAACCATTGGTTCTGCAGTAAATAATGTTGCCCTAACTGCAACAAATAGCACAACATTTACTTACTCTTGGAGTACTTCAGGTACTTCTGCAGGAAGTTATACGGTAACCGTTACAGGAACAGATCTCTCCGGAAATACTTACGCAGGAACCGATAGTATTACTTTAACTGTGGATAATACCGCTCCCGGGGTTTTGTTAGTTTCAGATAATACAGATCCTATTATTGGGTCTACTGGTGTTGTTTCTATCTCGGCTTATTTTTCAGAAACACTATCTACTACTCCTACCCTCTCGATATCTGGAATAGTCGCTGACACAGATATGAGCAGATTCTCAAGTACACCTATAAATCAAATTGGTAAGCTTATTTATGATGGTGCTGGAAGTATGATTGGCTTTAATTCAGATATAAGTGAAAGCGGAAATCGAATAATTGTTGGAGCCCCTTATGGTTCAACTAGTTTTGCCAGGGTGTATCAATGGAATGGAAAACAGTGGGAACAATTAGGAAATGAAATTACAGGCACTTCTAATAACGAGTTAGGAAGACCAGTGGGTATAAGTGGAGATGGTTCGGTAATAGTTGTTGGTGAAAGAAGTGGTTCTGATGATGATAATAATTTTATTTACAAAATATATACTTTAAGTGGAAGCTCTTGGGATCGAATACAAACACTTACTGATAATAATTCAGGAGAAAAAGATGATGCTGAAAATGGTTCTGTTGATTTTAGTTATGACGGGAGTATTATTGCACTTAGTCACGGATTACATGATAGTAGTAAAGGACGGGCAAGGATATTTGAATGGGATAATTCAGAGTCAGAATACATTCAAATGGGAAGTGATATTTTAGGATTTGCAAATTCTAAGCTTGGCAGTGGTTGGAATGGCATAAGCCTTACAAAAAACGGAAAAAGAATTGTTGTCGGTCTAAGAAATGTGTTCCGTAATCTTGATCCATTTGTTAGAGTATATGATTGGGATGGATCTGCTTCTCCTCCTGCTTGGACACAAGTTGGAACTGATATATCTGATCCTGTTGGCACAGATGATAGTTTTGGGTCATCAGTATCTATTTCTAGTGATGGACAAACGATTATAGCAGGTGCACCTAATTTTCAAACAACACCTTCAGGTCCAGGGCGAGTTTCCATTTTTTCATATCAACTTATCTCTGGTACTCCTTCATGGACTTATAAAGCAACAATTGCTGGAAGCACTAATGGTGACCGTTTTGGTTATTCTTCATCAATAAATGGAAATGGGGATAAGATTATAGTTGGAGCATACGGCGCGGACAAAGTTCGTCTATACAGTTGGGACGGGACGACTGCATCACAAATCGGTTCGGATATTGTTGGAGGTGGTGGTGATGCTTTCGGTGCTCATGTTGAATTATCCGCTAACGGTATAGCGGTCATAGGCGCACCATTAGGTGATAGTGGTGGCTCAAATTCAGGAGAGGTAAAAGTTATTGGAACAGATCGTTATGAATCTTATTGGGATGTGGATGAAGGTTTTATTACTCCCCCTGACGGTTCTTACTTCGCAACGGTTGCAGGATCAGACCTTGTTGGAAACCCCTATGCAGGCACAGAAAGTATCACCTTTATCTTAGATACTTCAGCTCCAACGGTCACTTTAACGGATACCGATAGTGATAATTTGGTTTCTGTCTCTAAGGTAGTCACCATTACCGCTGGTTTCTCTGAAGCCATGACAGCTACTCCAACGATTTCCATTACAGGAATTGTTACCAGTGTAATTATGACTCCTGTATCAGGCACAAATTCTTACACCTATGCTTGGGATACTTCTTCTGGTACTCTTTCCGATGGAACCTACTCTGCTTCAGTAAGCGGTACAGATCTTATCGGAAATGCTTATGTAGCAGGCACACAAAGTATCACATTTAGGGTAGATTCTTCTACTCCAACGGTAACCATTACAACTAGCGATTCGGATAATACGATTAAACCTGGAGACAATATAACCGTCACAGTAACCTTTAATGAGCCGATGGTATCAGGTCCAAGAATAACCATTGGTTCTGCAGTAAATAATGTTGCCCTAACTGCAACAAATAGCACAACATTTACTTACTCTTGGAGTACCTCTGGAGTCTCTGCAGGAAGTTATACGGTAACCGTTACAGGAACAGATCTCTCCGGAAATACATACGCAGGAAATGATAGTATAGTTATAACATTAGATAGTACAGCACCTACTGTAACCCTATCCGACACTGACGATGACAACTTTTTAGCAGCTTCAGATACGGTAACCATTACCGCTGCTTTTAGTGAGGCCATGACAGCTACACCAACGATTTCGATAGGTTCATCCATATCGAATCAGGTAATGACTAAAATTCCAGGTGGAAGTGGGACAGGGTCACCTACTAAATTAGGTCAAGATATTAATGGGGCGGCAGGTGATTATATTGGTGAATCAGTCTCTTTATCTTCTGACGGAACAATACTTGCCATTGGTGAAAGATATCATGATTTAGGTAGTGGAGATAATAATAATAATACAGGTCGTGTTCGGCTATTTAATTGGGATGGATCTACTTGGAATCAGTTAGGCCAAGATATTGATGGAGAAGCAGAGAACGATATGAGTGGCATTTCAGTTTCTTTATCATCTAACGGTACAAGAGTAGCTATTGGGGCATACCGTAATGGTGGCACTGGCAGTCATGCAGGTCATGTACGTATTTATGATTACGTTAATTCAAATTGGGTACCTGTAGGAAACGACATTGATGGAGAAGCAGTGAACGATAACAGTGGCTCTTCAGTTTCTTTATCTTCTGATGGTTCAAGAGTAGCTATTGCAGGAATTGGTAATGACGGAAATGGAACTGATTCAGGTCATGTCCGCATCTATGAACTTGACGGATCTGATTGGGTTCAAGTAGGTGCAGATATTGATGGTGAAGCAGCGGGTGATAAAAGTGGCATGTCAGTTTCTTTGTCTTCTAACGGCTCAAGAGTAGCTATCGGAGCAAGTTTTAATGATGGAGCTAGCGGAAATGCATTTGATTTCAGAGGTCATGTCCGTATTTATGATTATCAATACATTTCTGGAGTTGCAACCTGGACACAAGTGGGTGAAGATATTGATGGACAAGCAGAGAACGATCGCAGTGGTCAATCAATTTCATTGTCAGCTGACGGTTCAAGAGTAGTTATTGGGGGACCATATAATGATGATACTTATGACAATTCAGGTCTTGTCCGTATTTATGATTACGTTGATTCAAATTGGGTTCAAGTAGGTGATGACATTTATGGAGAAGCAGCAGGGGATGAAAGTGGCAAATCTGTTTCTTTATCTTCTGATGGGTCAAGGGTAGCTATTGGAGCAGAAAGAAATGACGGAAATGGATCCGATTCAGGCCATGTAAGAATTTATAGTTTGAATGGTTCTAAATGGACAAAACTCGCTGATATTGATGGGGAAGCAGCTGGTGAAACTAGTGGTTCATCCGTCTCTATATCTTCGGATGGATCAAAAGTAGCTATTGGAAATAGAAGAGATCCTACAGGCGCTGTTAGAGTTTACTCTCTTCCTCAAGGTGAATCCTATCAATATGCTTGGGATACTTCTTCTGGTACTCTTTCTAGTGGCGCTTATATAGCAACGGTTGCAGGAGCAGACCTTGTTGGAAACCCCTATGCAGGCACAGAAAGTATCACCTTTATATTAGATTCTTCAGCTCCAACGGTCACTTTAACGGATACCGATAGTGATAATTTGGTTTCTATCTCTGAGGTAGTCACCATAACCGCAGGTTTCTCTGAACCCATGACAGCTACTCCTACAATTTCCATTACAGGAATTGCTACCAATGTGTTTATGAGTATTGTGGATTACACAGTAACTGATCCAGTAGTGTTCAATGTTACAGTTGCTAACTCAGGGGGTAATAAATATTTTATTGATGGCCAAAGACAATTATCATTAGTTCTTGTTCCAGGACAAACCTACAGGTTTGATCAATCAGATTCATTAAATGCTGGTCATCCGATAAGGTTTTCTACCACAAGTGATGGAACGCACAATTCTGGAAGCGCCTACACAACAAATGTTTCTTCATCAGGCACCCCCGGGCAAAGTGGTGCATATACACTGATTACAATTCCAAGTAATGGCCCTAGCAAACTGTATTATTACTGTGCGAATCATTCCTCTATGGGTGGAGATGTTACTAAAGGTGTTGGATATTACTACAGATGGGATACCTCCTCTGGAACTCTTACCACCGGAAATTATGCTGCCACAGTAAGCGGTACAGATCTTATTGGAAATGCTTATGTAGCAGGGACACAGAGTATCACATTTAGGGTAGATACTTCTACTCCTACAGTAAGCATTACTACAAATGATTCAGATAATACCATTAAACCTGGAGATGATATAACAGTCACTGTAACATTTAATGAGGCGATGGCCTCAGGTCCAAGAATAACCATAGGCTCTGCGGTAGATAATGTAGTTCTTACTGCAACAAATAGTACCACATTTACTTACTCTTGGATTACAGGAAGTGCTTCTGCAGGAAGTTATACGGTAACCGTTACAGGAACCGATCTGGCCGGAAACACCTACGCAGGATCAGACAGTATAGATATTACATTAGATAATACCCCGCCAACAGTAACTCTCTCCGATACCGATGATGATAACTTTTTAGCCGCATCCGATACGGTAACTATTACAGCTGACTTTGATGAAGCTATGACTTCTACGCCAACGATTTCGATATCTGGTACATCTATATCAAATCAGGTGATGACAAAATTAATAGGAGGTACTGGTAAAGGGTCATTTAACCTTTTAGGCCAAGACATTGACGGGGCTCAATCTGATCACAATGGTACTTCAGTTTCTTTTTCTTCTGACGGATCAAGAGTGGCCATTGGAGCAAACCAAACCTCGCTCAAAAAAGGTTATGTCCGTATTTTTGATTACAATGGATCGGCTTGGGTGCAAGTTGGAGGAGTCATTTATGGGGAAGCGGTAGGTGATCTTAGTGGTACTTCAGTTTCTTTATCTTCTGACGGATCAAGGGTCGCTATTGGAGCAGTTAACAATGATAATGCAAATATCGGAGGTAACAATGACAACAGAGGACATGTTCGTATTTATGATTACAATGGATCGGCTTGGGTCCAAGTTGGAGCAGATATTGAAGGGGAAGCCACAATTGACTATAGTGGTTACTCAGTTTCTTTATCTTCTGACGGATCAAGATTAGCCATTTCAGCACAATATAATGATGGAAATGGTGATTCGTCCGGACATGTCCTTATTTATAACTATACCCCTTCAGGCACCACTTCATGGACACAACTAGGCCAAGATATTGATGGGGAAGCAGCAGGTGATGCCTCTGGCCGATCTGTTTCTTTATCTTCTGACGGATCAAGGGTGGCTATTGGGGCAATTGGTAATGATGGAACTAGCGGAGATGATCTTGACCAAAGAGGTCATGTCCGTATTTATGATTATGTTGGATCTTCATGGGTACAAGTTGGAGCAGACATTGACGGGGAAGCGGCAGGTGATAAAAGTGGCGCATCTGTTTCTTTATCTTCTGACGGATCAAGGGTAGCTATTGGAGCAGACCGTAATGATGGAACTAGCTCAAGTACAGGGGTGGATGGGCTTGGACACAAGAATGACAACAGAGGACATGTCCGTATTTATAACTATACCCCTTCAGGCACCACTTCATGGACACAACTAGGCCAAGATATTGATGGGGAAACGGGACGTTCTCCAGGTTTTACAGGTGACAGTAGTGGTTACTCAGTTTCTTTATCTTCTGACGGATCAAGGGTCGCTATTGGAGCACCATATAATAGAAATGAAAATGGTGTTAATTCCGGACATGTCCGTATATATGATTACAATGGATCGACTTGGGTTAAAGTTGGAGCAGATATTGATGGGGAAGTGGCTGCTGATAACTTTGGCCAAAACGTTTCTTTATCTTCTGACGGATCAAAAATAGCTATTGGAGCACCAGGTCATGATGCAAATGGATCTGGCTCCGGTCGGGTAAGAGTTTACTCTATCTCTAGCGGTGAAACCTATCAATACGCTTGGGATGTAGATAATGGCGATAATTCGGCCCCTTCTGATGGCACTTATAAAGCAACGGTTGCAGGAGCCGACCTTGCCGGAAATGCCTATTCAGGAACAGACAGTATCACCTTTACTTTAGATACAACATCGCCTACAGTTACTTTAATGGATACCGATAGTGATAATTTGGTTTCTACCTCTGAGGTAGTAACCATAACCGCTGGCTTCTCTGAAGCCATGACGGCTACTCCAACGATTTCCATTACAGGGATTGTTAGTAGCGTAATTATGACTCCTGTATCAGGTACGAATTCATATACTTTTGCTTGGGATACTTCTTCAGGCACCCTTTCCGATGGAACCTATTCAGCCACAGTAAGCGGTACAGATCTTATTGGAAATGCTTATATAGCTGGTACACAAAGCATCACATTTACAGTAGATTCTTCTACTCCAACGGTAACCATTACATCTAGCGATTCAGACAATATAGTGAAATCTGTAGATAGCAATATTATCGTTACTGCCACTTTTAATGAGGCAATGGCATCGGCTCCTACAATTTCCATTACTGGAGTGGTTACTAATTTAGCTCTTACCGCAACAAGTAGTAACACTTGGACCTACGATTGGGATATCTCTTCAGTAACTGAAGGAAGTTATACGGTCACCGTTACAGGAACCGATTTGGCCGGAAATACATACGCAGGAACCGATAGTATTACTTTAACAGTAGATAATACTGCACCTACAGCCACTTTAAGTGATAATGATGATGATAATCTTTTAAGTTTATCAAGCAGTGTGACTATAACAGCAGTATTTAACGAATCAATGAGTGCTACTCCAACTGTCTTAATATCAGGAACTTCGATTTCTGGCGTGATGACCCAGATAAGCGGAACAAATAGCTACACCTTCAATTGGGACTTAAGTGGCAGTAGCCTTAATGATGGAACTTATACAGCAACTGTTTCAGGAACCGACCTTGCCGGCAACGCGTATGTTGCTGGTACGGACAGTATCACCTTTACTTTAGACACTTCAGCGCCTACAGTTACTTTAACTGACACAGATGCAGACAATATTATATCTACAATCTTATCACCTACTAATACGGTAACCATTACTGCCAGTTTTTCTAAATCAATGGCTGCTACACCTACAATATCAATTACTGGTGTGGTAACCAATGTAGCCATGATAAAAATAAGCGGAACTAACAGCTATACCTATAACTGGAACACCTCGACTCCAACCCTTGCAGCTGGAGCTTATTCGGTGACAGTAAGTGGTACTGATGCCATTGGTAACCCTTACGTTGGAACCGACAGTATCACCTTTACTATAAGTCCTACTTTCTATCTAGATTCAAATGGGGTGACTGTGAAATGTAGAGGATGTAGCGCTGGAGATCAGGGAGTAGTAGGTGGAGAGATCTACACAGCACTCGATCAGACCATGTTTACAGACAAGAATGTTACAGATAATGACTGGGATAGGGTAGTCACCACGCTAGTTACAGACATGAGTGATAAGTTTAAAGATGCAACAAGCTTTAATCAAAATATTAGCTCTTGGGATACTTCTAATGTTACTACCATGAATAGCATGTTCCGGAGCACAACTTTAGATGCAACAAGCTTTGATCGAAATATTAGCCTTTGGGATACTTCCAATGTTACCGACATGTCTTATATGTTTTACATGAATAATTTCAATCAATATATAGGGAACTGGGATGTGTCTAATGTAACAAACATGAGTTCTATGTTCATGTTCAATGAAGAATTTAATCAGGATATTGGCAGCTGGGATACATCGAAAGTTACAAACATGAGTCAAATGTTTAGGGACACGGTTGATTTTAACCAAAATCTTAACTCTTGGGATGTGTCTAATGTAACAAACATGAGTTCTATGTTCAACGATTCACAAGCGTTTAATGGAAATATATCTAACTGGGACACTTCGAAAGTTACTGGTATGACGGGTATGTTCTATAAGACCCCTGTCTTTAATCAAGACATATCTAACTGGGACACTTCGAAAGTAGGGGGTATGACCATGATGTTTAGTCAGGCCATTGCATTTAATCAAGATATTGGTAATTGGAATACGTCTAATGTTGCTAATATGACTTCGATGTTTCAAGGTGCTACTGCATTTAACCAAGATCTATCTGGATGGTGTGTACCTAATCTTTCCGAGCCCACTGATTTTAAAACTAGTGCCAACGCAACCTGGATAAATGATTTTGACAAGCAACCTGACTGGGGTGAATGCCCTGCGCCACAGGTTATTCTAACGGATACTGATACGGATAACTATCTCCTTAACAGCTCAGTGGTCACCATCACAGCATCTTTTTCAGCTGCCATGTCGCCTACAGTCAACATAAGCATAGGTAACAACAGCTTTTCCAATAATGGATTTATGACCCAAGTCTCTAGCTCAACTTTTACATATGTATGGAGTCTAGCTAACAATGGTGGTTTACCAGATGGGGATTACTTTGCGACGGTCTCAGGAGAAGACATCAATGGAAGAGCATTTGTAGGAACCGACAGTATTACTTTTACCATACTCTCCCCACCGTCCACACCTACCTCAGCACCCGATTTAGATCCTAATTCTGATGCCGGATCGAGCAATTCCGATAATCTAACCAATGTCACTACCCCAACTTTTACGGGAACCGTAAGCCCCAATACGGGTATCGTATATCTCTATGCAGAAAAAGATGGCGGATCACCCTCCATTGTGGCTTCAGCGACCACAGCAAACGATGGATCTTATACCATTTCTCCAACAGCTGCGCTGACCTCTGGAAGCTATGTTTTTTATGTAAAAGTTGAGAATGCTGCAGGGGATACCTCGGGCAACTCGCCCCCGGTAAATACCACGATTCAAACCACTCCCCAAGCCCCCAATATCCCCTCCCTAAAAGCAGAAAGTGATCTGGGCATCAGTAATTCTGATAATGTTACAAGTGATGACACTCCATCTATTACCGGAACCATTTCTCCAACTACTGCCTTTAAAGTCTATGTTGATGGAACATTATTTGACACATTTACTTCCGATTTAAATGGAGATTTTGAAGTAGATTTTACAACTGCCTTAGATGATAATGATGCCAATGAGATTTACATAGAACTTACCGATATCTTTGGAAATACTGCCACCTCTTCATTATTAGATTTAACGATCGATACCACCGCACCCGCTCCTTCTACAGACCCTGTCGCCAGTGATAAAAAGATCGCGGCCTCTTCAACAACAACCTATACCATATCTGATATTGTCACTACTGACCAAGTTTGGCTTGTACCCTCTACGATATCTATTGCGGATCTTAAGGCCTATCTGGCAGATTCCTCATCGGTAAGTTCGCTTACACTTAATACCAATATCACCAAACAAACAAGCGGAACTACAGGAACCATAGCTACCCCTTCCGATGGTGGGATTTATAAGATCGTAGTAGTAGACAATGCAGGAAATTTCTCCTCTTTGTCCTCGGGAAATTTGGACATTGACCTTACAGGGCCGACCATCGCCTCCATTACCACCACCACACCCGATGCCATATATACCGACGACGACAACAACCCCTCCAACTCTGACACGGTCACCTTTACCGTAAACTTTGATGAGCCGGTAGTAATTACTGGCAATCCAAGAATTCCACTAGATAATATTACTGATGCTGACGGAAATGTAGTTTACGCCACCTATGTTTCCGGATCAGGTACTGCTTCACCCACATTTGTCTATACTGTTGGGGACGGAGACATTTCAGGAGGGATAACAGTGGGCTCAACCGCAACCGCTTTAGACCTCAACGGAGCAACTATTACAGACCTTTACAACAATACAGCTGATTCCCTTTTTACTACCAATAGTGCTGTTTTGACAACATCCATCGAAGTGCGTGCTACCGATCCGGAATTTACCGTAAGTATCACCTCCGACAACAGTATCGACCTTACCTCAGCCAAAGAAGGGCAGGACATTACCATAGAAATCATTTCCTCAACCCCGTGGCCTTTAGATGCCTCTTCGGTTTCCTTTACCCTTTCTGGACTTAGTACCCAACCCAATTTGAATTTTACCGAAACCGCGACTGCACCCTATACTTATGAAGCAACATTCACCCTCCCATCCTCGAACACCTTTAACGATGGAGTCATTTCATTTGGGGTCGAAATTTCCGATACTGTGGTATCCTCCAAGGTTACCAACCCCAACCAAGCCACTGCCGATGAGTCAGTATTGACCTCCAGCTTCTACCTGGACAATACCCAACCCATTATTACTAGTGTTGCATCATTGACCATTACAGAGGGGCAAATTCAAGGGCCAGTTATAACCACCGACGAAACCGTACAATTCTCCATCATAGCAGGTGACGATCAGTCCAAAGTATCTATTGACCCCACTACTGGACAAATCAATTTCAACAGTCCTCCAAGTTTGACCAACTTTGACGATGCCAATAGCGACGGAACCTACGACATCATTGTTCAAATTTCTGATAAAGTAGGTTACACCGTAACCCAAACCATCAACATCACCATTGGAGAGATCCCTGATCCCGATACAGACGGAGATGGACAGGTCGATAGTATAGATACAGATGATGACAACGATGGCATTAGCGATGCGGATGAAAACATTTTGGGTACCAATCCGCTTAGTGCAGATACTGATAATGATGGATTAAGTGATGCTCAAGAGAGTCAATCAAATACTGACCCCTTAAAGGCCGATACTGACAATGACGGATTTAATGATGGAATAGACGATTTTCCGTTAGATCCAAATGATCACGCTGATTTTGATAAAGATGGTATTGGAGACAATACCGATCTCGATGATGATAATGATGGATCCTCAGATACGGAAGAGTTAATCAACGGAACTAACCCACTCAATCCTGATACCGACAACGATGGACTCGATGATGGACAAGAAGTACAAAAAGGAACCGATCCTAATGATCCCGATACTGACGACGACGGCATCCTCGATGGTGCAGAT
>Ga0206682_10001412_pt1 | contig 23676 bp, 22 predicted proteins | sample M240m12015metaG_FD_155444 | JGI IMG/M metagenome (GOLD analysis project Ga0206682, IMG submission 155444) | Ammonia-oxidizing marine archaeal communities from Monterey Bay, California, United States - M2 40m 12015 | ecosystem: Environmental > Aquatic > Marine > Intertidal zone | place: USA...
GCCGTGAAGGGAGATCTGCGTGATGACGCAAGCAAGTCTCAGCGCGAGACTACGCTGGGTGTTTTTGACTCAGTGATGGTTCGTTATCTTCAGTTGCTGCACCCTTACATGCCGCACTTGACTGAAGAGTTGAGCTCGCGAATGGGTTACATCGAAGAGGGACAGTTTGTGATGGAGAAGCAGCTTCCTGTTTCTGGTTTGCTTGATGGAGTCGATGTCAGAGTGATTTCGGAAGGTTGTGAGCAAGCAGCAGCTGTTTATAAAACAGCTGCCCAGTTACGTAATTTAAAGGCTGAATACCGACTCGCGGCCCGAAAGGATGTGAGGTTTGTCGCTAAGACCGGCCCTTCGTGGTTGGAGGCAGAGGCTGCGACCTTAGCGCTCCTTGTGGGCTCAGAGGGACTTACTCGGGATGAGGATTACATTCCCGAACAGGGAACGCCGGGAACGGTCACTGCCTCTGGAGAGTTGTTTATGCCTCTGGAAGGATTGATTGATGTGGAGGCAGAAAAAGCTCGTCTCGATAAGGAGATCGCGAAAATTCAGAAGGAAGTTGGCAAATCGAAGGGTAAGCTGGGAAATGAGAAATTTGTTACGAATGCCAACCCTGAGGTTGTGAGGGTTGAGCGAGAGCGTCTTGGCGAGTGGGAAGGCAAGCTTTCCCAGTTACAAGAAATGCGCTCAAATTTAACATAAATAAAACTTAGGTTGGAGCCATCGCTCGAATCGTGTTTATTTCAGAAAACAAAGATGCAGGTGGCCGATTTACTAGACAGTCAAGTTATCAGCGGGGATAACGCGCAACTTCTTGGTGCGGTTGGCGTTGAAACATTAATGGCTCTTTCTCAAAGTGAGGCTGGAGTTTTGCTCGAGGAAATCGAGAATGCGAACTCCCATCTTAGATTAGTAGAACAACTGCCGGATCTTGATCAGCTGGTGACGTGGATCGACGAAGCACGTCATCGGTTGGATGAGGCTGAGGCGACGTCGGTGACTCGTCTTGATGAGGTTGTTGAATTAATTCCCATCTCAGCGGTGAAAGCTTATCCGGTCAGTAAAGAAAGTATTCTAAAGAATAAAATCGAAGTTAGAGATGTGCCGGTGATGGACGAATTCCTCGAGGGGAGAGATCTCTACGTGGAAGAGGTGAGGAAGATTGATTCAGAATCTTCCGAGATCAAAGCAACGGTTCGTGAGATCTCCTCTAAAACGCCTACCCGAAAAATTAGCTCAAAGGAAGATATCAGGGAGTCTATTTCTGGATCAGAAAAGTTAGAGATCCAGCCATTGGAGCGTAACAAAGAGTTCGATCTCCGTAGGATGGCAACTCCGGAAATCAACGCGGGTAGAACATTGCACTCCCGAGCTTATATTCGTGGTGTTCTTCACCCTCAACCGTTTAGAGTAAAGCTTGGCGCTTTTTTGAGCGTGTTAACGATAGTCCTGATTCCGCTTTCACTTATGGCAGGTGGGGCTCTTTTATTTTTCAAAGATGCTCATGAACTTGTGATTTGGTCTGCAGCAGTTCCCGCTGTTTTGGTGATTTTAGCGTTAATGTATTTGATGTTTGCGCGTCCAGTAAAATGCCGTGTTTGTGGACAACCCTTGTTTCAGGCGAAATCTTGTCGTAGGAACCCTCAGGGCCACCATATTCCCTTTTTGGGATACATTTTACCGACCAGTCTTCAGTTGTTAATTTTTCACTGGTTCCGCTGTATGTATTGCGGTACTTCGATTCGCTTAAAACAATGATTTATTTGCGATCTCGCGAATCAATCATGATAGTGACTGGTCCGTTGTTGACTAGGGAAACTTCCATTTTTGCTCCAAAGAGCCCTCGTTCAAGCGGGTGACCGGTTTCCCGTGAAAATGTTTCGCAAAACGATTGGTAGAGAGGTTTGGATATTTCGGGAGGAGCCGCCTTGATGAAACTAGGTCGATTTCCTTTTTTAGTCGAAGCGTGGAGGGTGAATTGGCTAACGACCAAGGCTTCGCCATGTTTATCTTGAAGAGAGAGGTTCATTTTTCCATTTTCATCGTCAAAGATCCTCATGTTGATAATTTTTCGAATTAACCAATCGATATCGCTTTGATCGTCAGAAGATTCGATTCCAAGAAAGATGAGTAAGCCTGGCCCGATTTCGGAGATCTTATTCCCCTCAATCGAGACAGAGGCCTCAGTCACTCTCTGTAACACAATTCGCACGGGAGGATCTTTTACAATGGAGGATTTGTTTCAAGCGATCTTGCCAACGAGTGTAAAAAATCTGAAGCCAAGAAAACCTGAGCTGAGAGTCATGAAGGGGAGGACTCTATACGAAGGGCAAGCTTGACGATTCCAACCAAGCTAAGGTGCTTGATACTGAAGGTAAGATCGGGCGAGGCAATGGATCAAAAGTATTGGCTCCTGTGGAAAAGGTTAGTGACTCGACAAGATTACGAAGAATGGGAAAAGCTCTTTGGCGGTGATCATTCGTGCTCAAATTCGCAAGCAGAAATCGTGAGCCCTTTTGAATTGATAGATCTCCAATAAACATTGATTGAATTGATGAAACGCCTTGGATAAGATCCCTGAAAATGAATATCCACCATCTTGAATTGTTTTACTTTGTGGCAAAGTTTGAAGGGATTACCTCAGCGGTAAGAAAGATGCCTTATGGGATTCAGCAGCCAGCGGTGAGTGGTCAAATCTTGAAATTGGAAGAGAAGCTTGGAATTAAATTATTCAATCGGCGTCCTTTTGCTCTGACACCGGCGGGAGAGGAGCTTTATGATTATATTTACCCTTTTTTTTCCGGGCTTGGAGATCTTGAAGAAAAGCTGCGAGGGGACGACGGTCGGCATCTACGGCTTGCAGCGACTGCATCGGCACTAAGGAACCATCTCCCAGATTGCTTGGAGACCTTGAAGAAAACAGAACCGAAACTTAAATTATCACTACGCGAGGTGGCACCGTCAGATGTTCACGGGCTCGTCACTTCTCAGCAGGTAGATGTCGCGATCGGCGTGATTGGCGGGAAGATGTCGGAAGGTTTAAAAAGCGAACCTTTGCTGAAAATACCGACAGTTCTCTGGGTGCCTGCTAACTCGAAAGCCAAGTCCTGGGAAGAATTTCTAGAGAAGGATCCTTATTCAAAAACGGGACTGATCGGTAAGGAACCCTTAATTGGGTTACCTCCAAACGAAGTTTTACAGCAACTTTTTCAAAAGGAATTTGATCGGCACGAGGTTAAATGGCCAGTTTCGGTAGAGGTGAACTCTACTGATGTGGTGCGTGATTTTGTGGTGAGAGGTTTTGGTGTCGGGGTTGGGATTTTTATTCCTGATCTCCCTAATCCTAAAGGCGTGAAGCCCCTTGTGCTGCCAAATTTCCCTCCTTTGGTTATCGGGGCGATGTATCAAGGAAAAGCTAAGGGTGTGGTGGAGGACTTTCTCGCGATTGCAAAAGCGCATGTAACGAGATTTTCTAAATAAGATCAAAGCCGTATTTTAAGTCGGTTATTCAATAGATTTTCTGATACCGGGCGCTTTTATCTTTGGTGTCGAAGCGGATTTGTGAGGGTCGGGCTTGAGCTTTTTGATCTATTGGTCCAAAGAGCGCTGATGCGCGAGGGTCTTATTTTGAAACTTAGTTGTCCCGACAAACATGGCTTGGTAGCTCAAATTGCTAATCATGCTTCCGAATTCAGTGCGAATTTGGTCGAATTTAATCAATTTACTGAGCAAAAGCGTGGAGTCTTTTATTCGCGGCTCGAGATTGATACCGAAAGCCTTGAGGTTTCGATTGATGATTTCATCGCAAGTTTTGAGGTTTTGGGGCGGGCAATTAAAGCCGACTGGCACTTCCGCCGATTACCATACAAAATGAGAACGGCAGTTCTGGTGACAAAAACCGACCATTGCCTCAACGAAATTCTCTGGCGGACCAAGTTAGGCGAAATGCCGATTGAGATTACCTCGGTCATTGGGAATCGTCCAGATTGTAAAGAGATCGCTGAGAACGCTGGGCTTCCATTTCATTTAGTTGAGATGGGCGAAGATAAGGAAGTCGGTTTTCGTGAGATACAATCATTGCTTGAGGAACAGCAAGTTGAGCTGGTCGTCCTAGCTCGCTTCATGCAAATTATGCCGTCTTGGATGTGTGAGAAATACAGTGGGCGAATGATTAATATTCATCACAGTTTTCTTCCGGCATTTATCGGCGCTAATCCTTACCGGCAGGCCTACGAGCGGGGGGTGAAATTTATTGGTGCAACCTGTCACTATGTGACTGGAGAACTCGATGCCGGGCCTATTATTGAACAGGAAGTCGAGCGGGTTCAGCACCATCACAGTGTGCTCGATTTAGTCCGCTTAGGTCGCGATTGCGAGAGGTCTGCCTTAGCACGAGGCATTCGTTATCATGTCCACGACCGCACTATTATCGACGGAAAGAGAGCTATTGTTTTCCCTGATTAAATGGGAGCTTTACGTCAGGTTAATGCTCGATAGCGTCTAACGCTAGTCCGATGTTAGATCCAAAGCGGCGTATTGATACTCTCCAGTTGGTGGAACTCGCCGAGGGGATGGAAATCCATCTTCGGACGGCTGGGCCATTTTTGCGCCTAATCGCGTGGCTTCTCGATTTGATCATCGAAGGGGTCGCTTTGATCTTTTTGTATTTGATTATCAATTTGATCTCTCCAGTGCTGGGGGAGGCTGTTTCGGAGGGGGTTTACCTTCTGGCCTTTTTTCTGATCTGGTGGTTCTACCCTGTGTTTTTTGAAATTGGCCCTTGGGGTGCTACCCTAGGGAAACGGGCTCTTGGATTGCGGGTTGTGAATGAAGCCGGAGCAGGCATCACAATGGGGGCTTCAATGATTCGCAATTTTATTAGAGGTGTTGAAGTGATACTACCGTTTTTACCTCTTATCGTCTTTTTTCATCCGAGGTTTCAACGTCTAGGTGATCTGGCTGCCGGGACTCTCGTAGTTTATTCGAAGCCTCGAATCGACCCGGTTATACCCGGACCTCCACCGTTGGAAAAAGTTCCTGTTAATTTTTCACTAAGTCGGGAGGAGGAAGCGGCGATTCTTGCGTTTCGGTATCGAAGTGGTGGGTGGTCTGAAGCTCGCCGCGTGGAGTTATCCAATCATCTCGAAAAAATGACAGGAGAAGTTGGACTTAAGGGGGTTTCGAAGTTGATGGGAATGGCACACTGGTTGGAGGAACAGCGATGAATCGACACGAATTCGAAAACAAAAACGGCTCCGACTGGAAAGCCTTTGAATTACAGTTGGAAAGTTCAAAAGGTAAGAAATCTACTTTGGATAGTCACAAGCTGCCGTCGCGATTTCGTAAGATTTGTTATGATCTTTCGTTGGCACAGTATCGAATGTTTGGCCAACAAATCTGCGATCGCTTGAACGGTTTGGCGATTGTGGGATATCGCAAGATTCATCGTAAGAGAGGTGCATTTGGGGAGGGGTTTCTCCATTTTTTTCTCAGGACCTTTCCTGCTGCTTTTCGCCGAGAATGGAAACTTTTTGCAGTGGTTTCTTTCGTGTTTTTAGGACCCTTTTTTGCGATGTGGTGGTCAGCGGACAAAGAGATTGAGTGGGTTCAGGCTCTGTTGGGTGCCGAGGGGATGTCAGATATCGAAGGGATGTATGGAAAGGAAGCTGACAGTGTTGAGTATTTACGACAAGAACATGGGTCAAACTTTATGATGTTCGCCCATTATATTAATAATAATGTGGGCATTGATTTTCGGATTTTTGCGGGAGGAATTTTTTTCGGAATTGGGACTTTGTTCTTTCTGATTTACAACGGTCTCTATCTAGGGGCAGTAGTTGGGTATGTGGAATATGCCGGTGATCCAGAGTTGCTCTGGAAGTTTGTCGCAGGACATTCTTCTTTCGAACTTCTTGGTATGCTGGTGGTTGGAATGGCAGGTTTAAAAATCGGGTTTGCCTTGCTTGCACCGGGACAACTCACGCGAGGCGAGGCGTTGACACGGGCCGGTCGTGGTGGGCTTCCTTTGCTAATAGGGGGTGCCTGTATGACTGCTCTGGCAGCAGTAATCGAAGGGTTTTGGTCGGCCCAACCGATTGATACCAATCTTAAATACATCGTAGGTATTGCTTTCTGGATTCTTCATCTTCTTTATTTTGGTTTTGTAGGAAGGGGGCGGGCGTGGAACTTGAGAAAGTGACGGCGGAGATTCGACCCCGCACGCAGTGGGAGGCCATCGATTTGGGGCTCCGCTTAACTGGCGAACATTCTATTGCACTCCTTAAAGGGTGGATGACCTCAGTTTTTCCGATGGGACTTCTGATTTTGGGCATCTGCCACCAATCGGTAGGATGGGGTATCTTTTTGATTTGGTGGTTAAAGCCAATTTGGGAATGTGTCGCGCTTCATCCCTTGAGTCGGAGTTTGTTTGGGGAGCATTCGACTTGGCGAGAGAACATGAAGGTGCTACCCGACGAAGTCTTTAAAAATAAGGGACTGGTTCTTATAGGTGTGATTTTGACTGCCCTTGGATGGTTTCTCCACTCGGATAGTGGCGACGAAGCAAATTCCAAAGCTGGTTTCGTGTTTCTCTACTGGTGTGTGGTGTTCGGACTTTTATTTTATCGTTCGTCATTTAGTCGTTCATTAGTGTTACCAATCCGCTACCTTGAGGGCTCGGGGGGTGTTCGATATAAGGCACGCTATCAAACGCTTTCTTATCGCAGTGCAAGCTCGGCAATCGGGCTGACTTGTATCTGCCTCTTGATGGAGCTTCTACTTTGTGGGAGTCAGGTCTACTTCGCTTTTTTAATGTTACCGGACGGTGTGGAAATTAGCGAATTTCTGACTTGGGATGCTTTTTTGGAAGGGGAATCTAAATTCCTACCCAATTGGATTTGGGTAGTTCTAGGAGTGTGCTATCTTAATTCTATTTCGATCGTCGCTTGGTTTTACACCGGAGCAGGGTTTGGACTTTATGTGAATACACGGACTTGGGCCGAAGGTTGGGATATTGAATTGAAGTTTAAAGGACTTGGGCAGAGGCTGGGTCTTGTTTTGTTGGGTTTAGTGATGCTTGGTTCATCAGCGCGGGTGGAAGCCAATCAAGATGCGCAAAGGGTTCTAAACCAGGAGGACTTTAAGGTAGATACTCGCGCGGTTTATGAGGATGAGGAAAGAGAAGAATCTAGTGATTCAAATTCCAAGGCGGGGGATGGGGTGTTCGCCGGGATCGGACAATTTCTTTTCTGGATTATCGTGATTGCTGCAATCGTTGGCTTGATCTGGGTTGTCATTCATAATCTACATGTGTTTCGTGGTAGGCCTAAAGATGCCGTAGGAGAACTTAAGAAGGTGACTACTGTGGCGGGTCTAAATGTGGAGCCCGAAAATCTTCCATCTGATCTTCTCGTGAAGGCACGTAAGATGTGGGAAGGTGGACAGTATCAAGAAGCTCTTGGGCTTCTCTATCGGGGAGCTATTTCATCGCTTGTGACTCGACAGTTGGTGGAAATCGAGGAGAGTGATACTGAAATGGATTGCTTGCGTAGAGTCGTTTCTAGGGGGGAGATTGCGAGTGCTTCTTACTTTGCCTTATTGACCAATGCCTGGATTTCCCAAGCTTACGCGCGTCGCTGTCCTAATGAGAGAATCATTGATAAGCTTTGGAAAGAGTGGCCATTTCAGGAAGGAGGGCAGAAATGAAATATTTTGTTTTCGTAGCTCTGCTCTTTCTTTTGGGTTGCGGTCAAAAAGAAGAACGCCGAAAGGTTGATGAAATTCCAATGGGCTACGTTGGGAAGGCCCGCATTAACCCGTATTTGGCTGCTGAGAAGTATCTTGATCAGCAAGGCTGGGATGTTGAGAGTTCCCGAACCTGGTCGAACTACGATGCTGAGACGCAGATGATTATTGTGCCGGGTTCCTTTCTCCAGACGAAAGGGATGGCGATGCGGGTGTTGGATTGGGTAAATCAGGGGGGGAACCTCGTGATTACAATCGAAGGAGGAGAACCCGATAGGAATGATTTTACTGAATCAGATTCAGGTATGGGTGCCTTCGAAACGGAAGATTACGCTGGCTTAGCCCATGTCTTGGAGCAATTTAAGATTTCTTCGAGCCAGTATTCTTACCAAGCAGTGGAGGATAATTCAAAAAATCGAGGGCATCTCTCACGTCCTTGGGAGTTGGTGAAAACTAAGGAAGAGTGGGGTGGACACAGTTTAGAATTTGAAGGTGAGGTTGGCCTAAAGATTGAAAAGGGTCGAAATTGGACTCAAAGCGAAGATGGAAAATCTCGAATGGTTGGAATGAATTATGGAGCTGGGGAAGTGCTTGTGCTCGCCCATGCAAGGCCATTCCGAAATCCTTACCTTGCACGGGCAGATCATGCCGAGTTTTTGGATCATTTGTCGGGGAGGTATGGTAGCGCCGGCAAAATCGTTTTTCTTTATGGTTCCGCAAACTCCTTTTTTGGGCTGGTCTGGAAGGAGGGGTGGATGGTCGTGATTGCGGGACTTATCTTGCTAGTTGCGTGGCTCTGGATGCGGATCCCGCGCTTTGGGCCAATTCTCCGGGATAACTTGGTCAAGCACCAATCCTATGGTGAGTCGCTCATCACATCGGCCCGATTTCTTTGGCGGACTGGGGAGCTAGGGCACCTCGTGCGACCTCTTAGAGCTCAGCTTAAAAGCGAAAACCAGGGAGATCCTGCAAGTTTCTATGATCGATTGGCTGAGGAGTCCGGTTTGCCCCGTGATGAAGTCGTTCAAGCTTTTACTATCGATCCTCCCAAAGACCCTAGCCATATCTTAAAGGTGGCGCAAAAACTCCAAGTTCTTTTTAAACGATGACAGAAAATAGCCCTTACCCCCAAGCCACGCCAGAGATTCCTGACCTGAGTAAGATTGGCCAACTAACTGATAGTCTCCGTTTCGAGATTCAGAAGGTCGTCTACGGCCAGAGTGATACTGTAAATCAGATTATCGCGGCTCTTCTTGCCGGCGGCCATGTTCTCTTGGAGGGTAAACCTGGCCTTGGGAAGACTCATATGGTGCTAGCGCTCGCGAGCACATTTGGGGGTGAGTTTGGTCGCCTTCAGTTCACCCCAGACATGATGCCGTCTGATATCACTGGATTTACTCTCTTCGATATGAAGAGTCAGTCTTTCCAAACCCGACGTGGCCCTGTTTTCACCAACCTTCTTTTGGCGGATGAGATCAACCGTGCACCTGCGAAAACTCAAGCGGCTCTTCTTGAGGTAATGCAGGAGCAACAGGTGACGATTGATGGGGAATCACTTCCGGTTGCTCCTCCTTTTATGTGCTTTGCAACGCAGAACCCAATCGAACAAGAGGGAACTTACCCGCTTCCCGAGGCCCAATTGGATCGCTTTTTGATGAAGGTAATCATCGACTATCCAACTATGGCCGAAGAACTTCAGGTTGTTTCTGCCGTGACCTCCGTTCCAGGCGCTAAGGGGTTGGATCCACGTGGCGTCGAGCAGGTTTGTAATTCAGCTACGATCATTGAGGCGCAACGCTCAACCGCCATGGTCAAGGTTGTTCCTGAAGTAATTGATTACGCTTTGCGGCTGACCCGACTAACCCGAGAATTTCACGGCATGAGTTTAGGTGCAGGGACGCGAGGTGCAATCAGCCTTGTGCAGGTCGCGAAGGCCTACGCCATCATGAGCGGGCGTGATTACGTAATCCCTGATGATGTTAAGCAGGCTTCGATTCCTGTGCTTCGGCATCGAATTCAGGTTACACCGGAAGTCGCAATTAGCGGCCAAAATATTGATGGTCTTTTGAGTTCTTCTCTCGAGACCGTGGTAGCTCCACGGCTCTAATTCCCTGTAATGCCTCTTCGTCCTACGCGCGCGCTCATTGCGCTTTTGAGTCTCTGGACCTTGATGGGTCTGGCTGGATCCTTGTATCCTCGGGTGTCAGGATGGTGGGGGTTGCTAGGTGGAGCCTTGGGGCTCCTTGCTTTGTTCGACGCGCTTATGGTTTTGGTTTCCAAATTACCTTTGGCAGAAAGGACCCTGCCTGGGCGGATGGCAGTTGGAGTAGAAGGGGAGGTGAAACTGAGGATCATAAATCTATGTGATCGTCCTCTTCATCTCGGTGTGTTTGATGGTGTTCCTAGTCGCTGTGAATGTGACGTCTTTCCCTCGCGTGGTTGGATCAAAAGAAGTGGCTACCTTGACTTGAATTATCCGATTACTCTTTCTCAACGGGGAGAGATCAATTTCGGAAAGACCCATATTATGATGACGTCATTATTAGGTTTTTGGTCGAGGGGTGTGAAGATTGGTGATAAGGGAAAAGTCAAAGTTTATCCCAACTATCAGCCGGTTTTAAGTTATGCCTTAATGGCAATGGCCCATCGGCAGGAACATACCGGAATCATTCGGAAAAACCGTGCTGGGCTGAGTCGCGATTTTCACCAGCTTCGTGATTATCAGATGGGGGATTCACTTTCTCAGATCGATTGGAAGGCTAGTTCCAAACGGCAAAGTTTGATCAGTCGTGATTTCCAAGAGCAGCTAGATCAGTCAGTGATTTTGATGCTCGATTGTGGTCGCCGGATGCGAACAATTGATGGTGAGATTAGTCAGTTTGATCATTGTTTGAATGCGATGCTCTTGATTTCCTATGTGGCTCTGCGCCAGGGAGATCAAGTTGGTATTCTTAGTTTTGGCGGAACCGATCGTTGGCTTCCGCCGGTCAAAGGTGCCAGCTCTATGACGACGGTCCTTAATCATTTATACGATTACGAAACGTCTCCTTTCCCGAGTGATTTTTCCGAGGCTGCTGAGCGATTACTCAAACATCAACAGCGACGCTCGATGGTAGTCGTAATGACTAACCTACGTGGGGAAGATTCAGACGAGCTCCGAGAGCCCCTAAAAAAGCTTCGTCAAAAGCATGTAGTGGTACTCGCCAGTCTCAGGGAATCGGGGATTGGTGAAATGATGGATAAGGATTTGATGAGCTTTGAGGACGCACTGGGATATTTCGCGGCCCATGATTATGCGGCTGAGCGGCAGGATGTGCTCACCACGCTCAAAGCTGATGGTGTCGTTACTCTCGATGAAACGGCCCAACAATTTCCAATCGCGCTAGCAAACACCTACCTCGATACTCGCGAAATTATCTAGTTTTCAGGCGAAAAGCGGGGTTGCCATTTCCGTCAGCCTCGACTATCCAACTTCCGTAATGAAAGTCCTATCGGTTCTTATCGCAATGATCGCTCTTGGTTTATGTTCTTGTGAACGTCACGAGTGGGAATCTGAGACCCCTAAGTCCAGCGACACCATCAATCTCTTTAAACACGGTGAGGCTGATAAGCATTCAGCGGAAAAAAAAGATGGTGGGCATACCAAGTCTGAAGGGGAGGAAGAAAAGGAATCCGCCGATTCTAACGAGTCATAGTTTCAGATTTTGTCTTCAGAGCCGGTTACGATATTTCACGAGACCGTCAAAGGGTTAGCCTTGGCGCTTACCGAAGCTGCGGTAGATCACCACGCGTTTGAAAAGCCGTTGCCAGTCTGTGAGCTTGCGAGGTGTCGCGCGACCTGCTGCCACGATGGGGTGATTCTGTCATCCGAGGAGGCTGAAGTTTTGGGCCGGGATTCCGAGGGTATTATTGAGCTTGGAGATGGGCGATTAAAGACTGAGACGGTAGTGGTTCCATCAGACCGTTTAGCAGATGATTTCCCGGGCCATTTCCCCAAAACTCGCTGTGTCTTTCTTGATGAGAAGCATCGCTGCCTTTGGCAGCTTCGAGGGGTTAAAGAGGGAAAGCATCCCTGGTTTTACAAGCCCACGTCTTGCTGGATGCATCCTTTGACTTTAAAGGCTGAAGCTGGCCGCCCGCTTCTAACTTTACTCTCGCGGAGTGAAGATGAAGCTGGTTTCGCTACTTTTACTCAGTGCGGAAGATCGAAGGTAGGCGCTCCACCTGCCCGTGAATCTTTAAAGATGGAACTTGAAATGCTCGGTCTAATTTCGGGTAGGAATTTTCATGGTGAACTCAATGGGCCACCCGGATTTCTTTAGGAAGCGAACGATATTACTTCGGGATGAAAGCTGCGTAATGCCGTCCTGAAACACTGATAGTGATCCGCAAGATCTTCTTGGGCTCCGATAAGTGGTATTAGGAACGTGCGGCGTTGACTGACTTTACGAAAAGTCAGGGCGAGACTAGGAATGGAGGCATAAGCAGCCAGCCAGTTCTCTTCCTGCATTCATCTGCTGATCTCGTTCACCTTGGGTGGTGATTGGGTTCGTAAACTCTCTGGGGTGCCGAGAATAAAATCGCTAAGTAAAGCTCCAATTCGTGATCCGTCAGCAGGTTGTGCGAGATGGAAGTGGGCAAGGAACTTCAAGGCTTGTTGAGTTCTTAAAGTAAAGCTAAAGGTGTCTCCATGATCGTATCTTGGAATGGCCACCTGCTCGAAGGAGGGGAATTCACCCTTCGGGTTTCGGATGGGGTGTTCTTGCGTGGTGAAGGTGTCTTCGAAACTATTCGTATAGACAAAGGTGAGCCGTGTCTTTGGAACCAACATTTTGAGAGACTGGCTTATTCAGCGAAAAAATTGGGTTTAAAAATTCCTAACCAGTTAGTTCTTCTCGATTGGATACGCAGGGTGATTGTAGCCAATCAGTTATTTTCGGCAAGATTGAGGGTGACCCTAGGTGAGGGGTGTTTAATCTCGGCTGAATCGTTGCCGGAGGAGCAGGCTGAGATCCATGTTGTGACTTCCGATTGTCCGATAAATGAACAAAGCCCGTTGGCACAGATTAAGTGCACTTCATATGCTGAGAATATGTTTCTTCTTCGCGAGTCTGGTGTTGATGAAGTGATTCGACCAAATACACGGGGGGAAATTTGCGAAGGTTGTATTTCCAACCTCTTCTTCGTAAAGAGCGATGTAATTTACACTCCTTCTCTTCAAACCGGCTGCCTTCCGGGAGTGATGCGGCAAGAGGTAATACGGCATATCGAAGTTCGAGAAGTGGAGTGGGCGATGGTTGACCTGAAGGGTTGTGATGAGATTTGGCTTAGTAATGCACTGCGACGGTTGAGAGCTGTGACCTCAATTGATGGTCGAGACCTAGCTAAGCCTTCGGAGCTATTCTCGACGGCTTTAGCCTGTGTCTTGGCTTGAGGGTATGTCGTATTACCTCTTTCTGTCGTATCGGTTTTGCTGACAAGAATCGCTAAGATTTCCACTGAAATTTTCGATTTGCTCAATCTCAGGGAATTTATAGATCTCGTAGAATGGAGCCCCAAAAACTCGCATTTACTACTCATTTTTGAGAAATGTAAAAAAAACGGATTTTCTTCCAAGAAGTCTTCAGTTGGCGTTTCCTAACTGGTAGAAACCACATCTTTCATATTGATCCGAAAATTGCGGCGTTGATCTGATGGGTTTGGCCAACAATACGACTTATGAGCAAGATTGAATTACGATGGATATGCCGGCACTGGATTATTGCGCTTTGTGCTCTAATCGTTATGAGCCAAAGCTCCAGCCTTATAGCTCAACAGGATGTCGGGTTCATCGAAGATTTCGCCTTGGCTTCAGATCGGGAGAAAGCACTGCAGCTTTTGATTCCCGGAACAGAAGATTATTACTACTTCCATGCTCTTCATTTTCAGAATGAAAGGAAGCTGAAGGAATTAAATCGTATTTTGGGAGAGTGGAAAAACCGCTTTCGTAATTCCGGCAAAAGGAAGCAGATTGAGAATCGTGAAGCTTTGTTTCGATATTCTGATGATCCGGAAGCAACCTTGGCCTATCTGCGGCGGGAAATGGGGCTGACTCTTAATCATCAGCAGGAAGGTAAAGCGAGAGAAGTAAAATATCCCTCGACTCTGGATCCCAAATTCGTCTCTTGGAAATCGTTTCTTGATGATGCCTTGGGGCGTTCAAGTTCACTCCAGAATCTCCAAACGTCAGGATTTTATAGATTTTTAGAAGGGGATCCTAAGTTGTCAACTTCTGAGTTGCGAGACCTCCTTTCCCGTTCTGTGACTCCGGATCTGCCCAGATTGGTTTCGCTAATTCACACTGATCTTAAGAGTAAAGAAAGTAAGGGATTTGGTGAATTTCGAATTCATCGTTTGCTAACGAAAGCTCAGCTTGAAGAGTTATTAGCATTAAAAGCTGACCTGATCAATTCAGCTGCGTTTGTGGAAACCTATCTGACTCGCCTTCTTCCTAATGCCGATGAATCTATGGCAGTATCGCAGTCGGTTCGCGAGGCCTATCTGACTCGCGCTGAAAGATTTGTCGCTACCTTGCCAGCGTCGTTTAATTCCTTGAAAGTCCATATTCTTTATCAGCGCCTTAGTCATGATCGGGTGCGAGGGAAAGAGAATGAGAAGCGATTTTTGGATTATTTAGCTCTTCCTCGAAATGTCAGTTACTTGAATCCCAAGTGGCGCGAAAAAGAACCGGTGTTATGGCGTCATCCTGCGGATTTGGGGCGGGATTACCGTAAGGTGACTACTCTTCCTTCTGCGCAAGGGGGGGATGAGCCTTTGGTGAAATCTTATCTTTTGAAGTTCCTGAAAGATGATCGGGACACGACCAAGTTTTCACCTTACTTAGGTGAGAATTGGCTTCGACGCGTCTTTGCTGAAAGCAAAATTACCAACGGAATTGGTAAGCCATCAGACTGGGCTGCTTTATTGAGTCCTTCGGAATTTCAAGCTCTGAAGGACCGGGTGGAGATCGAATTTAACGCGATGAATCAGGAAGCCTATGCAATCGACGATGATGTGATCTTGAAAATGCATCTCAAAAACGTGCCCAAGCTCATCGTGAAAGTTTTTGAGATTAACACCTTAAACTATTACCGCAGTCTCGGAAACGAGGTCAGCACTGATATTGACCTTGATGGTTTAGTTGCGAACTTTCGCGAATCTCATGAATTTGATGCAGCGCCTCAGCTAAAGACGGAAAAGGATTTCAAGATTGCGGGAATCCCAAATCGAAGAGGCTTGTGGGTCGTTGAATTTATTGGAGGTGGCAAAAGTAGTAGGGCGATCATCCGAAAAGGGGCACTTGGGTTAATTAATCGTACAGTTCCTCAGGGAGAACTGGTTACGATTCTTGATGAGGCTAATCAGCCCTTGAAAGGCGCCGCCCTATGGATCGGAAAAAACCAATATGAAAGCGACAAGAGTGGTCGCTTGGTGCTTCCTTTTTCCAATAGTCCGGGAATTCGTTCTGTCGTGATTCAGGACTCTAGCGGTTATGCCACGATGGCTAAGCTGGCTCTGCCGCGGGAAGAGTATCGGATAACGGCAGGAATGCACCTTGATCAAGAGTCACTTCGGAGTGGTGGTAAGGGACGTTTAATTCTCCGCCCAACTTTGGAAGTTGCGGGTCAAACGATTTCACTCAGTGAGATTGAAAGTGCTGCTTTAGAATTGAAATCGACCGATCTAGAGGGATTTCCTGCGAGAATGAGCGTTGAAGATCTCAAGTTGATGGGTGACCGCGAATTCGTCCATGAATTCAGAGTGCCAGATCGTCTCGCAAATTTGGTGGCCACCCTTCGGGTGAAAATGAAGGTCGTAAGCAGAGGTAGTGAGATTGTTGAGCTGACTGATTCTAGATCCTTTAAGGCGAACGAGGTGCTCAAAAGTGACCTTGTAGGAGACCTCTACTTGAGCAAAATTGATGGGAAATATCGCATCGAAAGTTTTGGCCGGAATGCTGAACCAATTGCCGGGCAGAATCTTAATGTGATATTCAATCACCAAGCTTTTAAGAATCAGCGAAAAACCACTCTAAAGACTACGCAAAGAGGAAGCCTCGATCTTGGTGCCCTAATTGGGATATCAAGCCTCACGGTGCAAGCGCCCAGTGGGAAATCGAGAACATGGATTCTTAGAAATGATCGGCGGGATCAAATTGAAAACGTTACACTTTCCGAAAATCAGGAACTCAAAGTTCCGTTCGTAGGTTCTTTGAATCGACGTGAGGTAGCTTTATACTCCCTACAGTTCGGGGGATTTGTTGCGGATGAATTCTCCCGGCTCAAATTAATCGATGGTTTTTTGGTCGCGACTCTTTCGCCGGGGGATTATCGCCTGATTTTGAAGCCCTCGGATCAGAGTATAAAAGTGCTCGTTGGATCGGGTATGGTTTCGCAGGGTTACCTGTTTAACTCAGCTCGTATGCTCGAGCTGCCGGCAAGGCAGGCCTCACATCTGAAATCTGTTAAAGCCAATGATAAAACTTTAGAGGTTGAGGTGAGTGGCTTGGATCCGTTGACTCGTGTGCATGTCATGGCAACGAGATTTATTCCAGAGAATGATCCTTTTGCCGCCCTCGGTGGCTCTCAAAGGGTAGGGCTTCGCACTGGAATGGCACGATTCCTTCCTAGCCTTTATATCAGTGGGCGTAATTTAGGTGACGAACTACGTTATATTTTGGAGCGACGTGATGCTCAAAAGTTTCCTGGTAATATGCTGAGTCGTCCCGAGCTTCTCCTCAATCCATGGGCTGTTCGGGATACTGAATCGGGTGGAGAATTGTTGAGAGCCGGAGATAAATTCAATCGCAAGCCAGTTCTGGCAGCCGCCCCGGGTGCTCCCCGGAGATCGGCCAAAAAAGTAATAGGAGGCTTGGCTAGGTCGATTGGCTCTTCGTCATATGAGTTTTTAGGGAGGAGCCCAGTTGTAATCCCAAATTTAATCCCGAACAAGAATGGTCGGATTAGTGTAAAGATCGATGCCTTTGGTGATCGTCAGCATGTTCACGTTCTTTTGGTGGACCCAGAGGGATCGACCTATCGCAGCGTCTCTTTGCCGGATGCAAAGACCAAGATTCGTGACTTGCGTCTCCTGACTAATGCGCTTGATCCCAAGCGTCACTTTACCGAGCAAGAACAGGTCACTATTTTGAAGAAAGGGAACACTCTCAAGATCCCTGATCTCCTTAATTCAGCATTCGAAATTTATGATCATTTGGGATCGGTTCATCGTTATTTTTTAACTCTCAAAAATGATACAACGTTGAGGGAGTTTTCCTTTATTGCTGAGTGGGATAGCTTGGCGGTCGAGGAGAAGCAGTCAAAGTATTCTAAATACGCTTGCCATGAGTTGAGCTTTTTTATCTCACGTAAAGATCCTGTCTTTTTCAAAGAGGTTGTGCGCCCTCATCTTGCTAACAAAAAAGACCTCACTTTTATGGATGATTACCTCCTGGGGAATCCATTGCCTAAATATTATCAGTCGTTTGAATATGCGCGACTCAATGTTGTAGAGCGTATTTTACTCGCGCAATCCGATCGTGAGAGGATGGCAGCTCTTAGTTTGGACCTTGAGAATAGATTGGCACTTCGTCCACCAAATCTTGATTCGACGAAGCTTTGGTTTGGAGCCGCGGTGGGAGGTGGTGCCTTTGGTAATACCTATGCAGGAGAGAAGCTGGGCATAGTGGCTGAAGCGGATGGAATAGCTGCGTCTAACTCAGTGAATTTATCATTCGGTAACGGTTTTTCGGATGCTAGCGTGTCAAAAAGCGCGGGGAAGCAGCTTAAGAAACAGGAATCTGCCTTAACAGAGGTTGAGAGCAAATATTCCGCTCGAAAGAGGCAAGCTGAGGTAGATCCATTTGCTGCGGATTTGAATCAGGCATTGCAACAAGTAAAACAGGCTTACCGTGCTCTAGAGCGGACCAAGGAATGGGCTGAAGACAACTATTACCATCTACCTCAAAGCGACCAGACCTATGAACTTGTTAGTGAGAACCGCTTCTGGTTGGATCTTGCCAGGCATGGGGTCGGTCCTGGATTTGGTTCGCGGTATTTAGGGGAAGTCTCAGGCAGCTTCACGGAAATGATGTTCGCATTGTCATTCCTTGACCTGCCATTCAAGGCGCCAAAGCATGAAGATCAGATTGAAGAGGGGGCTCTCGAGTTTACTGCCGGAGGGAATGTTTTATTTTTCCATCGTGAAGTGAAGGAAGCTGGGATGGCCGATAATCGTCCACCTCTTCTTGTGAATCAGAGCTACTTTCAGCTTAATGATCGTTTCCGAATGGAAGACGGGCAAAAGATCGACAAATTTGTCACTCAGGAATTTGTTCGAGGCGTGGTTTATGGGGCCCAGGTGGTCGTGACCAATCCCACGAGTGGGCGCCAGCGACTTGATATTCTTTCGCAGATTCCAAAGGGGGCAATCGCAGTTCGGGGGCTTCGAAACACGGTAACCCAACGGATACAGCTTGAACCCTATTCAACTCATCGCCTTGAGACTTCTTTCTACTTTCCTGCATCTGGACAATTTGCGAGCTATCCGGCTCACCTTTCGAAATCTGGTGCAGTGATTGCTCATGCTGATGGACTCACTTTCAAGGTGGTCGATAAGCCTACGAGTATCGATCAGACATCGTGGGCTTGGATGAGCCAGTGGGGTGATGAGGCTGACGTTCTCGAATACCTAGAGAAACAAAACCTGCATGCGATTGACCTTACGAAGATGGCATGGCGCTGCCGGGATGACAAAAATTTCTTAGGTAAAGCGCTGGAGATCTTGAATGTTCGTGGCCTCTATCATCCTGTCATTCAGGGGTATTCGGTGGCGCATAATCATAAGGAGGGGATTGCTCAGCTGCTTCTGATGCAGGAGCGTTTCCTTGATCAATGCGGGGTCGCTCTTTCATGTGATCTGCTCACGGTTGATCCGGTCAATCGTCGTCGCTACGAGCATCTTGAATACAAGCCGTTGATCAATAATCGTGCTCATGCTTTAGGAGGTGAAAATCGAATTCTTAATCCCGTGGTTCGCGGACAGTATTCGCAATTTCTTAGGATGCTCAGCCAGCAGAAAGATCTTGATGATCTCGATCATTTGGCCACCGCTTATTATCTCTTTATTCAGGATCGGGTTGCCGAGGCCTTGGCTCAATTGAAGCAAGTCAAACCAGCAAAGCTTGAAACGAGAATGCAGTACGATTATTTTCAAGCTTACGGAGCTTTCTATGAAGCAGATCTTCCCAAGGCCCGTCGTTTGGCTACCAAGTATGAGGAGTATCCGGTTGATCTTTGGCGTGATCGCTTTGCTGATTTAACGGCTCAAATTAAAGAGCTCCAGGGGGCGCAGCCAGAAGTGATGAAAGAAGGCGATCGCGAGCAGGAACAGCAGGTGGCGGCGGCCCTCGAACCTTCTTTGAGTATTGCAGTAGAAGGGGTTCAAGCGACTCTCGATTTCCAAAATGTGTCCGAAGTGACTATTAATTATTACGAGATGGATTTGGAGTTTTTGTTTAGCACCAATCCATTTGTTTCGAGTGGAACATCGCGTTTTGCGATCATTCAGCCAAACAAGGAAACATCGATGAAGCTACAAGCTGAAAAGGGAGCGAAGGTATTCCAACTTCCGGCTGAATATCTTGCGAGTAATGTCATCATTGAGGTGATTGGGGGTGGTAAGAAAGCTTCCGCTGCAGTTTATGCGAATGAGTTGAAGACGACTCTCAGCGATTCGATGGGTTTGCTCACCGTTCATCATAAAAAGACCGGCAAGCCTTTGCCTAAGGTCTACGTGAAAGTTTACGCGGATACCGCTAAAGGGGTGAAGTTCTTCAAAGATGGCTACACCGATCTACGGGGAAATTTTGACTATGCTAGCGTGAGTTCCACCGGAATCGGTGAGGTGCGCAAGTTCAGTGTCCTCGTGATGAGCGAAGAACAAGGAGCGACAGTTCTGGAGGCTTCGGTTCCCCAGCAGTAGAAGTTTTGGGCACGGCGTTTTGATTTATTGCGACCGTGTTGTAGTCTACTTTTGGCCGTAAACAGTATCTGGATCAAAAGTTTTTTCGTCGTCCACGAAGTCTAGGTCGACTGGGTTATTCTGCGGGAAGCTGACCGCTCGGTAGAAGCAGGACCGGCGGCCAGTGTGGCAGGCTCCGGCTCCTTGTTGGGTGACGTAAAGAATGAGAGCATCCTGATCACAATCAGTGCGAATCTCATGGATTATTTGGGTGTGGCCAGAGGTCGCTCCCTTATGCCAGATTTCTTGGCGTGAGCGGGAGTAGTAAACGGCTTCGCCCTTTTCGATCGTCATCTTAAGCGATTCCTCATTCATGTATGCCAACATGAGGGGCTCGCGTGTTTCATGGTCTATCGCCATCGCTGCGATAAGACCCTTGTCATCAAACTTAGGTGCGAAGGCCTTGGTTTCGTCGAGTTCCTTCTTATTTGGACGGGTGGAGAACTGCAGTTCGCTCATGAGGCCGCAGGTTTGCCATCATCTCCGAGATGGTCCAGACAATACTCATCCCCATTTTCAGCGACACGGAAGTCGAGTTGAGGATTGCTAAGCTCGGTCCGGTTGCAAACAACACATCGATGAAGTGTTCGGCCCCGGCTGTCGTTGCTCTGCGACTGGAATTTAACTCGCCGGGCATTCAGCTGGTTCCTGTATTTGCGGCCGTGATAGAGGCGGGGGATTGCCCATACAAGGTAGGGGAAAAACGCGAGGCCGTAGGTCAGAAAGAGGGGGGGGAAGCTAAGGCATGAAAACACGATCGTCGCTAGTGAGATCATGGCAAAGATCCAAACTTTTACCGGAAGAACAAAGAAAAGAAGGAATTCTACATTGGGGAAAAGAGTCGCAAACGCGAAAAATAGCGCGATGTAAAACATTTGATTGGTGAGGGAAGCAGGTGGAAGAAATCCAGTAGCCGAAAGATAGAGAGCCAAAGCTTGGCAAATAATCGTAGTGTAAACATAGAGAGAGGCCTGGATTTCGCCCCACGCATTCTCCAGTGAATCACTAAAGAGAAAGGAAATCCTTAAGATGATGAACATAAAGAAGGCACTAAAAAGACTGCCATAGCTGTTGGGATCGACGAAGGGATAAAAGATCCAAGAGATTAATCGCCAATATTGGCCGTTTGCGATGCCTTCAGGCGTTACCATGAAGTAACTTGCCGTCTCTGGATTGATAAGAATGACAAAAAAAACCACGCACTGTAGCATGACGATAGCTCGAATGAGGCCAGGGAATGCCAGCCATGAGAAGTTTTTTTCAAGATTTACGTTCAGTCCCATCGGTGATCAAAGAAACTCGCAGATCACCAAGTTGACAAGCTCCATCACCATTCAAAATATTTCGGGGTAAATAGGTTTTTGAGGCTGGGTTTTCTCGATCGAGGAAACTGGGAGCTTTGGGGTCGATGTTCCTGTTTTTAGGAAGGAAAATCGGAGGGATAGATTCATGGGTTATTTTATGCGACCAATATACCGGCGTATTCGTGGGATGCTCGATCTCTCCTAGTAGGATGGTTCCTAGTCGAGGCTAATGCTGGATTCTGCGCAAAGAAGGACGGGATGCCCCTGACACTTGACGGGAGGATTAGTCTGGCTTAATGATCCGCATGGTTTTGGTAAGATAATCCTGCGAATTGGTTGCCAAAACGCCGGTCGGTTGGATCTCCGTTCGAGTAATCCAGTGGCTCTTTTACCGAGAATAATTAAAACTCTACGATACTGTCTTCCATTATGATTGCTCCAGCTGACCTCCATTACTCCCGCGATCATTTGTGGGTAAGACTTCAAGGCGATATCGCTACGATTGGGATTACTGATCATGCCCAAGAAGAGTTGGGTGATGTGGTTTTTGTCGAATTGCCGGATTTGGGCGATATCGATAAAGGCTCGCCGATTGGAGTTGTCGAAAGTGGTAGGGCAAATAGCGATATTTATGCACCAATCGCCGGTGAAATAATCGAAATTAACACCGATCTTGTTGTCGATCCTGCTAAAATTAACATCGACCCTTATGACACTGGTTGGATCTTTAAAATTCGTGTAAATCATCCCGATCAGGTTAATGACCTCATGGATGCTGCTTCCTACAGCGGGTTGATTTCCTGAATTTTCTGTAACAGAGAATCAAAAGTCCGAGTGCTTTTGAGAGGATTGACAATGTCCACTGAGATCGCAATCTCCTCGCTTTCCCTTGTAGCTTATGCCCAATCTTGAAATCAAAGTTCCTGACTGGTCAACTTGGAAGCCGGACATCCATGCGACCCTTATGTTTGTTCATCAAGGGGATCGTGTCCTCTTGATTGAGAAGCTAACCGGAATAGGCCAAGGCAAGATTAATGGACCGGGTGGAAAGATTGATCCCGGCGAGACCCCCGAGCAATGCGTGATTCGGGAGTGTCAGGAGGAACTTCATATCACTTGTTTGGATCCAATTAAGCGCGGTGAGCTGTGGTTCGCAATGTCAGATCTGCCTGATATCCACTGTCACGTTTACACTGCAACCGAATTCACAGGGACACCGACCGCAACGATCGAGGCCAATCCTTACTGGTGCCAGATTGACGAGATTCCTTTCGAAAGAATGTGGGAGGACGATTCTTACTGGCTAAGGCAGGTGCTCAATGGCGAAACTTTTGATGGAAGGTTTCTTTTCACGGAGGAGAAGATCATCGCGCATGATGTTGCCTTCGGTAAAGATTCAAGTTCCCGCTGGCGGGGATACTTTGTCCCCTAGTCTCCGAGAAAAGGATTCTTTTTTGAAGTCCCGCCTTTTTGATTGGGCCTACTATTTTGGGTGGTTTGAATCTGTTGACCATTGTCTTGCTGGGGATTGCGTGAGGGTCCATTCATGGTGATGGCCCAGTGCTCCAGAAAGAAACGCTTCTCAGTCGTGAATAGTGATTCAGATCGACCGATCAGGGGGCGAAGAGTGGTCGACATTTGAAGTGTTACAAGGAGGAAGATTCCGATCCACACCCGTAACGGGCCTCTGTTTTTGGTGCCGGATTGCTCTAGCATTTTGAGGAGAAAGCCAGTGCCGAAAAAGAGAGCGATTAACCAAGTTGTGAGAACAAGTAATCCGAAGAAAATCTCGGATGTCGTCGATTGCGAGAAGACCCAAAGGACGGGGGTGAAGCCGAGGAGGAGAGCTGCGATGAGCGCTAGAGCTCCTGCCATTCCTTGAATGATCTCCTTGATCCCGAGCGAGGTCCCGGTCAAGGCAGAGAAAACGTAGAGGCTGGGGAGACAAATAATGGAACTGAAGGTAAGGCCAAGGAGTGTTTTTAATGGAGCTGCCCAGAGTTGTTCGTGGAATGAGAAGCTTCCCATTGTGACTCCAAAAATGACGAAGCCAACAAGAGCGAGAATTAGGAGCTTTGAAGTGAAGGAACCTGATGTCTTGCTCTCGTTGATCCCAGCAATAAGATTTTTTGGTGATTTGAGAAGGCCCTCAAATACCGAGGTTAGAGAGGTGTCTACCTGAGGTGTTACGGATTCCGGTTTAGGGATTGGTGGTGGTTCGTTCATGATTGTTTTATGAGGCTTCTGTTTGAATTGGGATAGGTGATGATTTCCGGGATCAAGGATTCGTAATTAGGACTTTTAAAAGGTGAGCTAATATTAGGTGGAGTATTCTGCTGTTTCTGTCTCTCAGCCGATCGGAAGAAAAGGAGAACAACGGTGCAGATTCGTAGGCAACGAAAAGATGGGCCGGAATGCTTCTAGTTCTCAGGATGTTAGTAACTATAATGGAAATTGGAGAGCTGAGGGTTAGTTGCGAATACGAAGAGAAAGGGTTAGGGCTCCCACCAATAATATGAGTAGTCCTGATGATGGTTCTGGAATATCGTTGGGCGACCCATTTCCTTTGACTTTA
>Ga0206682_10001413_pt1 | contig 23673 bp, 28 predicted proteins | sample M240m12015metaG_FD_155444 | JGI IMG/M metagenome (GOLD analysis project Ga0206682, IMG submission 155444) | Ammonia-oxidizing marine archaeal communities from Monterey Bay, California, United States - M2 40m 12015 | ecosystem: Environmental > Aquatic > Marine > Intertidal zone | place: USA...
TCAGGGTGCTATTGCTACTTTCTCGCGACCTTCTACAAGTTATATAAGAGCATCTGATGTTTCTGGCTCTTTAAGATTTGACGCAGGTGGAAGCCTTGCAAGGCTTAACATAGCCTCCAACGGCGACATTAGCTTCTACGAAGACACTGGCACAACTGCGAAGTTCTTCTGGGATGCCGCTGATGAGTCTTTGAGAGTTCCACTATCTTTATACGATAATTCTGTAAACGCTTTTCCATCAGAAGGCTATGCGTCTGTTTATTCGACAGGGGCAGGAGGTTCTGCACCTTTTAATGAAGCAGGTCATTTAGTATTACAGGCACGGTCTTCTGGTGCATTGCGTGACATTATCTTTGCCACTGGAAACGGCGCCACAGAACGCATGCGCGTCGATGCTAGCGGGAATGTTGGAATCGGCACGGACGACCCATTACAGGCCTTGCATGTTAATTCAGGCACTGGTAATAGCGCCGCTATCTTTGAAAGCACAGATTCTACATCTCAGATATGGCTTAAAGACTCTGCTTCTTCTTCTACATATCAAACAGGCATTGGTTGCTTTGGAGACAATCTGCTGTTTAACAACGGCGGTGAGAAGATGCGCATAACCTCAGACGGCTCGGTTGGAATCGGCACGGACAACCCAGCTTCCTTGCTTCAATTATTAGGGTCGCCTGTAGCAACATCAGGTGCGCTGGCTACATTTAGAAACTCAGATGCAACCGCAAGCAACACTACTTTTGGCGGTATTTTATTCAACTCAAGTCCGGGCAGTGACTTCTCAATAGGGAAGTCTAATGTAAACGCTGTTACTACATTAAGTTTCCGAAATGGTAACACTGGCGCTTCCTATATGGACATCGCCTCAGACGGCAAGGTTGGAATCGGCACGGACGACCCGTCAGAAACTCTCACTGTCTCTGGCAATATTCAAATCGAAGATAACGACGGTTATTTGCAGTTCAAAGACGCGAATGGCGGGACTAACAACAAGTTTAGACGCATATATAACTCAGCGCAGGATTTGTTTATCTCTCGTAGAAATGACGATGGGTCTTTAGAAGCTAACGATTTAGTCATCGACTCTAGCGGGAATGTTGGAATCGGTACGTCCACGCCTAACTTCTACGGAAAAACTGCGATTAAAGGTGGTAAAGCTGGTAATGCTGACTCCAACCTTTCGCTTCTTACAAGTGGGGATGCGCAAGGCGAGGATGCAAACTTAGCATTTTATGGAACTTTTGTAGGTACAGCAGACAATGGCCCACGAAGAACAGCAGATATTACGTCTGGTTTTGAAGGCGGGAATTGGGGGACAGAGTATCTTTCTTTTAGCGTAGGCAAATCAGGCTCTAGCAATGACACTCGTGCTTTAACAAATGAAGCCATGCGCATTGATGGCTCGCAGAATCTGCTTGTTGGTAAGACGTCTGCGTCTGTTGGAACAGACGGTGCTCAGCTCCTAGCTGGTGGCTACTCAGGTGTCTCCGCTACATCTACTACAGCGTTTTTCGCTAACCGTAACACTACAGATGGTGACGTTGTAGAAATTGGCAAGAATGGAGTTAAAGTCGGCTCCATTGGTACTCAAAACGGCATTCAATACATTGCAGGTGCTAGTAAAGGTTTACGCTTTGATTCGACGCAGTTGATTCCGACAGACAGCACAGGAACCAACTCAGACGCCTCGTTTGATTTAGGCAACTCAGGTGTCCGCTTCAAAGACCTCTACCTGTCAGGCGGTGCGTACCTCGGCGGTACTGCGGCGGCGAACAAGCTGGATTCGTATGAAGAAGGGACGTGGACTCCTACAATTATAGGTTCAACAAGTGGTTCAGCGTCTTTAACCGTGTCAACCAATTCCTACACAAAAATAGGCAACACTGTCCGTGCTGATTGCTATATATCTGCGGCAGATGTTACTGGTTTAAGCGGGGGGGTGCGTATCAATGGCCTACCGTTTAGTGTTGTTGGTTACGCTCCTGTATCAGTAACCTACTGTAATCTGTTTAGCTTTGATGAAGCTGACGGTGTCGGTGGTTTTACAGAATCAGGTAATACCTACGTTAATCTAGTTTTTGGTTCTTCAAAATCTTTAATACAAGGCACGAGCGCAAACGCAACTAGTGGAACAGTAATGTTATCCGTTGTTTACAAGACAAGCGCATAACCCTATAGCCTCAGTGGACTCTGAGGCCAGACTAACAGGAGACAACAATGTCATTAACTAAAGAAGTAACAGCAGACAAAATCGAAGTAGTTACAGGCTATGACGAGGACGGCAACGCCACTACCTCTGTTCAAGTACGGACTGCTACTCGTGTACTAGAAGACGGCGCTGTAATTTCACAGTCGTATCACCGTCATGTAATTCAGTCAGGTGACGACTACTCAGCTGAACCCGCTAACGTACAGGCTATTTGTGTAGCCGCATTTGGAGAATAAAAATGACTACATGGACTATTGCAACACTTGAGCGAAACTTGGCAGATGGCGGTGTAACCGTTGCACACTGGCGAGCTAACGCATCTGAAACCGTAGGTACTGGCGACGACGCTGTTACTTACACTGCTTCTTCATACGGCACTGTAGGCTTTACGCCTGACGCAGACGCTGACGGCTTTGTAGCTTATGACAGCCTAACAGAGGCAGCCGTACTAGCATGGGTACACGAGTCAGTAGATCAAGACGCTACTGAAGCGGCGCTGACAGCTAAGATCGCAGCGGATAAGAATCCTGTTACTGGCTCTGGAATGCCTTGGTAATGGGTATGCTTATGGACGTTGCGAACATCGCAACATCAGTTATTGCGGTATGTTCATTAATTGCCGCCATGACGCCCACACCGAAAGATGATGTGTGGATTGGGAAGGCGTACAAGTTCTTGGAGATCTTGGCGCTTAATATAGGTAAAGCTAAAAACTAAGGAGTAGCGACGATGGGAAAAAATGAAAAGACCCTAATCACCGTGAACGAAAAAGAGTATTACGTTGAAGATTTTAATGATCAGCAACGCGTGCTTTTAAACCATGTGAATGATCTAGACCGCAAGTTATCAAGCGCTAGATTTAATGTCGATCAACTCGCAGTAGGCCGTGAGCGTTTTATTGAATTGCTAGATGAAGCACTTCAGCAAGAAGCAGTCACAGATGCCGACTACGATGAGGTTCCTGATCAGGAGGATTAATGCCTCTCATAACGCTAGATATCCCGCCAGGGGTTGTAAGGAACGGAACGGACTTAGAGTCTGCCGGTCGATGGAGAGATGCGAGCCTAATCAGATGGCGAAACAACTCTTTACGGCCTATTGGCGGCTGGGATACCAGGAAAGCTGCGGCGGCGTCACAACCGCCCCGTGGCGCTGTTACGTGGCTTGATAACTCTGGAAACATTCATTATGCCTTTGGTACGGCTGACGGTCTATTTACGTCTATTGACTCCAACACGATTATTGATATTACGCCTGCCGGCCTTACTAGCGGAAACGTCAATGCTGTTGAGAACCTTGGTTATGGCGGTAACTTCTACGGTAAAGAATACTACGGTACGGCCCGTATTGCTGGAGTACCACAGGAGTGCACAACCTGGTCGCTCGACAACTGGGGCGAGTATCTAGTTGCGTGTTCTAGTGATGACGGCAAGCTTTACCAATGGCAGTTAAATAACGCAGCCAATGGTGTGCTCGTATCAAACGCGCCTACCGGAAATACATCTATCATGGTGACCGAGGAGCGGTTTGTATTCTGCCTTGGTGCCGGCGGCAACCCACGCAAGGTTCAATGGTCTGATCGCGAAGACATTGATACATGGACGCCTTCAGCTACTAATGAGGCAGGTGACTTAGAATTACAGACCTCTGGCAAGATTATGCAAGGCGTTCGCATTCGTGGCCGCGCGTTAATTATTACGACGACTGATGCTCACGTAGCATCCTACTCAGGGCCGCCCGTGGTCTACGGTTTTGAGCGTGCGGGGACTGCGTGTGGCGGGATTTCTCGGCAGTCTGCCGTAGCAGTCGATGAGGGCGCGTTCTGGATGGGACAAAAGTCGTTCTTTCTTTATAACGGCTCATCGGTGCAAGAGCTTCCTTGTGACGTTGCTGATTACGTGTTTGATGATATTAACAACTCGCAAGCATCAAAGGTATGCGCAGTTCATAACTCGCAATACGGAGAGGTGTGGTGGTTTTACCCGTCTCGGGACTCGCAAGAAAACAACCGCTACGTCTCTTACAACTACCAGCAAAATTATTGGATGATTGGTAACTTAGCTCGTACAGCAGCAGTTGACCGAGGTGTGTTCCGATACCCAATGTGGTTCGATCCAAGTGCAAATATCTTTGATCACGAGGTGTCTTTATCGCATGACGGTGATGACATCTTTGTAGAGAGTGGTCCGATATTCGTAGGTGAAGGCGAGAACGTGGTACGAGTTACTGAGCTTATCCCTGATGAAAAAACACAGGGCCAAGTTACGGCTACTTTTAAGACAAGGTTTTATCCTAACGCCACAGAAAGCTCACACGGGCCATTTACTATGGCAAGCCCTACTAGCGTAAGATTTACCGGTAGACAGCTTCGTATGAGGCTTACAGGCTCTGATCTGACTGACTTCCGCGTAGGGAACATGAGGCTGGATGTTAAAACTGGGGGAAGACGGTGAGCATAGGGGCATTCCCTCCGCCGCCTGGCGGCCCTGAGTGGAAGCCTTGGGGTGAGCGCCTTAATGACTACCTAAGACGGGTACGGTCGCAGCTCGCATACTTTGAGACCGGTGATAGTGCAAAAGACGATGGGATTATCTTGTGGGACTCCACAGGCTACCCAGTTGTTAGTAGTAACGGTGAGTTTAGGCAAATTGTTTTGGCCGATGGGCATGGTGATTTTTCACTGTCTAGTGACTTCACTTATCCGGCATCTAATACTGGTTATGCAATCACTTATGCAGCAGGCTCAGGAAATCAAGGGCTAACACAAAGCGGGTCACGGATAATTTTTGAAGAAAGTGGTCATTTTTTAATCACATTTACAGCTCAAATTTATTCATCTGCCGCCAGTACTGCAAATTTTGTATTTTGGCCGAAAGTTAATGGCGTAAACGTAACAAACGGATCGACAATACGAGCAGCGCTACACCAAAACGCATCGACTACCGTTGTAAGCAGGTCTGCCATATTTTATTTAACCGCCAATGACTATCTTGAAGTGTTTACTGCAACCGATAATCACACGCAAGGAAGCTTGAAAGGCTTTGCTGCAAGCAGCATCGCAACAGAGTCTTTATGTCCATCGACGACACTAACGATTATCAGAGTCCAGAGGTGATATAATTGGCGACTATAGTAGAAGAATTGGTGCGCTGTGAGCCTTGGTTACAAGCAGCATTAGAAAGATCGGGCGGCACCCATACTATTACTGACGTCGTTGAAGCTATAGCTGAAGGCCGTATGCAGTTCTGGCCAGCGCCAAAAGGGTGCGCGGTAACGGAGATCATTAAGTACCCAGGCAAGAAAGTATTGCACATATTTCTTGCTGGTGGAGAGTTAGAGCAGATCGTAGAGATGGATAGTTCTGCGGCTGAGTTTGCACGAATGAACGGTTGCACTGCAATGACCATCGCAGGACGCAAAGGCTGGGCTAAGGTGCTGAAGGATAAGGGCTACGAAGTAGCGCACACAGTATTAGCAAAGGAACTTTGATATGTCAGGTGGAAAAGGCGGCAGTCAGACTACACAGGTAGAAATACCTAAGTTTATTGAAGACGCTGCAAGACAGAACTTAGGGCGCGCTCAAGCCACGGCTCGCATGGGATACCTTCCCTATTATGGGCCAGAGGTTGCGGCTTTTTCTCCTTTGCAAACACAAGCAATGCAAAGCGCAGGTACGGCGGGTCAAGCATTTGGACTAGCGGGGCCAGGGTTTGATGCTACGGCATCCATACCTACACCTGATTTGTTATACCGCGGTATGCAAGGGTACGGCTCTGGTGAGCTATTCGAGCAACAACTAAAAGACCTGCAAACAAAAAGCCCCGCGCAATTTAGTCAATACACTTCCTTGCCAACGATGGTTCCAAATTTTGATGGCTACTTCATGCCAGTGCCGGGACAGGATGCCGGCTATATGCCTGGCACAGATGAAAACGTGGCGTTCGGTACGGATACTCCTTTATTTGATGTGCCATCGCTTGATTTCACTGACCCCATGTACGACATCCAGCGCGACCAGTTCTCAATGGGCGGAGATCCAAGCGACCCAACTAGCATTGCGGGCCAAATGGCGGCAATGCAACGGTCAATAGACGAGAATCGAGGATTCATTGATCAGGGGAACATCTACAACCCACAGTACGACAATAAATTCCAAGACCTAGAAGCTCAAATATCGGGCTTCCAACAATTTGACCCCTCTGACTTACAGAACCAATTAACAGCTCTACAAGGGCGAGAGCAATTTGATCCGTCCGGTATGCAGCAAAGACTTGCCGGGCTAGAAGGTCAATTTAGTCAATTTCAACCATTCGACCCAAGTGACTTGCAAAACCAGCTTTCTGAATTGCGTGGACGTGAAGCATTTGATCCTACTGACTTAACTGCTCGACTTGCTGGGCTTGAGGGGCAAGTTGGTGGCATGACGCCATTTGATCCTACCAACATACAAAACCAATTAGCGGAGCTTCGAGGCAGAGACCCATTTGATCCCTCTGGCATACAGCAACGCTTGGCGGGGTTAGAGGGTCAAGTCGGGGGAATACAACAATTCGATCCAAGTAACTTACAGCAGCAAATAGCAGAGCTGCGCGGTGTGGAAAGGTTTAATCCATCCGCCTTACAAAATCAAATTGCAGGCATTGAAGGTCGATTGAGCGGCATGACGCCTTTTGATCCGAGTGGTTTAGCGGGACAAATTGAAGGCTTGCAGAATCAGTTTGGTGGATTGCAAAATCAATTTGGCAGTATGGAAGGATTCGACCCTAGCGGCTTGCAAAGCCAGATTCAGGGATTGCAGAATCAGTTTGGTAACATCGAAAGGTTTGACCCATCCGCATTACAAAACCAAATTTCTGGCATCGAAGGTCGATTGGGAAGCATGACGCCATTTGACCCCAGCGGCCTAGCGGGTCAACTGGAAGGTTTGCGGGATCAGTTTGGTGGATTACAAAACCAATTCACAGGGATAGAAAGATTTGATCCATCATCAATTCAACAGCAAATTGCAGGTATCGAAGGACGGCTAGGGGGCATGACTCCCTTTGACCCAAGTGACATACAAAACCAGTTGTCCGAGCTTCGCGGTCAAGATCAGTTCGACCCAACTGCTATTTACGAGCAGCTTGGAGATATAAGGGGCAGAGTAGAAAGTTTCTCACCGTTTGATCCTACTGGTTTGCAACAGCAGATATCTGATTTGCGTAATGTAGAAGGATTTGATCCTTCATCTTTGCAAAACCAAATTGCCAACTTGCAAGGCCAGATAGGTGGAATGACGCAGTTTGATCCTTCAAATCTGCAAGCTCAAATACAAGATTTGCAAGGACGCAGTGCATTTGATCCATCGGGTATCCAGCAAAGAATCGCCGGGCTTGAAGGGCAGTTCAGCCAATTCCAGCCTTTTGATCCAAGCGATATCCAAGCTCAACTAAGAGACCTGAGCGGAAGAGATACGTTTGATCCAAGCGCCTTACAGTCTCGCTTATCCGGCTTGGAAGGCCAGATTGGCGGTATGCAACAGTTTGATCCTAGTGGTTTGCAACAGCAAATTTCGGGCCTACAAAACCAATTCGAAGGAATGACTCCGTTTGACGCTTCAGGATTGCAAAATCAAATAGCAGCAAACCAACAGAGGCTGGAAGGAATTAGGGGCTTCGACCCAACTAGCTTACAACAACAAATACAAGGATTAGAGCAGCAAGTAGGCGGAATAACGCCATTTGATCCTAGCGGCCTTATGGGACAGATAGGTGGTTTGCAAGAGCAAATAGGTTCTTTGCAGACACGTCCTGGCTTTGATCCAACTGGATTGCAAAACCAGATTTCTGCATTGCAGCAACAACCCGGCTTCGACCCATCGGGCTTGCAGTCACAGATATCCTCTTTGCAACAACAGCCTGGCTTTGACGCATCAGGCATTTTAGGCCGGCTCGGAGCATTAGAGTCTACGCCAGGGTTCGATTCGTCTGGACTGCAAAACCAGATAAGCGGATTGCAACAACAGTTTTCTGGCCTTCAGCCGTTTGATCCATCGGGCTTACAATCACAAATAAGCTCATTGCAACAAACGCCAGGGTTTGACCCTTCTGGCTTGCAGTCTCAAATTAACGCGCTTCAGCAGACGCCAGGATTTGATGCGTCAGGATTACAAAACCAGATAAGCGGATTGCAACAACAATTTGCTGGATTCCAGCCGTTTGATTCATCTGGCTTGCAATCACAGATAAGCTCATTGCAACAAACACCAGGCTTCGATCCTACTGGCCTACAGTCTCAAATCAGCGCACTGCAACAAGCTCCGGGCTTTGATGCATCGGGCATATTAGGTCGATTGGGCGCATTAGAAACAGCGCCTGGTTTTGACGCCTCTGGATTTCAATCACGTATTAGCGCCCTCGAAACGGCACCAGGTTTTGACGCAAGCGGCCTTCAACAGCAAATTAACGCGCTTCAGCAGACGCCAGGATTCGATCCTACAGGACTCCAACAACAAATAGCGGCTAATCAATCAGCCATAGGTCAAGTGCCTCAGTTTGACCCGTCAGGGCTGGCAGGCCAGATAGCAGCTCTACAAAACCAATTAGTAGGATTGCAGACATCATACAACCCGCAGGTAACAGGTGGTTTTGACCCTGCTGGCGGTCCAATTAACGTGGGCGCTGTACGCGGTCCAATCAAGATAAAAGGTTGAGGTAAATAACATGGCAGGAGCAGGAACAGGATCGCCAATGCAAGGCGGTGGATTTGCAGGCGCTACCGGAGGGTTTAATCCTGCCGGAGGACCAATGAATGTAGGCGCACCTGGCACTACTAAAGCACAGGCACCTATAGGCGCTCCCATACAGCCAGTTAAGCCCTTGCCCGGCCAAGTGCCACAGCCAGTCGCCCCTTCATCTATGGCACCTCCTGCCGCCCCACAGGGTGACATTTTCCAGCAAGCCTCTGCCGGTATCGGTCAAGCAATGGGTGGCGCACAACGAGAGCTAGGGTTTATGCCGTCGCAGGTTCGGGGCATGGGATACCGCGCTCCTGACATTGCAAGCCAAATACAAGCATTTCAAAACCCGTATGAACAGCAAGTTGTTCAAGGCGCGATGGGTGATATCGAGCGTCAACGCCAAATGCAGGCCAATCAATTGGCGGCGCAGTTCCAAGGTGCTCGTGCTTTTGGTGGCTCACGAGAAGCCATTCAGCAAGCAGAGCTAGGGCGTCAAGCACTAGAGCAGGGAGCAAGCACATCGGCGGCGTTAAGGCAGCAAGGCTTTGGTCAGGCTTTACAAGCTGCACAAGCTCAAGCCGGCATGGGTCAACGCGCTCAAGAGTTTGGTCTTGGCCAAAGTATGCAGGCACAGCTTGCTAACCAAGCGGCACGTCAGGCAGGATCACAACAGAGATTAGGCGCTGCGGCCCAACTAGGATCGCTTGCTAACTTAGGCTTCGGTATGGGCCAGACAGTACAACAGCAGATGGCCGAGCAGGGAGCATTACAGCAGCAACTGCAACAGCAGGTCATGAATGCGGCACGTCAGCAGTTTGAAGGCTTCCGTAACTATCCAGCACAAGCGCTTGGTTACTACGCTCAGGCATTGGGTGCAACACCAACGCCACAGTCTAGTACAACGTCGAAGCAGCCAGGGTTGTTTGATTACCTGACTCTTGGCGCGTCGATGTTCTAACGGGATAAAGATATGGTTGCAACAGACTCACAGGCTCCGCAACAAAAACAAGCTTTCAAAGGCTTGCTTGATTTGCTGATGAAAGACGAGGAAATGCGCAAGCGAATTAGTCAGGTAGGTGCGGCGTCTGCACAAATTGCCCAACCGTTTGCTGTTCAACAACCACAGGCTTTAGGGTTTAGCGGAGGCTTACTACAGCAACCGCAAGTTGCCCCTATGGCGCCAGGGGCGGGTATTATGGGCATTAATCCAAGTCAGGGTGACGGTGTCGATATAGAAAAAATTCAAAAATTTATGAAAATATTGGGCATGGGTTAAAGGGTAAAATTATGTCGGGGATGATGACTGGTCAACCTGTAACACCAAAAGCATCAGCGCGTGATGATGAAGAGCGCAGAATGATGCAAATGATGGAGCAGATACAACAACGTCGCGCACCAAACGCAAAGGTTGCTATGACGCCTCAAGCTCAACAGCAAATGCAAAACTTTGAGGCCGCTCGCGCACAAGCTATGCAGCCGGCAAGGTCTGTTAGTGGAGGCTCTACTACTGCCAAACCAGAGCAAGCTGGATTGTTAAGCCGGTTAGGGCGAGGTGCTTTGGATGCGCTGCAAGACCCTGTTCAGAATGCGCGAATTGTAACTGCCCTTAACTCTATGCGCTTACAGCCTGATCAAGGCTTGTCTCGGGCCGTACAAGAACGCGCCGCAGGCGTGCAACAAAGACGTCAGTTGGCCGGACAAGCAAACAGAACGGTAGAGTATTTAAGAAGCCGAGGAAGACCTGATTTGGCTTCAGCTGTTGAAGCAAATCCGGCGTTAGCACCAGAAGCCTTAAAGGCTGTTATAGGGGTGGCTGGAGACACGTTTGCAACAAAAGGTTTTGCACCACAAGTAGATCCTGCAACTGGGCAAATGTATGGCGTCCAATATGACCCTAATACTCAGACATATAAAAGAGTAGATGTCCCAGGAGCGGTTGGAGAAACACCAAGTGAAATTGCCACGAGAGAGCGTGCAGCAGAGTTAGAAACCGCTGATTTTACGCGCGCAATGAAAGCCGGCCAAGAAGCATTTGTTGCGGCTGAAAGAGCCACTGGAACAATAGACACCTTAAACAGAGCTTTATCTGCGATAGATAGAGGTGGAGAATCTGGATTTGTAAGGGCTTATCTCCCATCGTTTAACGAAGCAACTACTACTTTGCGACAAGCAGCAACTGAAATGGGTATCGATTTGATACAAAGCGCAACTTTTGGCGCATTGAGTGAGTCGGAGTTAAAGTTAGCGCTATCGAGTACAATTGATTTAAACCTACCAGAGCCGGAACTCAGAAGGCTTTTGAACAACAAGATACGAGTTCAAAGAATTTTGCGTAATGAGTTAATGAAAAAAGCACGAGAGTTAAGCGCAGGTCGCGTTAAGTACAGCGATCACGTTGAATCTTATAAGATACCTGGCGGCACTGAGCCGATGAACGTGACGCAAGTCTCACCAAGAGATTTAGGCCGATGATTAGGCAGGGTCCGGACGGGAAACCGTATAATTTTCCTGATGACGCGACAGAGCAAGAAATACAAAATTACTTTGCACGCTCAATACCCGTTGCACCACCAGTTGAAAAACAAAAAGGTCGAGCATTTGCTCAAGGCGTTACTTTTGGGTTTGGGGAAGAGATTGAGGCCGCAGGTAGTGCGGCATTAAGCGCAGTAGGGCTGTCAGAAGATGATCGCGGGTATAAAGAAATACGTGATGAGCTTCGTGAAAAATTAGAATCTTATAGGGCGGAGTATCCTGGCGAGGCTATTACTGCCGAGTTGGCAGGGGCTATTATTCCAAGTCTTGTAACATTGGGAGCAGGAGCAGCGCTCAGTGCGGGAACTACAGGGGCGAGAATAGCTCCAACTTTAGCAAGAACCACCAAGATTGGTGCTGTCGAAGGTGGATTGGCATCCGCTGGGTTTAGTGAGCGTGAAGGCTTGGAAAGGCTAAAAGACGTACCGGGTGGCGCGGTCACTGGTGCGGCATTCAGTGCAGTAACAGCTCCTGCGGGAGATCTTCTTAAACGCTTTGCTTCTCGTACGCTGGGTGAGCGACCAGCAACAATAGTTCAAGCAGAGTTACAGCGATTAGCTGACGCTACAGGCAAAAATACAGATGAAATTGTAGCCGATCTAATGGAAGGCCGGCTAATGTCTGAGAATCGAACTTTGATGGCAACCCTTCGCGCATACAAAGCTCAGATGGGAGAGCCTGGAGCGGTGATTACGGAGCGCTTACCGCAGCGCGCTAAACAGACAAAAGAAGAAGCCATGTCTGGGTTGCAAGCGGGATTAACGCCTCGCATGGGTGATCGCAATGTTATGCGAGCAATGCAGGCCTCAGACGACGAGCTTTTAGACTTAGAGAGGCAAGGATATAAAGCTGCATTTGAAACTGTGCCAGAAGTTACGCCAGAAATTTCACGTAATCTAGAAAGCATTCTCCAACGGTTTGGCCCAGCCAGAGTAGAGCTTCAACAAATTTATGCAGAAAGTGACCGACTTGTACCGCTATTCGCAGAAGATCAGTCTGGGCGCATAGTGCTAAGTAGAATGCCTACACTAGAAGACGCTGAAATTATCCGTAGAGCTTTACGGGATGAGGCAAGCGGGTTATATCAAGCTGGAAAAGGAACTCGCGCAGAAGGATTTGCTGAAACTGAAAAAGCATTAAAAGCACAACTCGATACGGCATACCCAGGGCTTGGTGAAATTAGAGCGCTTGCATCTACTCGCCGCATGGTTAGAGATCAATTTGAAGAAGGCCGTAAAGCGTTAGGAAAAGACGCTGACGAAATAGAAATACTGTTTAGTCGTCTTGTAGATTATTCGCCAGAAGCGGCAGAAGCCTATCGGGCTGGTGTTATGGCGGCAGTTAATAATCGAATGCGCAGGTCTCCATCGCTTATGGGGCGGCTTGCTGACCCAGATCGTCAAGAAGGCGCAGTGTTGCGCGCAGTATTCCCGGATGAAAGCATGGAAGAAGTGGCTCGCAAGCTTGATATTGCAGGTGGGGCAAAAGAAGCAGAGCAACAAGTTATATTTGGCAGTCAAACTGCTCCGCAACAAGCGGCTGCCTCTCAAATTGGCACGCGAACATCGGCAGAAGATATGCTTAGAATGACGCAATTAGACCCAATTGCAATTGCTCAACAAGGGGCAAGATTGATCGCTCAAGCAACTCCTCAATTAAATGAAAAACAACGCTTACAAGTAGTAAATGTGTTGATGTCAGAAGATCCGGTTCTTGTCCGAAAAGCACTTACTGATCGCGATGCCCTTGGTAAACTTTATGATCGAACAGCGCAAATATTAAATGCCGCCGGTTACGCTGGTCGCGGTGCAGCAGTGCAGCAGATCGCTCCTGTAACAGGAAGTGCGGCAGGCGGGTTGTTTAACTTTGGAGAACAGCAATGAGTTTAAAACCAATGACAGAGCAGGACATTGAGGGCATTGCACGCGAGGCAATACAAGACGCCGTTGATTTCTGTGAATCTGAGATTGCTGAAGACCGAATAAAGGCACAGCGTTACTTTGATGGTGAAACCGATATCGGTGAAGAAGATGGCCGGTCTAAGGTCGTTTCTACAAAGGTACGGGATACCGTACGGGCTATTAAGCCGTCTTTGATGCGCGTATTTCTGTCTACTGACAAGCCGGTAGAGTTTGTGCCACGTAACCAAGAAGACGTACAGATGGCTGAACAGGCCACTAAGTATATGCACTATCAGTTCAATGAGCTAAACGGCTATAGGGTGCTTAACGATGCAATACACGATGCGCTCATTAAAAAGGTCGGTGTCGTCAAGGTTTACTGGGATACTTACCAAGAGCAAGAAATATACGATTTCCAAGATCTTAACGACATGGAGTTTTCTGTGCTCGTTAATGAAGACGACGTTGAGGTATTGGAGCACACAACTCAAATGGTCATGGAAATGGACCAAATGGGTATGGAGATGGAAGCTCCGCGCCATGACCTCAAGATCGCTCGCACGGTCGAGAAAGGCAAGATGTGCGTTGAAAGCGTACCTCCAGAAGAATTTTTCATTGATCGTAACTCGCGCTCTATCGATGACTATTACGTTGTTGCTCATCGTACAGAGATGCGTGTGGGCGATCTGGTGGCTATGGGTTACGATTACGAAGAAGTCTACGATTTAGGCGGCCTACAACACTCTGATACGTTCTCTGAGGTTGAGGAATACCAGCGTAGGGGGTACGAAGAAGATTATTCTGACGAGGACGTACAAGACCCCTCAATGCGTTTAGTAGCCGTCACAGAGGCATACATGAAGATTGACGTAAACGGCACTGGGGTAGCGCAGTTACACAAGGTCACATTAGGCGGCAATCAGTATAAGTTATTGGACTATGAGCCATGCGGTCAAATTCCGTTTGCTGTATTTGAGGTAGACCCTGAGCCACACACATTCTATGGCCGGTCGGTAGCGGACCTTATCTTGAATGACCAAGACGCGGCTACAGCCATGCTTCGCGGTGTACTGGATAACGTCGCACTGACTAACAACCCTCGCGTAGAGATTGTAGACGGCGCAGTAAACGTCGATGACCTATTAAACAATGAGATTGGCGGAATCATCCGCGTTAAGCAGTCAGGCGCTATTCAGCCACAGGCTGTCCCGTTCGTCGCAGGTCAGACCCTTTCTGCCTTACAATATTTTGATCAACAGGTAGAAGATAAGACTGGGGTTACAAAAGCGTCTACTGGCTTGTCACCTGATGCACTGCAAAGCACAACGGCTACTGCTGTCGCGGCGACTATGCAGGCTCAGGCGGCGCAGATTGAAGTGATGGCTCGGAACCTTGCTGAAGGCGGTATGCGTCAGATGTTTAGGCTGATGTTGAAGGTCATGGTAGAAAACGTCGATGAAGAGCAGATGATGCGGTTACAGGGCCAAAGCTACATTCCTGTCGATCCTCGCTCATGGAATACCGGCATGGACGTATCCATTAACGTAGGTCTTGGAACGGGCAGAGAAGACCAGAAGGTCGCTGTCCTTAACCAGGCGTTACAGATGCAGATTCAAATTTTCCAGTCGTATGGCCCTGGCAATGGCATGGTTTCACTGTCAAACATAAGAAACACTTTGTCGGACATATTGGCTATCAATGGCGTCCGCAACTCTGAGCGCTACTTTATGCCTCTCAATCCGGCTATGGAACAGCAGATGATGATGCAACAGCAGCAACAGGGTCAGCAGCAACAAGGAGATCCTAATGCGGCTTACTTGCAGGCAGAGCAAATGAAGGCCCAAGCTAAGATGCAGTCAGACCAAATGAAGGTTATGGCTAAGTCTCAATTAGATCAGCAGAAGATGATGCTGGATGCACAGCAGGCTATGGCCAATGATGACTTAAAACGCGATGAGCTAGATCAAAATCTATTGATTAGCGCGGCAGAAATTATTGGAAAGTACGGCACAGCCGTAGATGTAGAACGAATTAAACAGCTACAAAACGCACCTAGAAACCCTATGGGTATGTGATTTGAACATCAAAGATCGGGCGGCGCACGTAAAGCGTCTTCAGGGTGATGAATCGTTCAATATGCTGTTAGATGAAATTAGAGAAGACACAGCCAATGTCTTCCTAAACCCGCACTCTTCTTCGGAAGACCGGGAAGACGCCCATCAAATTGTAAGGGCATTAGCGAAGATTGAAGATCGCATGGCAGTCATCCTCACGGATGAAGCTATCTTCGATAAACAACAAAGGAGATCAGTACCGTGGAAACGACTGATGAAGTAACATTCGATGGCAGCATCGAATCAGCAGTAGACCTTCTCGTTCAAAACGAGGAGCCAGAGCAGGAAGAAGCGCCCGAGGTAGCAGAAGTCGAGGAACCTGAAGAGGACTTAGACGAGGAGACTGAGGAGCAACCCGATCCTGACGTTGATGAAGAAGAACCGGAAGTAGCAGAGGAAGAGCAGCCTCAAATTTTCACCGTCAAGGTAGACGGAACGGAAGTCGAGGTCACGCTAGATGAGCTACAGCGCGGTTATAGTGGTCAACAATACATTCAGAAGGGTATGCAGGAAGTCGCTGACCTGCGAAAGAAAGCTGAAACCGCTAATGCGACGCTGGCGAATGCTGGTGAGGCCGTACTGTCTTTGTATCAACAGATGCAAAACCCCGGCTTTGCAAAAGCACCAGTGGCACCGGACGAGGCTTTGATTGAGTCTGACCCTATTGGGTACACGCAAGACAAAGCTCGTTACGATAAAGAAATGCAGAAATATCAGACCGATATGATGCAAATGAAACAGACGTTTGCTTACCAGAAACAAGCTCAACAGCAAGCACAACAAGCCTATCTAGAACGAGAGATGGAAACGCTACGTCAGGTTGATCCTGATTTTGCCGACCCAGAAAAGGCGACCACAGTCCGAGACACTATGCTGCGCATGGGGTCAGAGGTATATGGTTATTCAGCCGAAGAAATCTCATCTGTCATGGACCACCGAGCAATCCGAGTATTGCGAGACGCCATGCGGTATCAAGAGATTAAAGATGGAAAGGAAAGGGCTGTACAAAAAGCCAAGCCAAAGCCATCAAAGGTCGTTAAAGCTGGATCAAAGAAGACGTCTTCTAATCGCAATCAAGGCAGGCAAGCTCGATCTAAACTTAAACGCTCAGGAAGCATCAATGATGCTATGAGCTTAATTCTTGAATAGAGGTATTTATCATGGCACAGCCATCCAACACTTTTGACAGCTATGATGCTGTCGGTATCCGGGAAGATCTTTCTGACGTCATCTATGACGTGTCACCAGAAGAGACTCCTTTTTACACTGCTTGCGCGAAAGTAAAGGCAGCTAACACTTTGCACGAGTGGCAAACAGATGCACTTCGTTCTTCAGCAGCTAACGCTCACATTGAAGGCGATGCAACTACTGCTTCTGCGCGTACTGCGACTTCACGTCTCGGCAACTACACGCAAATCTTTAAGAACGCGGTAGTAATTCCTGACACAGACGAAGGTCTGAAGAAGGCAGGTCGTGCAGCTGAAATCGCTTACCAAATGCTCAAGACTGCGAAAGAGCAGAAGCTTGACATTGAGAAGGCGCTTTTCGACAACAACGCACGAGCGGCTGGTAACAGCACTACAGCTCGTGAGCTTGCTGGCGCTCCTGCGTGGATGATCACTAACGTGAACTCACAATCAGGCAACTCTGGTGCTGACCCAACTGGTGACGGATCTGACGCACGTACAGATGACGGCACTCCAACTGCTTTCTCACAGGCTAAGTTTGACGATGTCATGCAGTCTATCTGGGAGCAGGGCGGAAATCCTGACACTTGCTACTTGTCAGCTTTCCAAATGAACGTAGCCCTCGGCTTTGCTGGTAACAACAACCAGCGTTCTACCGTTAAGGCAGAAGACGAGCGCGTCATCAAGCACATGGATGTCTACGTTACTCCTTGGGGTACAGTAGAGTTTGTTCCTTCGCGTGAGAACCGTTCGCGTGATGTGTTCGTTATGCAGTCTGATATGTGGTGTGTTGGCGTATTGCGTCCAACTAAGAACATCGCTCTCGCCAAGACTGGAGATGCGACTACACGTCAGGTGACAACTGAGCTTACTCTTGTTTGTAAGAACGAGAAGGCATCAGGTATCATTGCTGACAACACTACTTCGTAAATGAGTGGTTGGGGGCTTCGGCCCCCTTTTTTTTGGAGGTACTATGTATAAAGTAGTAATTGGCACTTTGTTCATTGACGGCAAGAGGCACGTCCGGGGCGATATGGTTGATCTAACAGATAGCCAAGCTGTTCCACATGGAACAAATTTAGAATTTGTGCCGGCACCACCAAAACCAAAGCGCGCACCGCGCAAGAAGAAGGTAGAGACTAGTGAAGACTAAAGAGAAGTTTCACAACAATAACGACGGCACGTTTACAGTCGAAAAGCAGTTCGATAACACGCCATATCTTGAGCGCACGCAGATGCTTCGCTCTATGGGTGCAGGCAAGTTGCCTGAGTCTTGGTGTGTTGGATCGATTCCTATGCACTTACTGGCGCAGTGGATGAAAGAAGAAAAGGTAGCGTGGAACGATATTGATGGTCGGCGCAAGCTAATCATGCGCAAACTGAATGATCCTGATTTTAAAAAGTTGCGGATTGTTGAAGGGAAGATCTAATGCGTTGCGCCTTATTGTTATTGCTATTGGCATTACCTGTAGGCGCGCAAGAAATACGCATTGATCAAGACGGTCCAGACAATCTTCCAGAGTCGCCTGACAACAACTTGGAAGGTGATCTTTCACAGCAAAACTCCAATAATAACAATTCAACCACCACCTACAACGGCAACGCTCCAAGGTCTATGCCGACCAGCACTGCCGTAGCTCCTAGCCTAATAAGCACTGGCGTCCAATCATGCTTAAAAAGCACGTCTAATGGCGTGCAAGGGTTTAGCTTCGGACTATCTCGTGGCACTTATCAGCAAGACCCTTTCTGTAATCGAAGAGCAAACGCTTTAGTTCTGAGCCAATTAGGACTAAAGATCAGTGCCGTATCCTTGATGTGCCAAGACCCAGATGTTTATAAGGCTATGATGGTATCGGGTAGTCCATGTCCACTAGTAGAACGTGGTAAAATTGTGGTTGGACGTCGGAGTTATTTAAAGCTTAAAGAAAATCCAGAGCTACATATTCCGATGTATGCAGAAAACAAGGCATATTACAATGCCATTTTGGGCGTAGGGGAGGAGGTTGATGTCGAAGAAGTGGATACTGGCAATCTGTCTGATCGCTTCCGCGCAAGCGAAATCGAATGAGCTAAGTTCACTCGTCGATGCAAGCACTGCGTTACGTCAAACTTTTGCAAACGGAATTATTGCGGTAGGCGGAATGATGGAGTCAGCTCCTAACGGAGGGATTCCTGGCAACGACATTCTTGCTAACAAAGACGCTTACATAACCGCACAAAAACAACTTGCTTACAACTCAGCTGTTCAAGCCATGCAGGCCGGATCGTTTACCAACATGGGCGCGCAAGATTTTTTTGAGCAGCAAGCCTCTGACCAAATGGACCAGTTAAACGACGCCGTAGACAACTACGTAGAAGCCGCCACCGCACTAATCGAGGTTGCAACGCTGTCAAACCTTGCAGAGCAAAACCAAGATAGCCCAGACGACTCTGGCGCGCTCGAAGTTCAGAACTACATCAATGACAACCAAGAATCCGTAGTCTTAACCGATGAGGAGGTTGAGTCATACAACCAATCAATGGATGACGTTGCATCAATTGCACAACAAGCCGCTAGTTTTTTTGCAGTTGCAAGCGATGAAAACCTAATTGCTGAAGCCAATAGTGCCGCAGCAGAATATACGGCGAGCTATAGTGATGCCGGTGACGCGTTTTTTAATAACGCAACTGGAATCGTCAGTGTGGATTTTGAGTCGTACAGCATGAGCGTAATGCTTGATGTAAATTCTTACTTTATGCAAGACGCTGAGATTATGTCCGTAGGTGCAGAATCAGTTTTCTACTATACAAGCCCCCAAGGTGGTTGTTGGTTTGCTCAAGACCAAGAGGTTTGTTTGTCGGAGTTAGGTGTTTATGGCCCTTGAAGACATAGAAGTTAATGTTGGCGGGACGCAGATTAAAGGCGTCTGGATCGCTATTTTGCTTACAGCGGCGTCAACGATTGCTGGCGGAATTTACGCAAGCGCAGAATTCTTTGGCCGTCTTGACGCTCTAGAAGGCTCCGTAACGAAGGCTACGTCTGAGACTGCCGTTGTACAGGGTCGCTTTGAAGACTTGCGTGATTCGCAATCTGAGCGCTTGCAGGGCTATCAAGTAGCCATATCGAACATGGAACAACAGCTATCTGATAACAATATTTCAGAATTGCAAGGCAAGTTGGCCGAGCTAGGAACTAATTTAGAGGCTATAATGAAGGCACAGCAAGATCTGTTAGATTTGCGTGATCGGATAGCCGCTGTAGAGAAGTCAAATGCAGAGGCTGTACTTACGGTAAACAACCGGGTCCAGTCATTAGATAAAACAGAGCGCGTTTTAAGGCGCGTTGATACGGAGATCGAGAACTTGTGGCAGGCTCTCGATTCGTTGCCATTCAGTAGGTGAGGCTATGGACGTTGGAAGCGAAGCATTAATCAAGCTAGAGGCACACGAAAAAGAGTGCTTAGTGAGATATACAAATATTCAAAAGACGCTTGATGATCACCATGATCGCTTTGACAAGCTAGAAAACAAAGCCGAGTCTGGGTTTAAGCGCATTGAAAATTTGTTAATGTACGGCGGCACTTTTGTTCTTACGGCCATTGGCGTTCTTATTACTTTGTTAGGGTTCATGCGTTGATACTACAAGCCCTTATAGGACCACTTACTGGACTTGTCGGCGACCACTTCAAGCGCAAGGCTGAAGAAAAGAAAGCCACTCACGAGCGAAAACTACAGGTTATTCAAAACGACGCCTCTTGGGAAAACAAGATGGCCGATGCAAGCAGTAATAGTTGGAAAGACGAATTTTGGACCCTTTGTCTAGCCGCGCCCATTTTTATGATTGGCTACGCCATAGCCATGAATGATGTCGCCGTAATAGAGCGTGTAGACATGGCGTTCGCTGCACTCGACACCCTACCTGAGTGGTATCAATACCTGTTATTCTTGGCTGTTAGCGCTTCGTTTGGCATACGCGGAGCTGACAAATTGATGAACCTACGGAAAAAATGATGCTAACTTACTTCAGAGTAGAAGAATTTAACTGCACACACACAAATGCTAACTCCATGGATGAGGCGTTTTTACATAAGCTAGATGAGCTACGAGAAAAATGCGGGTTTCCGTTTAAAATTACCTCTGGCTACAGAGATGCAAGCCACCCCAGCGAGGTCGTTAAGGCCGCCCCAGGCACGGGAATGCACTGCCAGGGCCGCGCTGCCGACATAGCTGTATCGAATGGCGTTGAAAGAATGAACATTGTTCATGAAGCCTTGAAGATGGGCTTTTCTATCGGTGTCGCACGGACGTTTATACACGTCGACGATAGAACAACCACTCCCGTCTTATGGGCGTATAGTAGCTGAAACCCATATAACTAATAACAAGGGTTGTTATATATAACATAGGCTGTTATTGTTTCTCCTGTGCAATGTCGCACACAAGGGAGACTTACAATGCTAAGAACAGTGGATGTAATGTATGACGCGGTTGACCTCTATGACCAAATAGATGGTGACCTGGATCGAATCGAAGAGTTTAGCCCTGAAGATCGCGGCTACTTAATTCTTGAGATAGAAAATCAAACCGGTGAAATACTTTCTGAGGCAATGTTACGTGCTAACAACCCAGAAGAGTTCATCGTAAACCTCTTTGCGCCAGAGCGCGCTTCTGACCCGTTCATCGACAATATGCGTGAGGCGCTATGGTATTACGCACGCCCGATTGTTGAGCAAAACCTCGAGCGTCAGTTTGACATCATCATTAACGCACGCGCATACGGAGGCTAGAGATGTCGGCTAATTACGAAGCAGTTATGTCTAAAGGGTGGAAAGAAATATCTTTAGTGTTGGCTAGGGAGTACCGGCATGGTTTTGAGTGTGGTTATTACGGTCGTTACATGGAGCTAAAGCCACGCATGAGTGACGCCTACTCGCAAGGTTATGCGGCAGGTGATGAGCTGGCACGACAGGAGTATGCATTGAGTGCGGCTCCACAACAGGGTTACGAAGACGTGACCTACGAAGAAATGGCAAAGGGAGCTTAATTATGGAAAACACCTTTAAATTCTTGTCGCAAGTAGACTGCGGCGAGTTTATCGAGAAGAAAGGAAACCTGTCTTACATTAGCTGGGCGTCTGCTTGGCAGAAGTTGTGTGAGCATTGCCCTGACGCGACGTACGAGCATCATGATTGGATCACAACGCCAAACGGTGAGGTTATGGTGTTCTGCACTGTCACTGTCGGCGGCGTGTCTCACAAGGCTCATTTGCCGGTCTTGGACCATAAGAATAAGCCGATTCAAATTCCAAACGTGTTTCAACTAAACACATCAATGCAACGCTGTTTTGCAAAAGCTATCAGTATGCACGGATTGGGTTTGTACGTTTATCGCGGTGAGGATTTGCCGCCGGCTGAAGAGATCGATCACACAGCTATGTACGAGGAGTTCTTGCGTCAACATGAAGAGAACAAGCATAACTGCGCCGTTTGGTATAGCCAGCTTAGTGAAGAGGAGATGAACGCCGTTAAAGAAGGATCTCCGAAAGGCAAGAAGACTGCAACGCATCAGCTTACTCGTGATTTAGTAACGCAGATGCACGCTAACTTTGACGACTACGCTGAGAAGCTAACAGAGGCCGTTCACAATGGCGATGTGGTGTTTATCGAGCAGTTGCAGGGTGAGTTAGAGGACTATGAAAGGGCGTGCGTAAAAGATCGTCTTTCAAGCGAAGTAAAGTCGCAGTACAAGCAAGTAATGATTAACGCAAAAGCAAATAAGGAGTAAGACAATGCCGTATGAAAACAAGCCGCGCGAGGGCGCACTGTTTAAAAACAAAGAGAAGGCCGCTGAGACCGATCCTGATTACAAGGGCAGTTATAAGCACGCAGATGGCACTGAGGATGGTCTTAATGTATGGATTAACACCAGCAAGAGCGGTGATAAGTACATGAAGATCAGTGGATGGAGTAGGGCCGAGGCAGCCGCAAAAGGAGTTCAACAAGCAAAACAAGCCTTAGCACCTCAACCTGAGCCGCAACCACAAGGATTTCCAGAAGATGACATCCCATTTTAAGGTAGGAGATCAGCTCACTGAGTTGCTTAAATCGTGTGGCGATCCAGCAGGTCAAGTAATGGCTGAAAAGATGGGCGTCACACCAATGACCATTCACCGATGGAAAAAGTCTGAGGACATGAGGCTGGGTCGTATAGTCGAAATAGCCGAATATTTTGGCATGGACTTAGAAGAGTTTTTATCTTGGGAGGAAAAACTATGAGCCAGAAGAAGCGGTTGTTGTCATACCTTAATAGTGGCAAGAAGCTAACGCGATTGAATGCATGGGATGAGCTTGGGATTATAGAGACCCCGGCTCGTATCTGTGAGTTGCGTGCAGACGGCCACAAGATTCGATCTGAGCTGAAAACCGTAATGAACAGGTACGGTGACGCAGTAACGATTGCAGAGTGGTCTATCTAAAAGTAAAAAGCCCCTCGATTGAGGGGCCAAAGGGAGTCACTTGAACCGTGGCGGTTTTAAGTGATAGTCTTATCTCGACCAAGAAAAAAGACATGGGTAGTATACACGACGGGACGTCCTTGGACACCCCTAGACACCCCAAGACTACTCATGCCTCCTTTTTTAGTCAGAGATTACCGGGCGTTAGGCCGAGGAACATAAGAACCTCGGAGACAGAGTTGACCCTCTCTATAATGCGCCTCCCTGTGCCGAGAGCTGGTAAAGGGAATAGATGTCAAGATTCGATACGGTAATCAAAGCTCGTCATTACTAATTAACTAATTTGCTGGAGCTTGCTCCGGCATTAAAAGGGAAGTGTGGATGATAATTTTAATTGATGGTACTTACTACGAACCCGATGATGCCCAGATTATTTACTGGCAGAATGCTTTTCCAAAAGTGGATGTGTTTGCTGAATTAAGCGCAATGGCTGCTTGGTGTGACGCTAATCCGAAGAAGAGAAAGAAGGATGGAAAGCGATTTGCGGCAGGATGGATATCTAGGGCATCACAGCAAGAA
>Ga0206682_10001415_pt1 | contig 23654 bp, 43 predicted proteins | sample M240m12015metaG_FD_155444 | JGI IMG/M metagenome (GOLD analysis project Ga0206682, IMG submission 155444) | Ammonia-oxidizing marine archaeal communities from Monterey Bay, California, United States - M2 40m 12015 | ecosystem: Environmental > Aquatic > Marine > Intertidal zone | place: USA...
TTTCTGGTCCCAACAACACTCGAACCCCATCATAATTTCTTGTTTGTCCCTCGAGTCGAGCGCCAAGGTTGACGGCATCTCCAATGACGGAATAGTCAAATCTAGATTCGCTTCCCATGTTTCCGACGATGCATGTACCGGTATTGATACCAATACCAATATCAATCCTAGGTAAACCTTGGTCTTCAAGTTGTTGTATAAGTTCATCTGCTGCCTCGCATATTTCAATCGATGTTTGAACAGCTTTATCCGCATGGTTTTTACATGGTAATGGTGCGTTCCAAAATGCCATGATACAATCACCCATGAATTTATCTATTGTTCCGCCGTTCTTAAGAACAATCTTTGTCATCGTATCTAAATAATTATTTATAAGAATTACTAATCCTTCTGGGTCGTCATTGTTTTTATAATGTTCTGATATTGGAGTAAATCCACATATATCCATAAACATAAATGTCATTTCTTTTCTTTCACCACCAAGCTTTAAGAGTGATGGGTCCTTCTGTAATTGTTTTACTAAATCTGGTGATACATATGTACCAAATTGTTTCTTTACTTGTTGTCTTAATACAAATTGTTTATAAAAATTATTGAAACTCGCTGAGGTGAGTAAAAGTATATATATTATTAGAGTAGCTGATAAATCGAGGAGTATAGAAAATTCGTACCAGGCGTAATAAGAAGCAAAGCTTACAGCGATTGCAGAGGCAACGAAGGATACAGCACCGACCCATATCGGAAGATAGTATACCGTTAATACAATCAGAAGAGAACCAATCAGAATCATTGCAAGTTCAGCAAGATAAGTCCATTGAGGCCGTGATATAGGTTTATCTGATATTATTGTCTGTAAAGCATTTGCTTGTATTTCATGAGGATATAACAACCCAGCTGGCGTAGATACTTGTGGTACAATACCTTTTGCTGTTACTCCTATAATAGCTGTCTTTCCTTTTAAATCTGGTAAAGGTTTTCCATCGTAATCAATAGATTCAAACTGTGTATTCCATTTTAACCATATACTTCCTCTCTCATCAGTTGGTATTATAAAAGGTCTTAATACTATACTTTCTATTCCAGCTTCATTTAACTTTATTGTATATGATTTTTTATCCTGCATTGCTCTTACAGTTTCTAATGCAAATGATGGATATAAATCTCCGTTAACTTGAGACATTAATGGTATTCTTCTCGTAAGATTATCTACTTCAGGAGCTCCATTTAATAATCCTGCTCCCCAAGCTTCTGATTCTAGTTTATCGATATTAGTTATCAATCCACCATATCGATATGTTAAATCTAATACATCGCCTGAATAACCAAACGTGGCATAACCGACATAAGGAGCTTTTGATGACCTACCATTAGAATCTGCATCTTGAGATAGTATAACACCATTATTTTTTATCCACGAGGCAAAGATATCATCACCGCCGAAACGGTCATCTTCTGGGAACATAATAGTGAACCCTATCATGCCAGCGTTCGAGTTCCGTAAATCAGATATCACCGCTGCGTGATTCTGACGTGGCCAAGGGTATTGACCATAGGCTTCGAGTGAAGACTCGGATATGTTAATCAACACTATATCGTTTGATTGTTCTACTGGTATTGATTGTATATATTGGTCAAATATACTAAGTCTAAATTGTTCTAATAACTGAGGGTCTGATATTCTTACTCCTAAAAGTGTAATACCAATTAATATAGTAGTCCATATTGAAGTTAAATATTTCATAAAGTGTTATACTGTGTAATACTAAAACTGAACTGAAATGCCACATCCACAGGATGATTTTTCAGCTGGGTTAATTATTTTAAATTGTTCGTTAATGCCTTCTATAATATAATCTAATGTTGCATTGTCAAAATAGGGCAGTGATAAATCATCAATGACGATTGTAAACTTTCCATAGTCGAACACGTGGTCATTACTGTTAACTCTGGATTCATAATCGAATATATATTCAAAGCCAGCACACCCGCCACCAGTAAGACCAATCCTAATCGTATCATTACCGTTTTTAGTTTTTTCAATAAGTTGTTTAATTGCTGCATCTGTAAGTTCCATTATTCTGGTGGATTATTATGACCCATCATCGTATCGGGTTCCCAGTTTGATATTGCTTGTCTTATTGCATCTTCAGCTAATACAGAACAATGCAATTTGATTGGAGGTAATTGTAAAGCTTTTGCTATATCTTTATCTTTAATAGCTTGTGCTTCTTCTATTGTTTTACCTTTTAGCATTTCTACGAAAAGAGTTGATGATGCTATTGCTGAACCACAGCCGTATGTTTTAAACTTAACATCTTCTATTACATTACCTTTCATTTTTAAATCTAGTTTCATTACATCACCACACGCTGGAGCACCAACCATACCTGTGATTACTGTTTTATCATTAGGGTCAAATCTTCCAACTGAATGTTTTTCTGGATTTGCTAATACAGATTCGAACCTATCTACTACTTCTTTTGAATATGCCATTAGTTTCCTTGTGTTACTGAAACTGTACATCCGCCTACGGTAAAGCAATTTTGAGTTAAACTATAAGTTTGATTTGTTCCACCTTGTTGAGTAAGATTTAAAGTTGTTGGTTGATTACCTTGTAATCTTATTTGTGAATTATGAGAACCAGTACCTGATTGAACAATTGTTGTTTCTGATGTAGAAGTACTTCCATAAAAATATGTATGGTTATAATGACTTCCTGTTCCTGATTGATTTATATCATGTACAACATCACTCGCATGAATATCTAAATTATGTGTATGTGTTCCACTTTGATATACATCAACATCATTATTATTTCCTAATATATGTCGACCATACGTTGCACCGTTATATTGTCGTACATATTCATTATTATTATAACCATCTACATCACCACCCCAAGCTTTTCCTGAGCCCCAATATGAAACCCATGAAATGGAATTACCATTTCCTGATTGTAAAAAATCAAATGTATTATTTTGATGTGCAAATGAAAAATTAATTTCATTACCAAATCCTATTTGTGTGATATTAATGTTTGCATTATCGCCACTTGCTACTTGTTCAACATGAACATGATTATCATCACTAGGACCTGCATATATTGGCATAGCTAAAAGAAAACATGCACCCCAAGGTAATATCCAATATTTATAAAATTTATCTTTAATTCGTTTGATTAATGTATATTTCAATTCCATCTCCGTCATTAAATTGCATTACACCTTCGTAATCGTTAGTGACAACATCTATAAATCCACTGCCACCAGCTCCTATTATTATATTTATAACTCCATTTACGCTACGAAAGAAAACTAAATTACCATCTTGTTCAAAAACATTAAATTGTGAATCCTTATTGAATCCTACTGCTGCACCTTTCAGTGTAAATCCACTTAGATTTCCACCACCTTGAGCATCTCCTAATGATACCTTTGTTTTTTCCAAAGCTTCTATAACATCTAGTAAGTCCTTCAGAAAATCCACATCTAATAAATCAATATCCAATTCAGAAAATTCTAAATCCTCTTCTGTATCAGCCAATGCGTCTGATTCCAATTCATTAAACTCTAAAAAATCTACATCTAGCATTCCACTATCTTGGTCCTGTTCATCAGCTGCGGCATCTTCAATTGCCTGTTTTACCTCAGTTGGTGGATTAACAATAAACATGTTATCAATTAAATTAGGTGTAATACCATTAATTGTGACCGGACTTGTAGGAGAAGTATCCGTTGTGCTGACCATTGTTGCCTGGTAAGCTTCTGTTAATATAACTGTTCCACCTAAATTTGATACACTTATTTCTCCAGATGGTAAGCCATTTTCATCTGGTAGCAATACGATTAAACTTCTTCCTAATTCATCTATCGTTGTTGTAAAATCTGTTCCTCTAATACCAATCGTGGCAGTAGGTGTTTGTATATCTATATTTGCTTTATTTACTAAACCAAGAGAACCTGAAGCAAATCTTGCTGTTCCCATAGTAAATTTCATTGACATTTTGGATAATGATGGGTCAGGGTCATAATATATTTCGTCTATTAAAACCTCTGAATGTTCCTTTAGTGATAATTGAGCCTTATCCAAAAACTCAATTAGCATACTACCTGCTGCTGTTTCAGCCACATCGTTTAGTTCAATAGGAAGGAATGCACCTGTTACTACAATATCTTCTTGTTGGCGTACTATTTTGCCTACGCCTGTGGATTCCACAATATCACCAATGGAGTCTGCATAAACAGACCCCACTAGTAATAAACTACTAACTATCGTTAGCTGCGTCTTTTTGATTAATTTGAATGACACTATTATCACTTGTAATGTCTAATGTTATAATAGCATTCGGTGTAGCACAACCGCCACCAGAAGCTGCGCATGTTCCTGATATTTGATTGATGTCTACATCGGCACTATCACCATTTAATTCAACAGTCATTTCATTTGCACCATCTTTTTGCAAAGTGTTAATGTTATTTGAAGCACCGGTTATATCCCAGTTCCAAACTACATCATCACTTTCCCAATCGATGTCAAATACATTCGAACTACCAATGAGTACTAAATCGGCGTTTAAACGTTCTGCACTAAATGCTGTACCCTGGTCTAAGTCAAAAGTATTGCTTGAACCAGTAACATTAAAGTTTATATCAGAATCATCTGAACTGCCTGTACTACCAACACTCCAATCTATTATATTTGAACTTCCAGTAAAATCAAGCTTATAGTCTGAACTATCAGCTGTGACTGGACCAAATAAAATATTTGAATTGCCAGTGAAATCTAAATCAAATTCAAGTGTTGCACCAGTTATTAACATTGCAGTTCCAGAAGATTGAAAATTATTACCTCCAATCTTATTACCAAAACCTTCTTGGTCAATGTATAATTTTAGTGTATCACCAACTTGAGTCATTATGATTTCGTTATCATCGGTATCGGCGAAAATGGTTGTTGTCGACAATAATAAAATTAAACTAATTAGTTTCTTCATTTTCGTTATACCCCTCTATTTTCCAATAGCCACGTCTGTGGCCTTGGTATATTAATTCCAACACGGCTGCTTCGATGGCAGACCTTGTTGCATAAGTCACACTCTCATTATTAGTCGCTCCGTCCTCGTATTCTACAAGCTCTGTACCCATTTCAATAAACCTGAATATATCGCCTGATTTACCATAGCTTAATATGGTTTTACGAGTTTGGACATTAAGTAAAACCTCTCCAGTAAGAACCGATACGGCTCTCATTGAAACGGTCACAACATCTTGACGATATTGCTTTGTGTACCCAATACCAAGATAACGAGCTCCTCGCCCACCAGTCTTAATATTGGTATCATAACCAATAACACCACCTTCGATAATCATACCAGCGAAGAGTAGTGAATTCAATTCCTGAAACTTTTCTTGACCCTCTCGTTTAGCAAAATCTTGTCTTGCTGAACGAATAATTTGTCTTTCCCTTACCAAGTGGTCAAGGCCATTTCTTTCAACAACCCTAAACCATTTACCTTGACCTGCAGTTTTTAATGCATCGATTACTAATTCAACTCCACCTTGTGATATGGCAGTAGAAAAATCAGCAATGTTTTCCTTTGGTTTTCTTTGACCTGTTTTATCTGCAAATGTATATACAGCAACAACTGGCATTTCTTCGGCGGGTGGTAAATCTAATAATTCTATAAAGGAAGGTAAATTTACAACCTCTGGGTCCTCTACACAAATAAATGGTAATGCTCTTTCAAAAGTCCTACCAGATGCTTTTGCATAATTCCATAGGTCGTGGTCATACTGCTCACCCCAAGTATCTTTATTACAATCTTGTGGTAATTCAGTATATCGTGGCGACATTGCACAGCCACTTATTAGTAATAAAAATGCTAGACTAGCCGCCGTCGCTCGTGCCATCACCATCAACATCTCCTCCGAAATATCCTGAACCTATTGGTATTTCAATAATGGTAGATGTTCCATTCTCATCGACTATGGTCATTTTAATATATTCTGAACCATCAGCATTTGTTAAAACTTCATATGTCACAGTTGAGCCTTCTAAAACAAAGGAACCAAAGCGTACAGGGTTATCATTTGAAAACATACTCTCGACCAGCTGTTTGGCCATCTGAGCATATATTCTACTTTCTAAATTTCGTATAAATTTTGCGAGGGTGGTATTATCTTCAGCTCTTTCGGCAGCCTTTCTTGCTGATTCAAGTGCTTCTTCTATTGCTTTCTTACGAGAGAATTCTTGGTTTTCAATGGTCAGATAATGTGCACCAGTACCTTGTCCACTGAAGGATGGATTTTTAAATTTATGAGTTATTTCTTGTGAATTAATATTAGGAGCTAAAGCAAGGATTGATACCATAAAGATACCAACTAAAAATCCTAGTTCAATCTTATCTCTATTGTTTCTTTTTTTCATTTTCTTTATACTCCAATACTGTATCTACTTTCTGTTGTAATCGAATTAAATCTTGGTCCAACATTCTCATTTGGTCTATTACCTTAATCAGTTGGAAATGCATTTTCTCTATTGCTGGGTCTATATTTTCACTTATAAAATTATAAACAAAATATACAAAATAACCTAATCCAATTACCATAACAGTAGGGAATCCATAATCGGATATCGCCTGTGCCACTGTACTCATTTCTTCCATAATTAATCCCTTCTTACATCAAGTTTTCCATCTTCAATGAAATTTTCTGCCCGAGCTATTCTCTCTATATCGGGTCTTAATTCTAATGCACTGCTTACGAGTAAATCTATTTTAATCATTTCGTTACTCATTGTCCTTGCTCTATTCTCTAAAGATTCACAAAACATTGTAAGAGTGCTGATATCATCTACGATACCTTCAAATATTTGCTTTATTATTATGAATATAAAATAACCCATTGCCAATGCTCCGGCGATAGGTAATCCTAAATCAGATAATAAAGTTAATGCTTCTTCCACTAGTTGCTATATCCAACTCCAACTGCTAAAGAAGTTGCGGCACCTGTTAATGTATCAGTAGAAGCTTTTTCAATATAAGCTACTTCGCCTGCTGCTAGTGTTACAGTTCCTATTGTTGCTCCACCTGCATTTTTCCAGGTAATCACTTGAACTGATGTTTTATTATTCAATACTCTTACCACTTTTGCAAATCCTACATTAGATGCAGAACTTAAATTGCCTTCTGAACCTAATAATTTAATTGTACTTGCCATAATTTTTATCCTCGTTAAATTAATTTATGTATCTATTTATAACAAAAAGGACCTTGAACAGGTCCTTTTAGTGAAGTTTTTTATTTATTACTTCTTTGTTGTAGCTTTTTTTGGTCTGCCTCTTTTAGCTGGTGCCTTTTTAGGTGCAGCTTTCTTTTTAGCAGGAGCTTTTCTTGGCTTACGCTTTGGTGTTTTACCATCAGCATATGCTTCGTTAACCTTTGGTGTTGATTTATCATCTGCCACATAGTGTCCTTTTGAGTTTCTAGCTCTAACACCACTAGCAGGAGTATCATCGCCGCCAAATAGTTTTTTCAACCAATTAAACATATTTCCTCCATTACTTATAATAGTTTATAAACTCTTTCCAACGGAAAAAGTCCTTTCTCTCATGACACCAAAACCAACCTTTATTGGTCTTTATATCTCCTCGAGTCTCTTCATTAACCTTTCGGCTCTGTTCGTTACTTGCTTGTACCATCTAGAATCACGACCTTCTACAGCCGCCTCCTTCCAATCACCACTTTGCAGCGCTGCATTGTGGTTTTTAAATTTACTTAAGCGCGTAAGTCCCATATTAAACATCATGTTTGCAACAATTTGTTTTACCTCTTCTGGGTAACCATCCCAAGCATCATGTAATTTTTTACAATCTTCTATGACATTTTGCAAATCTTTGACAAAGCATTCGTTAACTCTATCCTTTGACACAGGAGTACCGACCGATAACCCATGTTCTGGTTCTCCTTCAAGAACAAGATGTCCAATTCCAAATGTTGGATAACCAAGATGGTCATTATATATTTCATAAACTACTCCTTCGTCAACCATCAAGGTTTCTCTTAATTGTTCAATGTCGATGTCTCTATTTCTAAAAAATTTCATATTTAATTCCTCTATTTTTATTTATATGGTTTAATACCTTTATCTATATCAAAGTAATTGTCCGGGTGGGTTTCCTTTACTTTATCAATTGTTTCCTTTGTATATTTTGAACTTATATTAAAGTTAAAATTAATTACTGTTTTCCTTGCACTAGCTACAGGTGATTTATGTATATAAGATGCTGGGAATATTAATAACTGTCCTTCCTTTACATCTGGTTGAAACTCATTACCTTCGTAATCTTGTAAAAGTGTTTGTTCTCCCTCTGGTAAATCAACATAATAGACTCCAACCCATTGACAATACGAATGGTTATGCCAATTATCGTAATCGCCTTTATCCATTCTATGAAACCACATCATATCAACATTAATCTGATAATTTAATTTGGTTTCTGGCCTGACTGCGACATCTCTTGCAAATTGTTTTATTAAGGGTGCAATTCTTTCCCAAAAACTTACCTTATATAATTGGTCATATGAATAATCAATTTCTGGGGGTGGATTATCTTCGTAACCAACTGTAGCTTCTGGGTCGACCCAAGTTAAATAATGTCTTGAATGTTGAAACTCTGGATAATTTATATTAATGGATTTAGAATGATTATAACCATCATAATGACTCACTGGTTGTTTTTGCGACTGTTTACCAGTAGGTGTAGAATCTATTAAAGCTCTTAGCTTATCATTAAAATCTATATGATTGCTAGGAGTGTATGTCCAATAATTCATTTCTTTTTATTATCGTCTTTATGAGCCAATACAGCCACAATTATTGCGACCATAAATCCAAAAGACCATGCTAATAAATAGCCTAACATTGTTGCTTCTGATTCACAGCTAAGTGCTACTAAATTATCCATTTGGTTCCTTATTAAATGTCCATGTAGTTGTTTCTTCGATTTCTTTTATAAACTCTTTGGATATATTGTGGTCAGCAATAATTGTTCCACAACCATCTCCAATATCAACACCATAATCAGAAACAAAGAATTTACCATTAATTAATTCTAAGTTATTTGGTATAGATACATTATATTTTTTATGTAAATCAAATGGATATTCTTCGTCTTTATCTACATTTGTAATTAAGAGTTTATCACATGTTTTACCTTCCCATGCTTTTTCAAACAGAGATATATCCTCGAACATGCCTTTTATATAATCTTCTCCTGTCATAAATGTTGGAGTACTATTAAATACATCAGGTCGTGCATTTAATTCTAAAAAATGCCAATCACCTTCTGAGGTATAAGCACCACAGAAACTGCCTTCATAATTTCCACCAAATTGTGCAATATATTCTAAATATTTTTCAGCTTCTTTTCTTACAATAATATCTACTTCAGGTTTTAATGGTTTAATATATGAACCTATATACCAAACATTTTGGTCTATTGTTTTATTTAAATTTTCACCTATAATTTCTTGTGTATGTGTAATCCTATATTCGCCATTTACAATTACAAAGAATACATTTGTTTCTATCATATCGCCAATATATTCTTCTATAAAATACTCTTCATTAGTGTCGCCACTCTGAGGGTGTAGAGTAGATTTTACTTTTTCAATTGCTCTTTTTGCATCAGCTTCATTAAATAAATTTATAGCTGGTGACCACATATGACTTGGTTTTTCTATAGCAGGAAATGTCAGATTAGTACCATAATCATCATCTGAATATTTACCAGTTTTTAAAATTTTTGGTGTTTTACATCCAACCTTGATTGCAGTTGCCTTTGCAAACATTTTATCACATTCAAGTTTTGCGGCCTTTTCAGAAGGACCAATATATTTTATTTTATCAGCAAAATGTGTATGTAAATAAGCTTTTGTTGGGTCGGCAACTTGAAGTATATCAATGTTATAATAATCAATAAATTTTTCAATATAACCTATTACATTTTCTTGTTTACCTTTTATATAACTATTATCCTCTGGTGTTAATGTATAAATTCCACAAGCATTTTCATAGCTAGTTGAACCATGCCAATTGCTATATACATTATGCTCTTTATTTTGAGCTAAATGTAATAGTGTATGGAAATGATTTTTAGGTAATTGAATATTCAGTATGTTCATAATAAAAAAGTTTGTGTTACGATGTTTGCATAAAAACAGTAAAGCATAAAGGGCTGTCAGTTACATCTGTTCCCCATTGTGTATTAGAAAGCGGTGCATTTTTATGTGGAGTGCTAGAATCAAATGCAAGTGATGTATTATATTCAAATGGCATAGTACAGATGTCCTCAAGTTTATCTGCTGTTAAATTTAAATATTCACTCATGTCAGCATCGTCAGCTAAATATTTTGCGTCATAAAATTCAAACCATGATACTTCTTCTTGGACATCACTTGGTGTAATATAAACATTTGCAATATAATTTATTGGCATTGCATCTTCTTTTAAAAGTAAATATTGGTCTGTATGAACATAAGCAGGTCTTGATGCAGCAGTAGTATATTGACAAAAAGTTTTATAATCAATCACAAGTTCATTAGTATCCCTTTGCAATTGATTAATTACTTCAATTGTTGCCTCACTTAAAATACCAGAGTCCTTTGATACATCTTTACTTACATGACATACCCAATTTTCTCCGCCGTCCATTATTTCTGGGTGATTTACATTTGTATAATAATCCAATTTAAGTGCTTCTGCTCTCACATCATTTGGATTTGTAAGTATATTCGCTGTTGTTTTTAAAAATTTTGCCATGTTAGTTCCTTAATATGTAAATGTCCAGGTTCCAGAACCCCAAGAAGCGTACTGAGCATTTGATGCTGGAAAAAGTCCATGCGTATATCCATTTACTGTTAATGCAGTTCTATTAAATGTAGTACCATCAGGTAATTCAACACTTGTCCAAGATGTATTTACTCCACCAGACCAAGTCATACGAACATAATTATTATTATCACTTGAACTAAACCCACTTAAATTAATAGTTCCAAAGGGAACATCAGCACCAGATGTAATTGTTCCGGTTCTAAAACCAATTTTACCTTGTGGAGAGCCAAAACTAACTACAACATCGTGTGTCTGAATATGATTATATCCTCTAAATTCTCCCATGCCATAAGGCGCACCATCTGCTGGGTCTGTTCCTGTTGTTGCGGTATCAGATAATGTTTTAAGAGAATTACTTGTTGTCGAGGTATTCTCTGTATTAATAGCAGATATGCTTACATTTGTTTGTGGTATTGTTGCCATTACTTAATTATCCCTGCAATTAAATCTTCAAAGGCTTCTACTTTTTCTGTCCTTTTAGGCCAGTAGATATAATCCTTTTCTGGATTTGCTTTTAAATTTGAGAGTAAAGGTAAGATTGCATTATATAAACTATTTAATTTTTCTTCAACCTCTTCAGCTTTACCTGCTGTTGTTTCTAATTTTTGTGTTTGCTTTTGGACTACTTCCAGTTCATCTTCGTCGACTGCTGTAAATCCAAAATCAAATTTGTCTATATCTATACTCATATTTATTCCTCTACCTTATGTTTATATTTATAATGTCTAGGTATTACTTTTGAAGTATCTGTATGAATTTGTGTAATAGAATGCGAAGGTTGAGCTTTACGAGCTTTTACTTCTGGTTTCTTTTTACCAAATGCCAATTCCCAACCATCAGCATATGCTTCTTCGTTGGAATTTCTTCTCTTCGAACCCTTTCCGCCGTGCCATTGTTTAGACATATCCATTATACCACATATATATTACAGCACCAATTAATAAAATAGCTAATACCGTGCTAAGTATTCTTTTCCTAAATAATGTTTTTTGCTTTTTTCTCCAAGCATCTAAATCAAGGACCTCCTTAATTCTTTCTAAATTATTCGAAGACAACTCCACCTCTCCTGACCAATTCGTTTTTAATTTTTTGTTTATCCTTTGGTCTTGTGTTTGTTGCATTATATTTTTCAATAAGGTCTGCTTTTGCAAACCCTTTGATGTACGGATGTACAGTAGTAGCCTTTTTGGTTACTCTATCAATTGTTGTGTGTGATTTTCCTAATTTTACTGGCATCTTATAACCTCTCTATTTGTCCTAATATATTATCCACTTCTGGGTCATTTAAATGACCTATCACATCGTTGGTTATTTCGGTATCATAACATAATTCGCCTTCATGTAATACTGCCAACTCCCACAGACCTTTTTTGTATCCGTAGGAACCTCTGTGTTTAATAACACTCGCACCATATCCATTAGGAAATTGATATACCTTTTGTATACCTTCCATGTGATTGTTTGTTTCAGTTAAATATTCATTCATTATTTTATCCTCTTTACATTACCATTTTTATCAGCCAAATAGGCAAACATTTCAACTTGTGGATATTCACGCTTTAAATCTAACAAAGCTTGTAGATTTTCTTTATGGTCATCAAATAATCTGACCCTTGCATATTCACCTGTATCTAAATATTTTTTAATTACAACTGCTTTATTTTCTGCACTATTTTTACCACCAACATTTCCAGCCCTTTCAATAAAGACTTTTTTTAATGGTATACCATGTGAGTCCAATGTTCTTAAAAATAATTTTTTATCGTCCATATCTGCTCTTGCAGTAATAATAATCACTTTACTGCCTTTCGCAGTTGCATTTTTAACAATGGCTTTTGCCTTTGCTATCATTCTGCCAATTGGTGTTGCTGTTTGATTAAATATTTTAGACGATTTAAATTCACCATAATCAAACTCTTCAGAACTTCCTAGTTTATAACTATTAAATTGTTTTGGAGTTAATGGTTTTGTTTTACCAGTTTTTTTATCTTTAACTAATACACGAGCTTTTGAAACAAATAATGTATCATCAATATCAAAGATTGTTAAACCTTTGCCTGCTCTTTCTGTAATGTAATCGTTAAATTTTAACATAGGTATATTATAACACATTTCTGTGTAAATGTAAACACCTATTATTTATAATATTTAATTATTTACAATGCGTTTTTATTGCTTCTATCTTATCTTGAGCGTGTGCTATCTTTTCAACTTCTTTTTCAATGGTTTCCACTATATCAATGTGTTCACCAATACCAACTGGATTTCTTTCGTATACTTTGATATTCGCCTTTGCGACCTCGATTTCACCTTCTAATTTTGCTATTAAAGCTTCAAATAAAAAATTCATTTTATCTCCCAAACATTTTTCTTGTTTTATATTCTTTGATTGTATTTATTAATTCATCAACCCAATTATCTCTATCCTCTACAAAGACTTGTGAACCTTCATCACCAGCAATACATACAACTAATTGCTTTATTGGCATACCGGTTCTCTCTTCCCACATAATTGCATATGCTGCACATTGCATAAAGTATGAATTAATCCATTCTTTTTTCTTTAATTTACGAGATGTTTTCCAATCGATAACTGAATTAACTCCACCCCATTGCCCTACACAATCAACTCTTCCAGCAATACCTAAGTGTTTGGAATATAATGGAACCTCTTGCTGATATACTTTTGTCACACCCTCGTCAATAACTCTTTGTACATCTTTAAATGTTTGTATATTATGTGGCATTTCCCCTTTAATATATTCAGGGTCATTCGCGACATATTTTTCAATAATATTATGTACAGTTGTTCCACGAGTAGAAGCAATCCTAGATATTCTGTTGGCTTCTTCTTCACCTACTCTTGCTCTCCATGCTCTAATACCATCTTCGGATAATATTGAAAGGACTGTAGTAATAGATGGATATGTATTACCATCTGGGTCAACATATTGTCTTCCTTTTTTAGTTGTTGTAGTTTCCAGGTCGTTATAACCTAAATCAATTGGTTCATGTATAAATTTCATTTTGTTTTTATTAAGTGTCTATCTTTTGGTGGCATTCCTGATTTGATTCTGTCTTGTACTTCCTTCCAACCAGAACCTGCTTGTGATAATACTGATTTACCACCATCGTAATCAATATTCATTTTAGTATAATAAGATTTTATATGAGGATTGTCTTTTAAATATTTAACCTTATCATCATATTTCATCATTTTTTCAAATACTTCATCTGTTTCTGTATTTTTAAATTCGTATGTCGGCATTATAATATTCTCTCTAATATAAAAACTAGTGGAATAAAAATGTATAACCCTAATAATAATCTTTCAGCTCTTTTAAATTGTTCATCAGTTGGCATTATAATAATTCTCCTAATCGTTCGACTGTATTTTCTACATCAGTACATAAATAATTATAAACATACCAGCATAAAAAATCTCTACTTTGTTTTTTGTTAAACCATTGTAAGTTATCTATGTAACTATTTAGGCGCGTTAATATTCTTAAATCCTTTGTTATCCAATGATAATCAGGGTATCCATAGGATATAATTGGAACATCATGCATCATACATTCAATCCCAGCAGTTGAATTATCAATAATAGCTACTTTTGTTTTTGGTAATATACTATGTATTGATTCATATCCAGTGATGACTGTATGCCCTGCGTCTTCCCATTTTTTCACTAATACTGGATTTTTATATCTTGGGTGTAATTTAATTACGACATTTTTGCCATGTAATTTATCAACAATCATTTTTAATTTTACTATGTGGTCACCAAACCCAAAACCATTCACTGTTTCATCATCTGGCATTTGACCAACAACCAATATATGGTCATCTGGTATACCTTTTGAATCTTTCCATTTTAATAAAATAGAATCGTCCCATTTATTGGCTCTCCTTTGTATCATATTTTCAATTTCGTCCCATTGTTCTTTTCTATGATTTACAAAAGCCCACCAACAAGGGTCCTCGAATGTTATTTCAGAAGAGTTTGCATAACCCCATGAACAAATTTGGAAATGTTTACTTGTAGGGGCTGTTGGTTTTATTATATATGTTCCAGGTGTTTGTTCCTCATTACATATATGATTATAAAAATTTATATCAGCTGAAATATCTCCACTTGCTTCAATATGTCCTAATTGAAACATTGCCTCGCGGACAACATCATAGTATCTACCCATGTTATCGAATTTGTGATTGTGAAATTTAAATAACATTAAACCACCCTGGTATTGGTCTTTGTGACCATTCCATTTTAAATCTTTTTTGTTTTGTTTGATAAAATGCTCTGTATGCCTCAATAGGGTCACTCAGTGCGATACATTCCGGATTGGACTGCATTGCCAATTTGAATGGAGTTATATCAACAGAAGGCATATTGTGTGGTACTTTAAACAAAGGGTCTCTTAGTTTAGTATCTGTTGAATGCACTTTACCATAACGATATGTATATTCATCGCATAGAGCAATAAAATGGTCATAATGCCATCTGTAATTCTCTATTGATTCTCTTGTCCACACAGAACAGGGGTGATTAAAATGCACAGCCTTGTATAATATATCCTCTCGTTCATCTGGAAGTTTCCAATAGTTAACAGTTGTTTTACCTGATTTTGATGACCTTCTTTCGACTGTACCATCAAGCATACGATGTGCAGTGGATAACATTTGACCTGATTCCACAATCATTTTAACAACATGTTTATCGCATTGCTCTTGTGCTGCAATAATAGGGTCATTGTTTAATATAAAAATATTCATGTTAAGCGACTTGTGCTAAGTGTTTACATGTGCCTCTGAATTTAAATCCAGGACATGAACACTTTTTATCAATTATTGTATATGTATTACCTTTACTGCCTTGCACAGTAATTGCACCTTCTGGTAATTCCTCAGGCCATTCACCAATTAGTTTAAACTTTCTCCTTGATTTGGAGAATTGTTTTATTGGTGTTTTAAACTCTTTGTAAGCTTTTCCCTGTGGCATATAACCAATTAAGTATCCAGAGCTGTTGACATAATAGTCTCCATTGGATATTTTCTGGTCACCCCAGTCGGTTATTTCTCTTAGTATTTGTATCATAATATAATCCTCGTCAATATGGTATATTATACCATAACTAGGTTCAAATGTAAAGTGTTTGTGCGAAAGTTCTTAATAATAATGCCAGTCCAATACCATTTAATAATATTAGAGCTCTGTCTTTCCATAGTAGACCAACCCATAACCAACCACTAACACCAAAGATTGATAAAATCAAATCCCATGCTTGTAGTCCGTCAATGCCTCGTATTGACATTCCTGTCAAGAGCACGGTCGATGCTGCCCACTTTATATACCAGGATAAATCCTGTTTTGGTGTTGCTGATTTATATATCCTTTTGGAATTAGCTAATTCCTTCGGGTCAAATTTTGTTTCGTTTGCGTTTTTGTTTGGCATAAAATCGGTGTTGCCTAAGTTCCCTTAAATTTTTGATAGATTTCCTGCGTTTTCTTGCGCGTTCATCTCTGATAATTCTATCTTCATGTTTTGTTATTATTTCCATTTCCATATCGGTCTCCTTCTTTAAAAAATTGAATAAAACATAACAAGGGTTGTCTTATAAGCGTGCCTCCTACTTTTTAATTAAATTTGGAAAGGTATCCTGTACAAATTTCTTTGTAATACCTTTATATTTTAGTGATTTATCCTTGGCTGCTATAACCAATTCTGCCTCATCACCGTGTAGTGATTCAATAAAAGATAAAAACATTCCTTCTCTTCGTAAAGCTGGTGTTTCATTTGCCACCGGACCTTTAAAAAAGTATTTAAATCTTCTATGTCCTCTATGTAAATTTAAATATTCGTGCCCGACAGGTGCGTCGTCCTTTTCATAACTAGGTGCTCCTGTTGGTAATAGTGAAACCACATCAGCGTCAAAGTTTATTCTGAGAATATCCATTAATGCTGGTGATTTATTTTTTTGCAGATAGGTCATCCTGTCTGCCTTTTTTGTTATTTTAGAAGCATCTGAAAGTACTTCTGATATTAGTTTTTTAGCCATTGTAAAATTCCTCCACTGTATCAATCAAGTTATTACATCTTTTTTTAATTAGATAATTTAAAACCTTCATTTTCATTGCCGGTTTTTGTCCATTAAAAGTATTTATAATGCTAGTTTGTATATCCTCTGGGATTTCAGCCAAATCAATAAGTGTTTTATTACGCTGATAATTCCTATAATGTTCCTCTGGCATTACCTCTCTTAATCTCTCTGCATTATGAATCCAATCATCTATTTTGGTTTGTCTCAAAGGTGTTTGTTTTGCCTCAGTAACAAAGGTATCATCAGCTGATAATACATTTGGCACACCATCGCCACTATCTCCTCTGAATATATGATTCCATAAATATGTTCTTGGATTATCGTCCTTTACTGTTTTCTTTTGTATAGGACTAAATTGTTTTACATTTTTAAACTTTTGTAATTGAATAAAATCTTTATCTGATGATACAATCATAACAGGTTCATTCATACCAAATTCCTGTGTTTGCATTGTGAGCGTACCAATAATATCATCGGCCTCACAACCGTCCATGTGTATCACTTTATATGGTAAATTTTCTTTGATTTCATCGCGAACCAAATGCAATATTCTGAATATTTCTGTCCAATCTTGGTCAGAGTTATCTCTATGCTTTTTACGATGTGCTTTATATTGTGGATAATAATCCTTACGCCATGTATTCATACCATCAGCACATATAACCATTTGGCCATATTCGTCTCTGTATCTTTTATTGTACATACGAATGCTGTTTAGTATCATATGTCGAATCATGGATTCATCATTTAATCCTTGCACTATAATATTTGAAAGTGCGATTTGGCTATAATCAAGTAGTATCATCATCTTCTCCATCGTCTGGTGTAAACAATAGTTCGTATTGCTTACTTAATTCATCTTTGGCCTGTGAATTTGTTTTGTCCATTGCTTTTATTGATACATATAATCTATCAAAATCTCTGTGGAGTGAATGTGGTATTGAATAATAACGATGAAACATAGCGTTAATCATATTTACAATAACAAACATATCTCTTGATTCCTGGAATGTTTCGTCACGGAATTGCATATCCATAAAGTCACGAGATACTTCTCCAGTTAAAATAAATTCCTCTAAAACTTCAAGTAAGAATTGTGATGACTTAACAGAATTATCTGATGCATCATTAACAACATCATATTCTTCTTGTAGTTTTTTGGCCTTGGCTTTTTGTTTGATTTCCTCGCCAGTTGGAAATTGTATTAATTTTCCCATAATAGGTATATTATATCATACTTTTACTGCTTTGTAAACATGTTTTTAACACTATTTGCTCCTATTCTACAGTTGATTATACCGTTATAATAATCATCGCTTAATAGTACTTCTCGTTCGAATTGCTCTTTTGTTTCCATATATGCACATTCCCCTTTGGTTTTACATATATGTAGGATTTCCCTATGATAAAAATCCTCGCCGTGTTGTTTAACTTCTTCTATTAAATACTTATTGGAACCATAATATGTTCTCCAATCAGATTCAACATAGGTTATTTTTCTGCGTTTTCTTTTTTTAGTTATAGGAAGTGTTTTCTTTGACCAAAAGAATTTTTTACCAATATACTTTTTATTTGTTCCTCTATGGGTAATGCAATAAACAAAACCATACCAATGCGAACCATATTTTTCATATGTAAAAGGTTCGTCTGGTGTAAATGCAATACCTTGATATATCCAGTTATTCATTAAAATTTAATTCGTCCATATCATCATCTGTGGGTTCGCCACAATGAGGACAGAAGTTTACCTTAACTGGTTCATCATCTGCTGGTTTGATTACTATACGAGAGTAACAATATTGGCAGTCTAAAATCATAACTCTATGCTAGTTAACTCTTTTAGTTCTGTATATCCACCAATTTTTTGACCATCAACAATGATTTGTGGAAATGTTCTTGCTCCTGGAAATTTTTCCATTAACTCTTCCCTTGTAAAATCAAAGCCTAATAGTTTATATTCATAATCCATTTTCTTTTGTTCGCATAAAGCTTTTGCCATATCGCAATATGGACAATTATCCTTTCCATATATCTCTATCATTTCATTGTCTCCTCAATAAATTTCCCTATAGTATCTATATCACTATCTGTTAACATACCTGCTTGAGCCCACATTGTTGAACTCATAGGACCTACTTGTTCTTTGTTTTTATATGCATATAATCTTTGAGATATATACGCTGAATCTCTTCCTGCAAGAGCGGGGAATACGGCCATACCCTGTCCCTCGTTACCATGGCAAGCGGCACAACCGGCCCAAAGTCCTTTAATGGAACTGAATGGGTCTGTTTCAGCGAGAGCCTTTTTTCTTTGTTCAATTTCAGATGGCGTACCATTGATTTTAACATATTCTTCATAACATTCTCCCGTACATGAGTGACCTCCGCCAACTCCACTATATTCTAAATTTGGATATACTTTAGCAACAAAAAATAATCCTATTGCTAAACAACCTAATAAACTCATTCCTAATTCTTTCATACAAAATTTCCTATTAAATAAAATGATAATAACATAAAACCAAATACTAATACTTGCACTACTGACATTACAGCAACTTGTTTCATTGGATGTACATCATGTATCTTTTCTACCCAAGATTCACTTGGTGCTAAATTAACTACTTGTAAAACTTTCTTTTCCATTATACTAAATGTTTTTCTCTATCTTTAGTTGCTGTATATACAGTCCCAGTTTTACGACCATAATATGGTTTCTTTTCAATTCCTTTTGTTCCTTCGCTTTTGAATAATAATAATATTATACAAAATATACTTATAACAATTCCAAATGTTAATATTGCTGCTTCCATTATAAACTTAACCCCGATAGTGTTTTATCATCAACATCTTGTTTTACTCCACCAGTTACATAAGATGTGATTTCTGTTTCTTGTGGAGCGACTTGTACATTTCCTCCACCAATCCATTTTTCAGTCCATGGTAAAGGATTCATTTGAGGAACAGTATAAGGACATGTTAATCCTACTGCTCTCATTCTTTTACAACCAATCCATTCGATATATTGTTTTAATATGGTTTCATTTAATCCAATCATTGAACCATCTTTGAATAAATATGAAGCCCATTCTTTTTCTTGTTCGATTACATTAACAAATAATTTTGTGGCGTCTTCTTGTTCTTCTTTTGCTATTTTGGCCATCTGAGGGTCTTCTTCCAATAACCTTTTAATCATTACTGTTGTACCGGCCAAATGTGTATTTTCATCTCTTGCAATAAATTTAATTATTTTTGCATTACCTTCCATTTTCTTTAATTCAGCAAATGCCCAAGAACATGCAAATGAAACATAAAACCTAATTCCTTCTAATGCATTTGCACTCATTAAACACATATATAAGGACCTTTTATGTTCTCTTTTATTTGTAGCATAATTATTATTTTGTATTAAATCATCGTAATATTTTCCAATCTCATTACCACATTCGACAATTTCTTTTACATCTAGCATCTTATCAAAGACTACACCAGGGTCTGAATATATGTTCCTAATAATATGAGTATAAGAACGAGAATGAATCGTCTCAAAAAAAGACCATGTTTCAATCCAGTTTTCAACCTCGGGTAACGAACATATAGGAAGGAAAGCAAGGTTCGGGGCCCGACCTTGAACAGAGTCCAATAATATTTGACGTTTGAGGTTCGATGTGAAGATGTGTTGTTCGTGCGTCGTAAGCTCATGGAAATCCTTTTTATCTTTAGAAACATCTACTTCCTCTGGTCTCCAAAAGAATCCTAGTTGCTTTTCTGTTATTTTATCTATCTGTGGATATTTTAATTGGTCGTATCTTGCTACATCTACACCCTCATCAAAAAACATATTCTTTTTTAGATGTGATTTTTTATTTTTCTTTAGTACTGACATTAGGCTTTGGCCTCCATGATATTGTTGATTTAGTTTCTATTGCGTCTTGCGCACACTGTATATATTCTTTATCTTCTTCTGAGAGTACTGACCAAAATTTACTTATTGTTAAGGTATGGTCATACACAACCTCAGGCTTTTTCATATGATAATCCTGTTCCATCCAACTTTGTAAGATGTCCATTCTTTGATTTATCTTATCTGTTAAATTTTGCATGAATCGCAGTCGTCATCCTCCTCTATTTGTTGTTCCGTTCCTGTATAATATGTATGATGGTCATCTTCCTTCATTTCTCCTGCACCATCGTATGTGTTGAAATAATATAATTGTTTTAAACCATACTTATATGCTGTAACAAGGTCAGAGAGCATCGCAGACATAGGTACCTTATGGTCCTCGTAATGTTCTGGATTATATGATGTATTAACTGATATACCTTGGTCAATATATTTTTGCAATATACCACAAATCGCAAGGTATCCCTCTGGGGATTTTTGGTCCCACAGTAAATCATATTTATTTTTCAGATGATGATAACCAGGTACGACCTGTGCCATCACTCCATCTTTACTCTGTTTGTACGATACCAATGCTCTTGGTGGTTCAATACCATTCGTACTGTTACTTATCTGAGCGCTAGTTTCAGCCGGCATTAATGCCATAAGAGTAGAGTTACGAATGCCATTCTCTCTGAGTTGTTTTCTCAACCCTTTCCAATCGCACAGTTCTCTATGCTTCGTTAAATTATCTATAGCCTCTTTTTTATAAGTATCGATAGGAACTATTCCTTGTGAATATTTCGTATCATTATTATATATCACTTTTCCTTTCTCAATAGCCAAATCTGCAGAGGCTTTTATCAAATAATATGACCATGCTTCTGCGTATTCATCTACTATTTCGTATGCAGATTCATCATATTTTAAACCTCGTTTCGCTAGGAAATATGCGAGGTTGATGATTCCCACCCCAAGGGGGCGTCTAGATAATGTACCTTGTTCTGCTGCTGGTATAGGATACCCTTGATAATCAAGAAGCTCATCAAGAGCCCTAACACAAAGGTCGCAATATTTTTCAAACTCATTTGTTTCATTTATTAATCCCCAATTTATTGCCGACAATGTACATAAAGAGATTTCTCCATCTGTATCATCATGGCTGTTTAATGGACTTGTTGGTAAATCGATTTCACAACAAAGGTTGCTCATTCGGATTGGTGCTCTTCTTGGATTAAATGCTCCATGCTCATTTGCATGGTCAACATTCATTACATATATCCTACCTGTGTCTTTTCTTTCTGTTAAAAACATCTGAAACACTTCAAGAGCTGGTAATGTTTTTTTCCTTATTGATGTTTTCCTTTCATATGTTTCATATAATTCTTTAAATTTTTCCTGGTCATCAAAGAATGATTCATATAAACCTGGCACATCGTTAGGGTCAAAGAAGGTAATATTACCACCTTGTAATAACCTTTCGTACATTAGTTTATTGAACTGAAACGCATAATCCATGTGCCTCACTCTTGTTTCCTCAACGCCTTTATTGTTCTTTAATACAACTAGGTCCTCAAATTCATAATGCCATATTGGCAGGTAAACCGTTGCTGCACCGCCTCTAACGCCGCCTTGTGAACAGCTTTTGACAGCCGATTGGAAATATTTCAAAAATGGTATAAGTCCTGTATGTACTACTGAACCATCTCCTATTTTTGCCCCTAAGGCTCGAATAGAACCTGCACCTATTCCAATCCCTGCTTTCTTACTTATGTATTTAACGATCGAAGTAGCAGTAGCATTAATACTGTCGAGGCTATCGCCAGACTCGATAAGTACACAACTAGAAAACTGACGCGTCGGCGTTCTAACTCCTGCCATAATCGGTGTAGGTAATGAGATATAAAATTGACTAGTCGCATCATAATAATCCTTTACATATTTTAATCTGTTATCTTTATACTTTGCAAACAAAGTCATGGAAATCATCATATATAAAATCTGAGGTGTTTCATATATTTTCTTTGTTCGTCTGTCCTGAACTAAATATTTACCTCTGAATTGTTCCATACCTGCATATGTAAATGAATCATCTCTATCATGTTTAATATAAGCATCTAATTCACATATTTCATCTTCAGTATATTGTTCTAAAATTTCCTCATCATATACTCCTCGTTCAACATTTGTTTCAATGATTTGTGTAAGAGGTGGAACTTGGAAGTCGCCATAGGCTTCTTTTCTTAGTTTATAAGATATTAAACGCGCTGCAACAAACTGATAGTTTGGAGTGTGTTCAGATATAAGCTCTGCAGCAGATTTAATTAATAACTCATGAATATCATAAGCTGGGATTTTATCAAATAATTGTATGTTTGATTTAAGTTCTACCTCGGACATTGATACGCCACTGATACCTTCTACAGCCCACTCGAGGACTTTATGTACCTTTTCTAGGTCGAACTTTTGTATTGAACCGTCACGCTTGGTGACATTTATAATTGTTGAATTCATCATAATATATATATTATATCACAAACCAAATGGTTTGTAAACCAAAATTTTATGTTATTTTTTAACCGCGAATGTCGGCAGTCGCCTCAGGTGTTTGAATACCTACACCCACACCTTTGTCACCGTTAGGCATAGTAACGTTTCTATAATATATAACGACTTCACCTAATTGTTTTATGTATCTTTTAAGTTCTTGCATATCTTCAGCCATAACTTTATAGTCACCAACTGATGTAGCTACAAAAACTACTTCACCATTAT
>Ga0206682_10001416_pt1 | contig 23643 bp, 16 predicted proteins | sample M240m12015metaG_FD_155444 | JGI IMG/M metagenome (GOLD analysis project Ga0206682, IMG submission 155444) | Ammonia-oxidizing marine archaeal communities from Monterey Bay, California, United States - M2 40m 12015 | ecosystem: Environmental > Aquatic > Marine > Intertidal zone | place: USA...
TGCTTTTTTGGCGGGTGCTTTTTTAGCGACGGCCTTCTTTTTAGCAGGTGCTTTTTTGGCGGGTGCTTTTTTAGCGACGGCTTTCTTTTTAGCAGGTGCTTTTTTGGCGGGCGCTTTTTTAGCGACAGCTTTCTTTTTAGCAGGTGCTTTTTTGGCGGGCGCTTTTTTCTTAGGTGCTGCGCCTTTGGCTTTTACGCTGGCTGATTTGCGACTGGCCATAGTGGTGCGATTCCTCGTAAAGTAGCACGACAGACTTTATCGTGCGCATTTGGGGCGGGGAAACTACCAGATCTGAGGCCTTCGTACCAGCACAGATTGTACGGGCCCAGTGTTTAGGGCGCGTCGGCAAGGCTGCGTGCTGCCATTTCGCTGACAGGAGTCGTTTTTATGGATTTTCCGCCTCTCACTGGGGGGACCCTGCGTCGGCGTTACAAGCGCTTCCTGGCCGATGTGGTCTTGGCTGAGGATAATGAGCTGGTGTGTGCTCACTGTCCTAATACGGGCGCCATGACGGGTTGCCAACCGGCCGATGCGGCGGTGTGGTTGTCCTTCCACTCCAAACCAGCGCGTAAATTGGCATGGACTTGGGAGTTGGTGCAGACCGAGACGGGGTTGGCTTGTATTCATGCGGCAATGGCGAACCGCGTCGTCGCTGAAGCATTGCGGACAGGGCTCGTCCCCGACTTGATGCCCAGTGGCGCGTCGCTGCAATCTGAGGTGAGGTTAGCTGATCGCTCCAGGGCGGATTTTTTCGTTGATAGCGGAAGTGGTGTCTATATTGAGGTCAAGTCGGTGACATGGCATGTTGGTGGGGGGAGGGGTGCGTTTCCTGATGCGGTCAGTACTCGTGCCAGTAAGCATCTGACTGAGCTGGTGGCGGCTATTCACAGAGGGCATCGCGCTGCGCTGGTGTTTTGCGTGATGCATGAGGCGATCACTAGCGTGGCGCCTGCCGAGCAAGTTGACCCAGCCTATGCGGCCGGCATGGCGCAAGCGATGGCGGAAGGTCTGGAGGTTTATCTGTTGCTGAATGAGATCAACCTGCAGGGCATCTATCCCCAAAGCGCACACGATATTGGAGAAAACCCATCGCATTCGACGCATTGACAGTGTTGGGCCTTTCTCGCGATGGCTTGTGTGAATTTGCGGAGGGGATGTGGGCGCATCAAAGCGCAGTCAATGCATTGACTGCGCTCAGTAGGCGAGCGGCGATAGCGGGGTTTGATCTGCGGGTAGCTTCTGCTTTCCGGAGTTACGGTCGCCAATCAGACATTGTGAATGCTAAGTGGCTGGGTCATCGCCCCGTAGTGGATGAGGAGGGGGTGGGTCTGCACCGCGCAGCACTATCGGATACTGACTGGCTTGCTGCGATCCTGCGCTTTTCTGCGTTGCCGGGCACGTCTAGGCATCACTGGGGCACGGATTTTGATATTTGGGATCGTTCAGCTGTGACTGACGACTATACGCCACAGCTGCTCACCAGCGAATATCAGCCGTGTGGCGTGTTTGCTGAGATGAGGGCTTGGTTGGATGCTCAAATTTCTGCTGATAACGCGGAAGGTTTTTATAAACCGTATGACGTTGATCGCGGCGGTGTTGCGCCTGAACCGTGGCATATCAGTTATCGACCGCTGGCACAGGGCTACTTTCGGCAATTATCACTGAGTCAATGTCTTCCGCTGTGGCTCGGCCATGCTGATCCATCGGGTCAGTGTCACGCTCCGTTGCAAATGGTGTCTCTGTTGGAGGCGGACGCAGAGGCTATTTTTAAGCGATACGTCTTGATGACCTAGCCGAGAGCTCGTTGCGAGCCGCTAAAAGTGGTCTCGGGCGCTACTTCTGCCAAGGGGTGCAGCGTTTGCGCACCAATACTTTCTTTAAACGTGTGTAGCGTGGCATGCCGCGGTGATAGTCAGGGTAAGCTTCGCCGGCGATCAGCGGTTCAAAATAGGCTTTGCCCGCTGCAGTGACGGCAAACCCATCTTTTGATATGAATCGGCGGGGCATTTTCTTCTCTCGATTAGCGACACGATGCAGTGGCGCGGTGCCAATGCGCCACCGGTATTGTTTGCCCGGTTTTCGCTCGATGGTGGGCATGATGGCGTTTGCACCTTCTAAGGCAAGCTCGACTGCCGCTCGGCCCAGTGCAATGGCCTGATCGACATCGGTTTGACTAGCAATATGACGAGCGGCGCGCTGCAGGTAGTCGGCTACGGCCCAGTGATACTTATAGCCTAAGTGCTCTTTCACCATGCTGGCCAGCAACGGTGCTAAACCACCAAGTTGAGCGTGGCCAAATGCGTCGGTTTCTCCTTGATCAGCCAGCAACCTGCCATCTGCGGTGCTGGTCCCCTCAGAGGCGACAACGACGCAATACCCAAAGCGTTTGACGCAATCGCTGACTTTACTGAGGAATTTTGTTTGGTCGAAGGCGATTTCAGGAAAGAGAATGATGTGCGGGGCATCCCCTCGCTCTGTCGCCGCAAGGCTGCTCGCACCCGCAATCCAGCCAGCGTGTCGGCCCATGACCTCAAGAATGAAAACCTTAGTGGATGTGGCACACATTGATTCGATATCCAACGCCGCCTCACGCGTTGATATGGCCACGTATTTGGCGACGGAACCAAAGCCTGGGCAGTTGTCTGTCAGCGGCAGGTCGTTGTCGATGGTTTTGGGTACGTGGATTGCCTGTATGGGATAGCCCATTTGCTCGCTAATCTGCGAGACTTTAAGGCAGGTATCGGCGGAGTCGCCGCCACCGTTGTATAAAAAATAACCGATGTTATGTGCCTTAAAAACGGTGATCAGCCGCTCATATTCGGCTTGGTTTTCGGCAAAGCTCTTCAACTTATAGCGACAAGAACCAAAGGCGCCTCCAGGAGTACTGATTAACCCCTCGATCGATCGAGGGGTTTCGCACGACGTATCGATCAGATTTTCTTGCAGTGCGCCTAGAATGCCATTTTGCCCCGCAAAGACTTTGCCAATGCGTTTGGGATGCTCCCTCGCTGCTTGAATGACAGCGGCGGCTGAGGCGTTGATGACCGGGGTGACTCCCCCTGATTGGGCATAAAATAAATTGCGTCGCGTCATGATTCACGAAATAAGGGGGAGTGGAACACGGTGCGTAAGGTAGACCCCTCGCGGCGCAATGGCAAACGGCGCATGCTAATCTGGCTAGCTGAAGGAGAGGTTGCTTGGCTGATCACGTTCACATTTTAGGCATTTGTGGCACCTTTATGGGGGGCTTAGCGCTGCTTGCACGGGACAGCGGCTTCCGTGTATCGGGCAGTGACGCCAATGTTTATCCGCCGATGAGTACCCAGCTCATTGAGAGCGGCATTGCGGTAACAGATGGCTATGACCCGGCTCAATTAGAGCCGGCCCCCGATTGTGTTGTCGTTGGCAATGCGCTGTCGCGCGGCAATTCAGCGATCGAGCGAATGCTGAACCAACACTTGCAGTACACCTCTGGCCCTGAGTGGTTAGGTCAGCATATTTTGAAAGACCGGTGGGTATTGGCCGTCGCAGGCACCCACGGTAAAACCAGTACGGCGAGCATGCTCACTTGGATACTGGAACAAGCAGGATTGGCGCCCGGATTTCTGATTGGCGGCATTCCGGTGAATTTTGGCATATCGGCTCGACTGGGCGAGGGTCGTTATTTTGTTGTGGAGGCCGACGAGTATGATTCGGCTTTTTTCGATAAGCGCTCTAAGTTCGTCCATTATCGACCCGACACCCTCGTTATCAATAATCTCGAATACGACCACGCCGATATTTTCGCTGATCTGGAGGAGATTGAGACCCAATTTCATCATTTGATTCGCTGTATTCCGGGAAATGGCGCCATCATTCGAGGCGAGGGCGATGCCATTGACCGTGTTTTGGCGCGCGGAGTCTGGAGTGCGGTCAGCACTGTGACGGCAGCCAGTGGGGCGGCGACTACTGGGTGGTCGTGGCGATCCGGTCCGGCGTCAGAAAACGCTTTTATGATTACGGCGCCTGATGGGAGGGCTTACGCACTCAAGTGGCCGCTGATCGGGGCACATAATGCGGCTAATGCAACTGCAGCGGTGGCAGCGGCTGCGCAGGTGGGTGTCGATCCCGCTGATGCCGTAGACGCCTTAGCGTCGTTCGCAGGCATCAAGCGCCGGTTAGAACTGCTCGGAACGCCTCATAATATTGCGGTATTTGATGATTTTGCGCACCACCCCACCGCCATCGCGGCAACCTTGAGCGCTATGCGGGCCGAACAATCAGAAGGAAAGCTCATTGCGCTGGTAGAGCCGCGCTCCAACACCATGCGGTTGGGGCAGCATCGAACGGAGTTGGGCGCGGCTGCCCAAGAGGCGGATCACGTCATCTGGTTTCAGCCGCCGGGGCTAAACTGGGATCTCTCGGATGCACTGGATGCTTATGAGCATCAGGAGGTCGTGAGCGATATTGATACGCTGCTCAACCGAGCGCTGGCGTTGGCGCATCCCGGTGACAAGATCGTGGTCATGAGTAATGGTGGCTTTCAAGGGTTGCATACCCGACTCATTGCGGCATTAGAGGATGAAGTTTTCGCATGAAATTAGTAGGCACGTTTTATGACAGGTTGCTTCGAAAGCCATGGCTAGTCGTGGTTGCAGTGATCGCAGTCCTGGGGAGCGCCGTCGTCTCATTACCCAACTTGCGATTAGAGGCTTCCTCTGACTCACTATTGCTGCAGGGTGATCCTGATCTGGCGTATTTTCGCGAGTCGTCAGCAAAGTATGCAGGGAGCGAGTTTCTCATTCTGACTTGGGAGCCTGATGCGCCTTTGTTATCTCCTGATTCACTCGAGCCCCTGACCGCAATGGTTGATGAGCTTCGCCGGTTGCGGGGCGTATCGGGGGTGACCACATTACTCGATGTGCCGTTACTCGAAAGCCCACCGTTGTCACTGACTGATCTCGCTCGCGCCGACAGCATGCCTACTCTCCGTGATCCGGAGGTCGATCGTCGGTTAGCACTGACGGAGCTGACCACTAGCTCGCTCTACCGCAATTTACTCGTGAGTGAGGAGGGCGATCTCACTGGGATTTTGGTGTCATTAGCGACTGATCAAGAGGCTGAAGCATTATTGGACCGGCGCGAATCGCTGCGCCAGATGGCGTTATCAGGTGAGCTCGATAAGGTTGGCGCACTCAGCTTGACCCGGGTCGAGGCGGAATATGACATTGCTTTGGCAAGACTCGGAGACGAGCGGGGTCGGTTGGTCACGGCAGTGCGGGGCGTGGCGGATCGGTTTAAACCCTATGCGAGCATCTTCGTGGGGGGGGTACCGATGATTGCCGCCGATATGCTGAGCTTCGTGCAATCGGACCTAATGACGTTTGGCTCCGCTATTTTGCTCGTCATGGCGATCGCAATGTGGATTATCTTCAGGGGCTGGAAATGGGTGTTGATTCCCTTAATCGCTTGCAGCACCACGGCCACCCTGCTGCTGGGAGTGCTTGCTGCCACCGACTGGCGAATGACCGTTATTTCCTCAAATTCGGTAGCCGTATTGCTGATCGTGACACTCTCACTATCAATCCATTTGGTGGTTCGTTATCGAGAGCTGCATCGCGCTCAGCCGGCTGCGTCGCGGCGTGAGCTGGCGGTGGGCGCCGCGAGATTGATGCTTGTACCGTGTTTATACACTGCCATGACCACCATCGTTGCCTTTACGTCACTGGTTGTGGCGGGTCTTCAGCCGGTGATCGACTTCGGTTGGATGATGACGACGGGAATCGTGATCGGATTTTGCACCGTCTTCACACTCGTACCCGCACTGATGGTGATCATCCCAGACGCGCATCCTGCGATTTCGCAGCACTCCGACACGCCGTTTACGCAAAAGTTCGCGCTGATCGTGCAGCGTTACGGGGTTTCTGTCAGTGCAGTGACCGTTTTTTTGATCATTATTTCAGGCCTCGGCATTCGTTCACTCGAAGTCGAAAACCGATTTATCGATTACTTCAAAGAACACACTGAAATCTACCAAGGCATGGAGCTGCTTGATGCGCGATTGGGTGGGACGATTCCTCTCGATGTGATTCTGTCGGCGCCTGACGTATCGAGCGAGATTGAAGCGGAGCAACCATCCAATGCGGAGGAGGCGGATTGGGACGAGGAAGGTGGTTTTTTTGATGAGGCATTCGACATTGACTTTAGCTTTGGCGCGAGTAGTGATGCGGAGACCAGTTATTGGTTTTCGGTGCCAGGTCGACAGCTGATAGATCAGGTTCACGCGATTATTGACGACAGAGAAGCGTCAGGAAAGGTCATGTCGCTATCGACCGCTTTTTCGGTGATGGATCGTTTGTATGGCAGTCGCTTAGGGGGTGTTGAGCTGGCACTGATCGAAAACAGCCTGCCTCAAGACGTCAGTGACTCGCTGATAACACCTTTTTATAACGCCGCGGCGCAAGAAGTGAGGTTGAGTGTTCGGGTGATGGAAACGAGTGAATCGCTGAGGCGGGATGCTTATTTGCGGGAATTGCGGGAACAGATTTTGACAGAGACCAGCATTGAGCCTGAACGGCTGCACTTTACCTCATTGTTGGTGCTCTATAACAACGTGCTCCAAAGTCTTTACACCTCGCAAATTAAAACACTCGGCGCAGTGTTCTTGGCGATTGGTCTGATGTTTTGGGTGTTATTTCGTTCATTATCGATTGCATTACTCGCTCTGGCGCCCAATGTTCTCGCCGCCGGTCTGGTGCTGGGTCTGATGGGGTTAGCCGGGATTCCCCTGGATATCATGACGATTACGATCGCCGCTATTGTGGTGGGTATTGGCGTCGATGACTGTATTCACTACTTGCACCGCTTTCGCGATGAAATTGCCCTGGATGGTGATTATCATGCGGCGATGCTGCGCAGCCACAGTAGCATTGGCCGTGCAATGTATTACACGACGCTGACAGTGGTGGTGGGTTTTGCGACGCTCACGTTATCCAACTTTACGCCGCTGCTCTATTTCGGTGTCCTCACCGTAGTGGCGATGATTGCCGCCGTCGCGGGAGCGTTATTGCTGTTGCCTCAATTGATCCTTATCTTCAGGCCATTCGGAAAGGCGCAATCGTGATCAGCGAGTGTCGGCCCCGATGCGGCGCTTGCTGCATCGCGCCGGCAATTAAGCAGCCGTTTTGGGGAATGCCAGAGGGCAAGCCAGCAGGTATGGCGTGTGTGCACCTCTCAACCGAGTCAAAGTGTGCGTTGTTCGGTGATCCACGGCGACCGACCGTTTGCGCGCATTTTCGACCGGAGCCATCGGTTTGTGGGGACAGTCGGGCAGAGGCGCTGAACCTGCTAACCTTGCTTGAAATCGTCACTGCGCCGTCTTTGTCATGACCGAAATTGCTCTGTTCCCACTGTCTTCCGTATTACTGCCCTCGGGGCGGTTTCCACTGCAAATTTTTGAGCAGCGCTACTTGGATTTGGTGGCGCGCTGTATGCGAGCAAACGAGGGGTTCGGTGTTGCGTGGCTGCGACAAGGATCGGAGGTCTCAGGCGGATCCCTAGAGGCTCCTAACGTGGGTCCCTACGGGACCTATGCTCATATTGTGGATTGGGATCAATTGGCCAATGGCCTGCTGGGTATTTCGATTGAGGGGCAGCATCGTTTTGATATTGAGTCAACATGGCGCGAACCCGATGGGCTGATCAAGGCGAAGGTCGTGTTTCATGATGCGCCGCAATTAGCGCCGCTCCCTGACGATCAGGTAGGACTCGCTGAAGTGCTCACCGGTTTGTTGCGGCACCCGCAAATAAAGCAGTTGAATCTGCAAGCTGATCCCTCTGATGCATGGCGGGTCTGCTGGCAGTTAGCGCAGTTATTGCCGTTAGACGAGGCGATTAAGTACGAGCTGCTCGGGATTGTATCGGTTGATCAGCTGATCGATAAGATGGACAAGCTCCTGAAAGAGATCAGCGGAGAAGAGTCATGATGCAGTCGAAAGTAGGCGTAAGCCGGAGGACAGGGCGGCAGTCAGTATAACGTGCCGCCGAGAGTCGGCAGGATCACAGTGGGTGCAGAAACAAGCGTAGTGGTGGCGATTAGGAGGAGAAGGGTATGTACGATCTGAAAATTTCGGGTGGCTTTGTCGTAGATGGCACCGGTGCGCCAGGCCGCATCATGGATGTCGGGATCGTTGGAGATCGGATCGTTGCGGTTGGTAATCTAGACGAGGCCGCTCGAGAAGAAATTGACGCCAAGGGGCGTATCGTCGCGCCTGGATTCGTGGATATCCACACTCATTACGATGGCCAAGCGACTTGGGACCAAGAAATGGCACCCTCTGCTTGGCACGGCGTCACTACGGTCGTGATGGGCAACTGTGGTGTGGGCTTTGCACCTGCGGCGCCGGAGCGACAAGACTGGTTGATCGGATTGATGGAGGGGGTAGAGGATATCCCGGGTAGCGCGCTGGCTGAGGGCATGACCTGGGATTGGGAGTCTTTTCCTGACTACCTCAATGCACTAGAAAAGTTAGACCGAACGATTGATGTGGCAGCGCAAGTTCCACATGGCGCAGTCCGTGCGTACGTGATGGGCGACCGGGGCGCCGCCAATGAGGCGCCGACTGATGACGATATCGCCCACATGGCCGGCATTGTTGAGGAGGGCCTGCTAGCGGGTGCGGTTGGATTTTCAACGTCTAGAACCATCCTTCACAAGTCGGTTGAGGGGGAGTTGGTTCCCGGCACGACTGCGACCAAAGAAGAATTGCTGGGTATCGGCGACGCCCTTAAGCGCGCCGGCCACGGCGTGTTTGAACTGGCTAGCGATTTACATCCGGACTGGGACGAATTTGGCTGGATGGGTGATTTAAGTCGCGATACCGGCGCCGCAGTTGCCTTCACGGCGCTGGAGTCGCCGATTAAGGGACTGTCGTTTGCGCAGCAGCTTGCCGAAATGCGGGTGCAAAACCAGGCGGGGGCGCAGATTATTGCCCAGATTTCCATGCGTGGCACCGGACTGATTCTAGGTTGGCGAGCGACCTTCCACCCTTTTTCGCAGCGGCCAAGCTGGAAGGCAATTGCTGATCTTCCTTGGGATGAGCAGTGGCGACAGCTGCAAGACGGCGATTTCCGCTCTCGGCTGTTGGCGGAGCGAGGTGAGCCGACAGGGTCAGACCTACAACTCATTGCGGACTTGATGGAGAGCGGCTTTTCCATGCAGTACGCGATGACGCCTGGGTTCAATTATGAGCCCACGAAAGAACAGTCGATTGAGCAGTGTGCCCTCGTTGCCGGCATGTCAGCGGAGGCCTATGCCTATGATTCGATGATGGCCGAAGAAGGCACGGGGATGATTTATTTCCCGTTACTCAATTATGTGAATGGCAACCTGGATTTTTTAGAGACCGCCCTCGATTCGGATGATTGCGTGAATTCATTATCAGATGGTGGCGCGCATTGCGGCACCATTTGTGATGCGGCGGCGACGACGTTCATGTTGCAACACTGGGTAAGAGATCGGGCAACGGGTCGCATACCACTTGAGCGCGCGATCAAGCGCCAATGCCGAGACACGGCGCAGCTATATGGTTTTCTCGATCGAGGTGTGATTGCGTCCGGCTATCTCGCCGACCTCAATGTGATTGACCTAGATACGTTGGAATTGAATTTGCCCACCGTCGCCTTTGATTTACCCGCGGGAGGCAGGCGGTTGCTGCAGACCGCAAAAGGCTATGACTGCACGATTAAATCGGGGCAGGTTACTTTTCGGCAAGGCCAGAGCACCGGTGCTTACCCCGGCCGGGTTATTCGAGGTCCCCAGTCGGAACCGGCGGCGTCCATCCCCCAAGCGACTGCCATCGGTTGACGATCAGGCAGAACAACTCGGCGGTTTTGGCCGCATCGTAGCAAGCTGAATGCGCCTCGGCATTGTCGAAATCAATGCCCGCTAGGGCGCAGCCTCTGGCCAACACGTTGTGCCCAAATGCCAAGCTGGCCAGGGTGGCTGTGTCAAAATACGAGAAGGGATGAAAGGGATTTCGCTTCAAGCCGACTCGTTCTGTTGCAACGTTGAGAAAGCCTGCATCAAAGTGGGCGTTGTGGCCCACTAAGATGGCGCGATTGCACTGATGTGCCTTAATCGATTGCCGCACGAGGGCAAATAACTCCCCCAGTGCAATGGCTTCGGGCAGGGCCCCGCGGAGCGGGTTTTCCGGGTCTATGCCAGTGAACTCGAGTGCCGAAGGTTCTAAATTGGCGCCTTCAAAGGGCTCTACGTTGCGACTGTGGGTTTCGGTGATGACGAGTTCGCCAGCGTCGTTCATCGTCAGCAAGGTGATAGCAACTTCGAGGAGTGCATCGGTGTGACAGTTGAAGCCTCCTGTTTCAACGTCAACGACGACGGGCAAGAAGCCTCGGAATCGATCTTTCATGAGTGATGGCTCAGTGTCAGGCATCATGGCTGTCGCGTCAGTGTCCATTGAACCCGTTCACCGGCGCGCAGTGGGATCAACCGGTCGGATCCCAATGGCATATCAGTGGGAATCTCTTGCGATACTTTTTCCAAAGTCACGGAGCCTGAGTTACGCGGTAATTGATAAAAATCGGCTCCGTTGAAACTGGCAAAACGTTCCAGTTTGTCTAGCGAATCCTCCTCATCAAAAACTTCCGCATAGAGCTCCAGCGCGGCATGGGCGGTATAACACCCGGCACAGCCGCAACTTGACTCCTTGTCATGCTGGGTATGCGGCGCTGAGTCTGTGCCAAGAAAAAATCGTGGATGTCCCGATGTTACCGCCTGACGCAGTGCCAATTGATGTTGATCCCGTTTCAGCACTGGCAGGCAAAATAAATGGGGTTTGATGCCGCCCACAAGCATGTCATTGCGGTTGTAGAGGAGGTGGTGCGCGGTCACGGTGGCTGCGATGCGGTCGCTCCCCGCCTCGACAAACTGCGCCGCATCGCGTGTTGTGATGTGCTCGAACACGATTCTGAGCGCTGGAAACGTTGCGGTTAATGGCATCAATGCGGTATCGATGAAGGCTTTTTCTCGATCAAAAATATCGCAATTCGCGTCGGTGACTTCCCCATGAATGAGTAGGGGTAAGTCATGCTTTTGCATGGCTTCGATAACAGGGTAGAGCGCTTTGAGTGCGGTGACCCCCGCTGCCGAATTAGTAGTGGCGCCGGCGGGGTATAACTTAATGCCTTGGACAAATTCAGATTGCGCGGCCTCTGCAACAGATTCAGCGGTGGTTGAATCAGTGAGGTAGAGCGTCATTAAGGGATCGAAGCGAGACCCCGGTGGTCGCGCCGCGAGAATTCTCTGCCGGTAGGCCAGCGCATCGCTGACAGTCCGGACGGGTTCCTTGAGATTTGGCATGACAATAGCCCGACCCGCCCAACGTGCGATATCAGGGACAGTGGTACTGAGTGCCGCTTCGTCCCTGAGGTGAATATGCCAATCGTCGGGGAGTGTCAGTGTCAGGGAAGTCATGTTTACGTTCATCTCTTTGATGCCCGCAGTGTAGCAGAGGTCAGCGACCAAGTTTGAACCTGTGGCGCTGATGCACGCGCAGTCGTACACTACTCGCCCTTTTTTCAGCAGGCGGCATTATGACGACGGTAAACAAAGTCGTGTTGGCTTATTCCGGAGGTCTCGATACCTCCGTGATCGTGCGTTGGTTGCAAGACACCTATGACTGCGAAGTGGTGACTTTCACAGCAGACATCGGTCAAGGTGAAGAGGTCGAGCCGGCGCGCGCCAAGGCGGAGAGTTTGGGCGTTAGTGAAATCTATATTGAGGATTTGCGTGAGCGGTTTGTCAGGGACTTTGTGTTCCCCATGTTTCGCGCCAATACCGTTTATGAGGGAGAGTACCTCCTGGGCACCTCGATCGCTCGGCCCCTCATTGCGCAGCGCTTAGTTGAAATTGCCACAGAGACCGGTGCTGATGCCATTGCTCACGGTGCCACGGGGAAAGGCAATGACCAAGTCCGATTTGAGCTGGGTGCTTATGCATTAAGACCCGGTATTCGGGTTATTGCCCCATGGCGAGAATGGGATTTGAATTCTCGCGAGGCGCTGATGGCCTATTGTGAGCAGCGAGATATTGCGGTGGATTTTGCCAAGGCACAGAAGAAATCTCCCTATTCAATGGATGCCAACCTGCTTCATATTTCTTACGAGGGCGACGTTTTAGAGGACCCTTGGGTTCCGCCCGAGGAAGACATGTGGCGCTGGACGGTGAGTCCTGAGGCAGCGCCAGATCGAGCAGAAGAAGTGACGCTGTCGTTTGAGCACGGAGATGTTGTAGCGATTAATGACGAGGCAATGTCACCGGCACAGATCTTGGCTTGGCTAAATGAACGTGGTGGTGCGCATGGTATTGGTCGGGCGGATATTGTCGAGAACCGCTACGTGGGTATGAAATCGCGAGGTTGCTACGAGACCCCCGGTGGCAGCATTTTGTTGCGTGCACATCGCGCTATTGAATCCATCACACTGGATCGAGAGGTGGCGCATCTGAAAGATGAGCTAATGCCTCGCTACGCTAAACTCATTTATAACGGCTATTGGTGGGCCCCGGAGCGGCATGCGCTGCAGGCCGCCATAGACCAGACGCAATCAGTGGTCAATGGAGACGTTCGTGTTTCTTTGTATAAGGGCAACGTGTCGGTAACAGGGCGTCGGTCTAAGGATTCATTGTTTGATGAGACGATCGCCACCTTTGAGGCGGATGATGGGGCGTATGACCAGAAAGACGCAGAAGGGTTTATCAAATTGAACGCGCTGAGGTTGCGTATTGCGGCCAATAAAGGGCGGCAGCACCATTAGAAGCACCGGTTCAGCGCCGACGCCTGATTGAGTCATGCGTTGTCATCGAGTGGCCCTGTCGTTAAGCGGTGCTTTCGCGCGTTAAGGGATATCACATCATGCGGTAAAGTAGGTTGTCCTAACCACTGTTCTGCACTGCGGCGTCTCCCCTAAGGGGGTATGTGAGATGTCCGGTTCGTCGGAAAAAGGTGTACTCTTGGCAAGCCGTAACGGAAGTTGCTGTACAGGAATGGCTATGAATTCGACCGCTAACATTGGATCGGTACAACACGCCGACGCCGAATTATTTGATGTCATCATCATTGGTGCAGGCTTGTCCGGTATTGGTGCTGCAGTCCGCTTGCAACGCGACTGCCCAGACCGCACGTTCGCCGTTTTAGAGCGCCGCGGCGCGATCGGTGGTACTTGGGATTTATTCCGGTACCCAGGCATTCGATCAGATAGCGACATGCATACGCTGGGATATGACTTCAAACCGTGGGAAGCGGAAAAGTCCATTGCGGATGGGCCCGCTATCCTCAGTTACATGAATGAAACCGCAGACGAATACCGACTGCGAGAACACATTCGTTTTGATCACAAGCTGGTAGCTGCCGACTGGTGCAGCGAACGGGGTCAGTGGCAACTGAGTGTTGAAACGTCCGAGGGTGTCCGACGATATCGCTGTGGATTTCTCATGATGTGCGCGGGTTATTACAGCTATGACGCGGGGCATCAGCCAGATTTTATCGGTAAAGATCGTTTTAAGGGCGACTGGGTTCATCCGCAGTTCTGGCCAGAAGGGCTTGAGTATGCGGATAAAAAGGTGGTGGTGATTGGGTCAGGCGCGACGGCAATGACGCTGGTGCCAAATATGTCCCGTCAAGCGGCCCATGTCACGATGCTGCAACGATCACCCACCTACGTGACGTCACGACCTTCGGTAGACCGTCTTGCCAATTGGTTACGGGGGTGGCTCCCGCCGAAGCTGGCATACGACATTGTCCGTTGGCGTAATACAGTGTGGCAGCAGTGGATTTATCGGTCGACACGAATTATGCCTTCGTTGGTTAAGCGGTCACTGTTGCGCAAAGTGCGGGATGAAATTGGTGAGCTGGTCGACGTCGATAAGCATTTCACACCAAGCTACAACCCGTGGGATCAGAGACTGTGTTTGATTCCTGACGATGACCTTTTTCGAGCCATTCAGTCAGGCAAAGCCTCAGTGGTTACCGACCATATCGAGTCGGTGTCTGAGGAGGGTGTTCAGCTTGTCTCGGGAGAGCACTTGGCGGCAGACGTGATTGTTTGTGCTACCGGCTTGGAGTTGGTTTTGTTAGGCGGGGCTAAATTTACGCTTGATGGTGAGGCGGTGGATTTTGCGAATGAATGGACTTACAAAGGCATGATGTGCACTAACGTGCCCAACATGGTGCATACCTTTGGTTACATTAATGCCTCTTGGACACTGCGCGCCGATTTGATTGCGACTTGGGTGTGTCGGTTGTTGAACCACATGCGTATGACCGAAAAGACAGTTGCGACGCCTCGTATTGAGGAAACGCTCGCTGCTGGTATGCGACGACGATTCTGGATTGACGATTTCTCAGCGGGCTACATGCGACGAATGTTAGATCGTTTCCCCAGGCAGGGCGATGAAATGCCTTGGATGAATCCGCAGGATTATCGTAAAGATCGAAAAATGTTTCGCGATGATCCTATCGATGATGGGGCGCTGTCTCTTGAGACGACGAATGTTGACGAGCCTGCTCCATTGAGAGAGGCGGTTTGACGGCGGATGTCGGCGCATGCACTGCAAGAAAGCACCGTTTATTGTCCGTATTGTGGTGAGGCGATAGCGGTCTTACTGAACCCTGAAGACGTTGATACGAGTTACATCGAGGACTGCCAAGTCTGTTGCCAGCCTATTGAATTTGCAGTGCGTGAGTCATCAGGTGGTTGGCTAGAAGCCGAGGTGCGATCTGATAATGAGTAACACTGGGGCCCTCATGTTGGCTGGTTGATAGCCGTGATTAATGAAAATCCCTAGATGCCACGGTCAACGTCGACAGCTGCGCGCTATGATTTTCTAGTGCGCTGGCAATGACATGGACAACGCCATTACGGGCTTCTACCGTTCCTTTAATAACAACAAGCTGGCTTGTCATGAGGGCCTGTCGGTAGCGTTCTTGCACGGCTGGCCAGACAATGACATTCATATTTCCGGTCTCATCTTCCAGTGTCAGAAACACCACTCCAGAGGCAGTGCCCGGACGTTGTCGACAGGTGATGAGTCCGGCGATACGGACAAAGCGATGATTGCCCAAGCGAATGAGCTCTTTTTGCGTTGTGCATTGGCTAAAAGGGTACTGGGTGCGCAATAACGCGAGTGGATGTGCCTTCAGGCTCAGTCCAGTACTCTGATAATCAGCGAGCACTTCTTCGCCTAGACTGGGTGTCGGTAATCTGACCTCGGAACGGGTTTCGTGCTGCGGTGATGCTTCTGCGGGTAATAGAGGCTGATGATCTTCTAGGGCCATCGTCTGCCAGTGTGTTTGATGACGATGGCCGCTAATACTCGAAAGTGCGTCTGCCGCAGCCAGCGCCTCCATGTTTTTGCGATCGAGTGATGCCCGTCTGCGTAAATCAGCCAGATTGATAAAGGCGCGTTGCCGGCGAACATCAGAGATGCGTTTTCCCGCTGCCTGACTTAGGCCTTTAACTAATCTTAGCCCGAGCCGTATAGGGGGTTGCCGGGCATCGTCTGATGACAGCAATTGGTGGTCCCAATCACTGTGATTCACATCAGTCGGTAAAATTAAAATGTGATGGCGCTGAGCGTCTTGTACTAATTGCGAAGGTGAGTAAAACCCCATCGGTTGGCTATTGAGCAGGCCAACATAAAAGGCGGCGGGATGATGGCACTTTAGCCAAGCAGAGACATAAGCCAATAATGCAAAGCTGGCGGAGTGTGACTCTGGAAATCCATACCCGCCAAATCCCTTGATTTGATTAAATAGGCGGTCAGCGAACTCAGGGGTATAACCCTTATTGATCATGCCTTGCTTTAATTTTTGCTCAAAACTCAGCAGCTTACTGTTCTTGCCCCAGTTACTGATTGCGCGTCTCAAGGCGTCTGCTTCCCCCCCAGTAAAGCCTGCAGCAACCATTGCAAGACGAATCACTTGTTCTTGAAAAATAGGGACCCCTAAGGTGCGTGAGAGAACTGCTTCGATCTCAGGATTGGGATAGTTGATCGACTCCAGCCCTGCTTTACGCCGTAGATAGGGATGCACCATATCGCCCTGAATGGGGCCGGGCCTGACAATAGCGATCTCGATAACCAGATCATAAAAACAATTGGGTTTCAGGCGTGGCAGCATCGACATTTGCGCTCGAGACTCAATCTGAAAAACACCCAGCGTGTCTGCTTTTTGTAACATCCGATAGGTGGCGGGGTCGTCTGGTGGTATATCTTGAATACGCTGAATACCGGCATGATCGCGATGCAAGAGCGCCAATGTTTTGCGGATAGCGGAGAGCATACCCAGTGCAAGAATGTCGACTTTAAGGAGTCCCAGCGCTTCGATATCTTCCTTATCCCATTGAATGACGGTTCGTTCCGGCATGCTGGCGTTTTCGACTGGAACTAGGTTGGAAAGGGGACCTCGGCTGATGACAAAGCCCCCTACGTGTTGTGAGAGATGCCGAGGAAAGCCAATGATTTCTTTTACGATAGTCAAAAAATGTCCCGCGAGTTTTTCAGCACGAACGACGCCTTGATGCTCGAAGCGATGGGTCAGTTCCCGTTCACGATTCCACCAGGCTAGGGAGTTCGCCAGTTCATCGATAAAGCTCGCATCAAACCCCATGGCTTTACCCACATCACGCACAGCACTGCGTGATCGATAAGTAATGACAGTGGCCGCTAGCGCAGCGCGGCGGCGACTGTATTTATGATAGATATACTGAATCACCTCTTCCCGTCTTTCATGCTCAAAATCGACATCGATGTCGGGGGGTTCATCGCGTTCACGAGAGATAAAGCGCTCAAATAGGAGTGAGATCTGCTCGGGTGAGACTTCAGTGATTTGTAGGCAATAGCAGACCACCGAGTTAGCAGCAGAGCCTCTGCCTTGGCATAGAATATCGCGTGACTTTGCGAAGCGCACAATGTCATAAACGGTCAGGAAGTAGTATTCGTAAGAAAGCTCAGTGATCAGCTCGAGTTCTCGATGTATGCGGCTTTGGACAGCTTCGGGAACGCCATCAGGCCAACGTTGCTTGGCGCCACGAGCAACCTCTTGACGCAGATAACTGTTGGCTGTGTGGTGTGAAGGAACGACTTCTTCTGGATACTCGTACCGCAATTCATCAAGGCTAAAGTGACATTGATCGGCGATATGCCGTGTCTCGGTGATCAATGTTTCAGGATAGAGCGCATTCAGCGTATTGAGAGTGCGGAGATGTTGCTGACTATTAATTAATCGGCGCGCCCCCAGTTGTTGTATCGGAGTATTGGCTTTGATGGCGGTAAGAATATCGTGTAATGATTTTCGCTTGGCCGTATGCATTTGTACTTCGCCACAGGCCACCATCGGTATCTGCAAAGCTTGTGCAATATGATAACGATGCTTAAATCGTCGCCACTCATCATTGCCGAGTAGGCGACTGACGCCGATCCATACGCGGCCTTTACAGAGCCGGGTTAATTGCTGCAAGTAAACAGTCTGATTGTTGGTATCGTCGGGCAGCAGAATGAGGAAGCAGCGCTTGAGATGAAAAATAATGTCGCGCAGATGGACGGTGTACTCGCCTTTGTGGCAACGCCTGCGGGCTCGACTGATTAAGCCAGAGAGTTCACCGTAGGCTTCCCGGTTAGGGACCAATGCCACCAGCCGAATACCTTCGGTTAATGTGAATTCGCTACCGATGATCAGTTTGAGCTGATGTTCCTTAGCCGCAACATGTGCTTTAACGACGCCTGCAAGGGAGCACTCGTCTGTCACGGCTAAAGCGTGATAACGGCACTCGGCGGCTCGAGAGACCAATTCAGCGGGTGCTGAGGCGCCGCGTAAAAAACTGAAGTGGCTTAAACAATGAAGTTCTGCGTACACGATGGTATCAATACTGTATAAATAAACAGTATTCTAGCGATACTAGGGTTCAAATGAAAAGCATAAAAAGAAATAGCGTAAACTGCGGTCTGTTAGCAGTGAGCGCATGATGAAAAGGACAACAGTAGTCAGCCATATCAAACGTATCCGCAGTGTGCTGGTCGGCTTTTTGGGTCTGGCGCTGTTGAGCTGTACGGGTATACCAGACGGCATTCAACCGGTGACAGGATTTGATCAAAGCCGTTATCTGGGAAGGTGGCATGAGATAGCGCGACTCGATCATAGCTTTGAGCGGGGTCTGAGTGAGGTCACTGCGACCTATGACCTCAATCCTGATGGCAGCATCAAAGTATTGAATCGTGGTTTTGACGCTGAAGATGGTGCTTGGCGTGAAGCGGAAGGCGTTGCCCGATCGATGGGTGCTGCTGATATTGCCCACCTCAAAGTCTCTTTTTTTGGCCCATTTTATGGCAGCTACATCGTCTTCGAGCTGGGCGAAGACTACGATTACGCCTTCGTCTCCGGGTTTAATCGAGATTATCTTTGGTTGCTTGCCCGAGAGCCTCAGATAACGAGCGAGTTACGCAACCATTTTATCGAGACCATGACGGCATTGGATTTTGATCCAACAGAACTGGTTTGGCTGGATAAAACTGATGAGTGAGTGTGGGAAGCGGTCCTAGGCGAATAGCCCGTGTACATACCAGCGGCGATTATGCCGATCCTGATATAGCCAAATGGGTTGCTTTTGAGGCGTTTGGGCAATGTAGTAATCGCGGCTGGTCGGCTGACTCCACCAGCAATCCTCGATGCGTTCAGGGCCATGGATGATGTCTAACAGGCCATTCCAGTACAGCTTTTTTCCTTCTTGATGGACAGGATGTGGTTCAGGCAGTAGCCAGAATGGTCGTTGTCCCAGCGCGATAGTATCGGGACGACTCATCGTATGAGAGCTCTGCGTTTTGATCACGGTATCCTCGGGGAGGTGTTCTCTCCGAAAGTCGAGGTAACCCACCGCCTGTAGCCCTAGCCGACTCCGTAGCCGATCTGCGAGTTCGTATCGCGACGCTTGATGGCTGCCGGCATGAAATAAATCTTGTGGTGCGGGAAGAGCCTCTTGCAGTTTATCGGCCACTAGGGACAGTCCTTCAATACCCTCAGGGAGGGACCAGTTGTCTAGTTGCAAATAGGACAGTTCCAACCAGATCTTGGCTTGTCGATGCGCTGTTTCAGAGAAGACCTTGAAGGATTCCTTGCCGCCTCTTGGCCTAAGGCAGTGCCATTCAATGACGCCACTAGTGAGTTGAGTGTTGACTAGAAAATGACAGAAATGCAGGAGTAGCTGCTTCATAGCGGGGTGAAGCTCTTGTCGATTGCGAATATCAAAACCAAACCAAAGTGTGTCTTGAAAGCGGGTGGGTGGTTGATAGTTGATAGTGGGTTCTTGACGTCGACCTAACAGCTGATTGAGCCAATCGACAAAGGTAATGCCACAGCGTTTACCAATATCGGCCAGTGGAATATCGAGCAATTGCGCGAATTGACGAATACCCGCTTTTTCCAATCGATCGACAATGGTGGGGAATTCGTCTCTGAGTAGAGTGAGCGGTAGGGGTGACAGTCGCTCGCTGAGGGGTTGCTCTGGTTGGCAGGCTAAATGCGCGTCGCAGTGGCTGAGTAACCAGGCCGCCGTACGAGTCTCCGCGACCCCCATTGTGACAGTGAGGCTACGCAAACTCATTTCATTATGAATGCGCTGCAGTAATGCCTCCAGCCCCCGATGAAGTGTTAGGCAGCTTCCGACTTCAATCATCAGGGCATTGTTTTGCCAGCGCTCTAAGTGCGGTGAGAGCCCATAAGCCCAGGTCATTAAGTGTTGCAACAGAGCGCTTTCTTTCTCGGGTTTGCGTTCCATAATGTGGGCGTCGTACTGTGTGAGTAGGGCTTGAGCAGTAGTAGCACCTTGACCCGGTATGACTCCAGCACAGCGGGCCGTATCATCGCAGGCGACGACAAGTCGCTGTGCAACAACAACAGTTGCTCGATGACCCTGTGACTCCGGCTGCTTCAGCAGGGCTTCCAGAGGGAGGGCATCAAAACGAAGGCAAAGCCAGAGAGACATCCCCCCATACTACTGTATTTTTATACAGTAGTATGGGGGGTGTACTGATTAAAAAGTGGCGAGTGCCGCCCAGATGAGATGCTATTTCTGCCACACTAGGTGACTGTGTTTTCGGCTATCCACGCTTTGCTTGAGAAACTGCCATGCCTATTGCCTCTCGTTACCGCCACCGTAATGCCCCTTTTAAAATTGCTAATCTGACCGATATCCGTCACGAAATGGCCTGTCTTTATTCGTTATTTGGGCTCATTTTGGCGCTATTAGTGACGTCTTGCGGGGGACCCGATACGGGCTCCAATGCGCTATCTGAGGTGGTATCACCCCCCTCCATTTCAGCTGAACAGCAGCGATTAGAGGATTTCTTCGCAGCCACTTGGGAAGAAGATCTCGTGCGTTATCCCGCTTCTGCCAGTTATCTAGGTGTGACCGACCGCCAGGACCAGTGGAATGATGTCACGGAATCTTTCCAACTGGCGTCGCTGGCAATCACTCGCCAGCGACTGGATTTTCTCAACGGTATCGACACCTCCCAGTTATCGGAGGACCGCTTATTGTCCTATCGATTGTACCGACTTGACCTCGAGCGCACGCTGGCGGGTGCCCCGTTTCGTCATCATCGTTATGTGATCCATCAGTTTCGCGGGCCTCATACCAGTGCAGTGAGTCTGCTCATCAATGTTCACGCCATTCACTCGATGCAAGATGCCGAGGCTTACATCGCGCGACTGAATAATTTGCCTCTCTATTTTGATGGTGTGGTTGAGCAGATACAGATTCGCGCTGATAAAGGGCTCTTTCTGGTGGATTGGATGATCCCAAAAATGATCGAGTCAGCGAGCAACGTGTTGCTTGGGGCCCCCTTTGATCCTGTCGATGAACCGTCAGTGATTTGGGCTGACTTCAACGACAAGCTGGACCAACTGGCATTAGCGCCTGCCGAGATGAATCAACTGCGAGAGGATGCGCGGAGCGCCTTACTCAGTGCCGTGCGGCCAGCCTACCAAAAGTTGATTGCGGCAGTCAGTTCGCAGCAAGATCGGGCGATGCCCGAGGACGGGGTGTGGCGGTTTCCCGACGGCGACGGGTTCTATGCCAATCGATTAAACGTCTTTACCACTACGAGTTTGACGGCAGCGGAAATTCATCAGGCAGGGCTCGACAATGTTGAGCGATTGCACGATGAAATGCGCGTTGTGATGGCTGAGATAGGTGAGCGAGGCGATTTAGCGGCGTTTCTAGCGCGGATCAGAAGTGATGAGGCTTTGCGGTTTCCTAACACTGAGGAGGGGCGATCGGCCTATCTTGACGCCGCGAGAGGGGCGATCGATGACATGGCCGAGCGGTTGCCCGCGTATTTTGGCGTTCTGCCTCGGGCGGCATTAGTGGTAAAACGCGTCGAGGCGTATCGTGAGCGCTCAGCAGGTAAGGCGTTTTATCAACGTCCACCATCAGACGAGTCTCGCCCCGGGATTTACTACGCAAATCTTTACGATATGAACTCAATGCCTAAAACAGACCTTGAAGCATTGGCATTTCATGAAGGATTACCCGGGCATCATTTGCAACTGTCGATTGCCGCAGAGCTGAATCATGTCCCTGACTTTCAGCGCCATACCCGGTTCACGGCGTTTAGCGAGGGCTGGGGTCTCTACTCTGAATATTTGGCGAAAGAAATGGGCTTTTACCAAGATCCTTATTCCAATTTTGGGCGTTTATCGATGGAGCTTTGGCGAGCAGCCCGCTTGGTAGTGGATACGGGGCTTCACCATAAACAATGGACCCGGCAGCAAGCAGTGGCGTACTTGGTCGCGAATACGCCGAATGCGATCTATGACTGTCAGCGGGCTATCGAGCGTTATATCGCCATGCCCGGGCAAGCGACCGCGTATATGATCGGCAAGTTGCGGATTGTCGAATTGAGAGAAATGGCCCGCCAGGCACTCGGTGACCGTTTCGATATCCGGGCTTTTCACGATGTGGTACTCGGGTCGGGGGCTGTCCCCCTCGACCAACTTGAAGTCCATGTTCAGAGGCTGGTCCAAGATGTGCTTGCTACGAAGTCATAAGCGGAGGGCTCACGACAATGCTGATCCCCCGGTGATCGATAAAACCGATTGGTTTTTATTATTTAATCTGTTTGTCAGCTTTACTGGTCGGTGAGTACAGTGATGATCTGATGATGTTTTTTTTGGAGGGCAATATCATGAAAGGCAACGCAATAACCTTGGCGATGGCACATCTGGCGGTAGCGGCGACCCTAATGGCGCTGCCTGCTCACGATTTGATGGCGCGGAGCACACCCAAAAGCGCACAGGCGTGGTGGCCGACGACGCTTGATCTGACCCCACTTCGGCAGAATGAACATAATGCGGATCCCTTGGGTGCGAGTTTTGATTACGCGTCTGCTTTTGCGACGTTGGATCTCGAGGCATTGAAGGCCGACGTCAACGACACGCTGACCCAATCGCAAGCCTGGTGGCCTGCTGATTATGGCAACTACGGGCCTTTCTTCGTTCGCATGGCTTGGCACAGCGCCGGCACCTATCGGACTAGTGATGGTCGTGGCGGCGCGGATGGCGGTCAGCAACGGTTTGAGCCACTCAACAGTTGGCCAGATAATGGCAATCTCGATAAAGCGCGACGCCTCCTTTGGCCGATTAAGCAACAGTACGGTAGCCAGATCTCATGGGCCGACTTAATGGTGCTGGCTGGTAACGTTGCGATGGAAAATATGGGTTTTAAAACTTTTGGGTTTGCTGGTGGTCGCACCGACGACTGGGAACCTGAATGGGTCTACTGGGGTCCCGAAGCCAAGATGCTGGCGGATGAGCGTTACGGTGAGGGCCGCCAATTGCGAAAAGGACTCGCTGCGGTTCAGATGGGGCTGATTTATGTCAATCCCGAGGGGCCTAACGGTAAACCTGACCCGTTGCTGGCGGCCCACGACATTCGTGAAACGTTTGGTCGGATGGCGATGAACGACGAAGAAACCGTCGCGCTGATTGCTGGTGGTCACTCATTCGGTAAGGCGCACGGTGCGCATAAGCCTGACGATTGTGTGGGACCTGAGCCGACTGCCGAGGTGATCAGCGAGCAAGGGCTTGGCTGGAAGAACGTTTGTGGAAAAGGTAATGCTGAGGACACCGTCACCTCGGGCTTAGAGGGCGCCTGGACGGCTACGCCGACCCAGTGGTCGATCATGTACTTGGCCAATCTTTTTGCTTACGACTGGGAGCAAACGCGCAGCCCCGCTGGGGCATTGCAATGGCAACCCAAGGGCAATGCCGCTGCAGGCACGGTCCCCGATGCTCATGTAGAGGGTGTGAGTCACGCACCGGTGATGTTCACGACGGATCTGTCGCTGAAGTTTGATCCCAGCTATCGCGAGATCTCCCAGCGGTTCCTCGAGAATCCTGCGGAGTTTGAGCTGGCGTTTGCGAAGGCATGGTTTAAGTTGACGCATCGCGACATGGGTCCAAAGATCCGTTATCTGGGTGACGATGTGCCTGCAGAGACGCTGGCCTGGCAAGACCCGCTCCCGGACCGCGACTACAAGCTGATCAGCGACCGGGATGTTCGCAAGCTGGAAGCTGCTATTGCGGACAGTGGATT
>Ga0206682_10001421_pt1 | contig 23553 bp, 23 predicted proteins | sample M240m12015metaG_FD_155444 | JGI IMG/M metagenome (GOLD analysis project Ga0206682, IMG submission 155444) | Ammonia-oxidizing marine archaeal communities from Monterey Bay, California, United States - M2 40m 12015 | ecosystem: Environmental > Aquatic > Marine > Intertidal zone | place: USA...
GAAGGGCTTTGAAGCCGCCTTTGGACCGGATCGGATGGGGGAGAAAGGGGGTTGATATGATCTAAGTTCAGCATCTGGATAACACCCATATTAGGGACCAAAAAATCTCTCACCATATTATATAGAGCGTCCGCAAGTTCTTCCCCCGGTGGGGTGGGTGGTCTTTAGATGGCGGGGAGGGAGAAGAAGAGTAGGAAGACAGGGTTTGCAACTATAGGTCCTCGTCACACGAGAATGCCGATTAGGCCAGTTGCGTTTTTCACTGTCTCTTTGTTAGTCAAGAATATCGCCCCAGGTCCCACCGGGTAATCCAGTTGGGCTCCCCACGCCTGCTATAGCAGCGGCAAAAAAGCCTGCGAGAATAAATGGGATCTTCCAGCAATCAGCAAAAGTAAAGTTCTTAGAGTTTTGTGTTCTAAGATCGTTGGGGTGATTATTATTTGTTTTTTTCCCAACCTCAGGGACAACTTTACTCTGAGCTTGGGCAATCAATTGATTGCTACGAGGGGCTTTAATAGGAATGAAATATTGGCTTTTGTCTTTATCCCCAGTGAGTATCCAGTGACCGCCTTCAAAGTTTGTCGGGTGATATGAGGAAACGCCCTTAGGAAAGTAAGTGGGAGGCGATTTTTGAACGAGATTCCAGTCCTCTTCATTGTATATCACTTGGGTGGACGGGGGGACTGTTTCCTGTGTTTGTGAGCAAGAAGAGAGAATCCCCAAGGTGCAAAGGACCACTACAAGCCTTCGAAAGATCACGGAAAGTTTTCGGGTCGATTGAAGAAGCGAAAGAAACATGCCAATAAGATACGTCTAGGTCGTTTCTTCGGCTTACATAAACCTAAGGTTTTCTTTCTACCTCAAAGTATCGATTACGATCATAATATTTTCTTAAAACCAAAACATAATCCAATCTAAGCAGACCCCATATTAGGGACCAAAAAATCTCCCACCGTATTATATAGGACGCGCACTGCGTTTCCCCCGGTGGGGTGGGGCGCTTTAGATGGCGGGGAGGTCGCGGAAACCCGGGTTTGGCGGAACCCATGGGGGAGAAAGGGGGTTGATTATTGCTATCGTTTGTTTGTTTGGTTATCGTCTTTGAATGAAACCTACTGAGATTTATCTAATTATTTTTATTGGGTTCTTTTTATTTATCTGGGGTGTTGGAGAATTTCTTTGGCGTAAAAGTAAAGATGCAGGTTGGATAAATAAGGCTAAGGGAAATATGTCAGTCAAAAAATATCGTGAGAGTATAGCGGGACAGAAATTTGGGGAATTAAGTGAGGTTGAGAAGGAGGAATTAATAGCAGCTTTGACAAATGAACAATGGAGAATTGTCAGCAGAGGGATGCCTTGGTTTTTTATTATCATGATTCTGATCACGGGGCTTGAATAAGATCAGCGATACTCGTTCCCATTAAAATACTAAACCTGATTAGCAAGGTGCTTATATATCTTCGAGGCTCCACACTCTCGTGCTGTTTCTATTAAAACTCCTAGCCAATGTTCCCGTTATACTGACTGCTAGGAATTTGCTTTTGGAGGAAAGTCCGTGAAGAACGAATTTGGGCGGAATACATTGGGGAGAAAGGGGGTTAACATCTCAAGCTGTGAAACTACCTTTTGGGATGAAAAGAAGCAGAGGGATCTCGACTCATGGATGGATTGATGACAACTCTGCCGGGTTCGCATTCACGAAGAAAACCGTCAAAAAACACGGTGTTCCCCACCGCCTTACTTCTTCTGTAAAGGTAAGGGCTCATGCAACGGATTGTTCCGTTTAGGATGACCACAAAATCCCCCTCCTTGGTGGTTTCGTGTCCTGTAATAGTACCCTTTACGGTGATTTTCTTACCGATAAAGGCCTTCCCTAAGGTGCCTAGGTCAGCGGCATAGAATTGCCCAGCTGGCTTTCCGTAATCCATTTGCCAGCCTGTCCAAAAGCAGGATGTGAGTACAAAGAGTGGTGTCGTGACCAAGAAGAAAAGTAATACAGGGGTTTTTTTCATACATAACAAAGATAGCGAACTCCAAGGCAAGGCATAAACGATAAAATCGATGGAACCATTAATACAATCAATGGCCACTCGGAATCCTATCCTATTGTCGCATGTAGGGGAAAACTTACGGCAGGCGTTTCCTCAATATGAAGTCAGGAATCTCCCTTGTCTTCAAGCTGGAGCAGTACGTCCGCAAGTTCTTCCCTCGAGGGGGGGCTTTAGATGGCGGGGAGGGAGCTTGAAGTCTGCTTAAGGGGTGTCTCGTGTCCTTACGGGTAAATCTCCCAGAGCTTTGAGGCCTCATTTTTTTAATCATCGAACGATAGTTAGAAAAGATGACACCCTCGCTTGTTCTTTCTCTGGTAAATTGATTTCTTCGCCTTTGCTATCTTTCTCCCGGATCGATTATAATAGAAGAGAGTGTTTATAATTTCCAGTATTCTTTTTTTCTATATTTAATATAAGTATTAAAGCGATAGAGTGACGTTAGAATGAAAGCGAAAACTGGAAATCCCAACGAACCATGGTGTCCGGTCTGTGAGGATCATACGGAGTATCATTTGAAAGAGATAAGGCCTGGTAAAACTAGAGCAATGTATACTTGTAATGAATGTGGCTCGAATACATGGAATCCAACCAAGCCATTTCTTTTTGGAGTTGTCGTGATCGTTTTAATTTTGGGCTTAAACTTTTTGATGTTTGCTGCCGATAAGAACAATACGGCCCAACTTCAACCTGGGGAAATTTTATTGGGAAAAATAGCCGCGCTGGGAATGAGCATTTTTATGGTGGCGGTAGTATGGGGCAATTCGAAACATTGGAGAAAATTTCAAAAGTGGAGAAAGAAACTATATCAAGAAAAGATTGATGCTGTTCTTGAGCAAAAGTGAAAAGCGGAGGAAAAATCTTCTGAGTAATCATCCTCTTGAAGCTGACTAACAAACTAATTCGAGTCACACCCATATTAGGAACCAAAAAAATCTCTTACAGTATCATATAGGACCTCCGCAAGGTCTTCCCCCGGTGGGGTGGGGAGCTTTGATGGTAGGGAGGGGATCAGAGCGTGTGGATCAAGCCGAGGGCTTCAGTCTCCGAAGTTTCGTTCAAATCAGGCATGAGGTGCTAAACCTATCCTCCAATCTCTTTTTTTTAAAAAAAATCTCGATCAGATAGACAATGTTCTATCTCCTTCTATGATTAAGGACATGAAACATCTTCTCATTCTCCTCATATCGGTTGCGCTTTTTAGTTTTTTATCGTGCCAAGCTGCTGAGACTGAAAAAACTCCCCCCCTAGAAATTAAAGCCAGCCTGGAATGGAAGATCGAATTTGCAAATAACCAAGGGGTTGATTTTTTCACTCTCAATCTCAGTCAAAAAGATGGGAGTGATGGACAAATGACTATTTCAAGATGGCCGGTCCCCGGAGGTGTAGAACAAATCGCTTCATCCATAAAACTCATGGCAGACAGCTTTATCGAAACGGCCAAAGGAAACCCAAATCTTAAATTAAAAGAAAATAAGGTTAAAATAGAAAAATTAAAGGGGGTTGAAGTTGAGGGGGAGGCAGCAATCTTCGAGCTAAAGTTAGAAATTTTCCAGACAATGTTTATGTTCAACGATGGGGCACAGACATGGAATGGTCAGTTTACCGGGTCTAAGGGGGGATGGGAAAAGGCAAAAAAACTTCTCGAGCAAATTATAAAAACACCGGAGGCTAGCAAAACTGAGGGTAAGTGAGGGTGGATTTTGAAGAAACCTCTGCGGAAACTAAATAAGACAGCCTATTCCCCAAAAAGCCTGAGGTAATCAGGGAAAATGAGTTCACCGTCTGAGTTGGCATCGATATACCTGGCTCCCTATAATCATCTTTTCCTCCGACATACTTTTTAATCCGTTCGACCGGGACCAGAAAATAAACTATTCGCAGTTCGCTGGTTCGCTGGTTCGCTGTTTCGCTGGTTCGCTGGTTCGCTGTTTCGCTGGTTCGCTGGTTCGCTGGTTCGCTGGTTTTGCGGCTGAATTAGCTTCATAAAACCAGATATCAAAAGAACCAAATTCATGCCCATATTAGGGGCAAAAAAATCTCCTACCGTATTATACAGAGCGTCTGCAGAGTGTTCCCCCGGCGGGTGGGTGGTCTTTAGATGGAGGGGAGGGCGCTTGTTGTCTGCTTTTGGAGTGTCTCGTGTCGTTACGGCTAAATTTCCCAGAGCTTTGAGGCCTCTGTTTTCTTAATCATGGAGCGATAATTAGAGAAGATAACACTCTCACTTGTGCCGGCTATTGCCGCAGTCAATGGAGCGTTCGAATAGCAAGCAAAGTGGCACGAAATGAATGTCTTACGAAGAGCGTTTTGAGGCCAAGTGCCAGGGGGCCATCCTGTAGATGTTCGAGCGGCCCTCATCCGTTTGTCGAAGGCTGACTTTGAGTGAATCCCTTGCAGAATCTTACCTCCCGTTAAAGAGGTGTAGGGGATTAACCAAGCCATTGCGTTTGGTGGAATCTGATTAATCCGCGCGTGCTTCTCGCCACCCTGAGCGATTTCTGGAGGGATGGTGAGTTCGCGTGCTTCAAAATCAAAGTGCTCCCAATGCAGTCTGAGTGATTCTTCAGGCCTCACCCCTAGGAACACCTGAGCAACAATGATGGGCACTAAGTCGGGCCCACAGGTGTTTAGTAATTGTTCGACTTGATTGCTTGAGAGAAGGGATCTCTTTTTTGTTAATTGAACTCTTCTGCTGATTTCCGGTGGAGCAGGGACCGGGTTTATAGTCAGGTGTGAGTAGCGAGTTGATTTAACAACCCAATTAAAGAAGACATTAACATCTGTGCGATTGGCTCGCTGATTAGCAACACTCCCAAAGCTCTGCCACCATCGTTCAATTTCCTTTCCGGTGATACTTGCTAAAGCTCGACCTTCGAATGCTTTTTGAAAACGGTTTAGAGTTTCCCGATAGCGTTTGATGGTGTCCCTCTTGATCCCTTTTGCTTCTTTGGCATCTAGGAACCTTCCGATCGCGTCTGTGAGAGGAGCCTTTGATTGTTTGTTACTAGCTATGAGGTGCTCGCTGTAAAACGTAACAGCATCAGTGATAGTTTTTACCAAGAGGGGATAGGGCCTGGGTTGACAACGATCTGCTCTGCGTTCAAGCAGGCGGTCAATTGCTGCTCGCCGCACGCACAAGACGTGGCTCCATGAATGGAGGGGCCTTGAAGCTCGGCTGAACGTGAGCCTTATCCGAGTACTCGTAATCTGAGGCGAGCACGATGCCCTTTTCTCCTAGGCCAGCGGCGGCGCGCTTTGAGGCCATGCTCTCCATCAGGTTGGCGAAAGTGTCGTGCGCGACCTTGCGGCGGACCGCCTCGGGCAGGACCCGGAGCAGATCGTCATAAGGGCGGAGTGTCGCCGAAATTCCGCTGACTTTTCCTACCACGTCTGACCCGATCATAAATCGATCTGGGTATCGTTTAATCAATTCGACCCAGGTGTCGAGGTCTTTCATGACATAGTCTTGCAACACGACCCATGACAGATCGATGTAAACCTGGTCCCCGTATTCTTTGAGGACTTCATTAATCCAGAAAGGAAGATTATCGACCACGATTCGGCGACTGATCCCGGAGTGGCACCAGATGAACGTCGTTGACTGTTTGCAGTCGCCTTTGCCCACGCGGCAGTAGTCGATGAGCTGGATGAACTCATTAAGGTAATACGGCAGCTTGACCTCGTCCCCGCTCCGCGAGATCGGAGCGATATTGTGGTGAATCGTTACCGGCAGGTAGTGCTCGCCAGCGAAGCGAGCCACTCGTGCGAGAGCCGGGTGATTGGCGTGCGGCCGTTCTCCCGTGGTGAGATTGGTCAGGTCGTCGTGGCGAGACATGACTTCGCCAACGCATTCCCACACCCCCGGGAACTCTTTTATGCGCTTGATTAGCAGGTCGACTGCGCCGAGGTCAGTCGTGTCGAAGCCACAGAGGGAGGGATGGATCTGGTCTAGTTGGGCTAGCTTTGCGGGATCATCGGCGAAGTGCAGCTTGTAATCCACAATGGCCGCGGCAACGGAGACATCGCTGTCGCGAGCCGGCTTGACCCGCGAAGGGCTGTCCAGGTAGTAGCGCGGCCGCTTGAATGGTTCGTTCGCCGACCACTTTTTGATAAAAGGCATTCCCATGACCAGAGCGTGTCTGACCTTCGCATGGCCCATGCTTTCGAGCAGGGCTTCAATTCTCCGCCCCCGTTCGCCAAACGGTAACGAGGCATAGCGCCCCGTCGCAGATTGAGCGCCGTATTTGCCACCCGGGAACTTGTGGTCCGCATTCTGAAATTCGCCGTTTTGCAGGAAGTCAAGTAAGTGGACGTGACAATCGGCATAGACTTCGACCGGCGAATCGTTCTTGGTCGCCTCGTCGTCATCGGCATGGAGATGAACGACAATCAAGAGGGCACCGGAGAGGACGAGTGGAATGGTCGATGCGGTTTTCATGGTTCCTAGGAATTTGCTTTTTGTGGGAAAGGGTAGAAGTCGTAGTTGGATTGAGGCTGGACGCTTAGGGACACTTTCATATTTGGTTGTGATTATGTGGGAATGTCCCGCCGCAAGACATTACAAACCGAGAAGGACTTTGTAATGCAGAGAAGACAGCACGGCTTACCCCTTCATGCGTGCTAAATGCCGGCTTTGTGTCACTAGAGGTGGTTTAGCTCTGACGCCGCTTTTGACTGCTAGGAAATTGCTTTTGGCGGAAAGGGCTGAAGCCGCATTTGGACCAAAAGATAACAACCCGAACTATGTAGGCCCCAGATTAGGCCCAAAAAAATCTCTCACCGTATTAGATAGGCCGTCCGCAAGTTCTTCCCCCGGTGGGGTGGGTGGTTGTTAAACTTTCGGAATAGGGAAACGCAGTTTAAGGTTTAATGACAGAAAAGTCTGACACTCTCTTCTCTTTAATTATACCGGGGTTACTTAACCCGATTCCGCAACAGGAGGTTGTTACATCTGTCGCTGCTTATTAAAACCATACCACCAGTATTTAAAGAGAACACCTTCTACGTAAGGTAGGTGAGCCAACCCGTACTTTTCGCAACGCTTTACTCGACGACCTAACTCATGAGATTTAGACCCTCCTCCAGCTATAGGATTTTGAATCTGTGGATTCTGTACGATAATGGTGTAGTTAAACTTTGATGGTTCACTTTCATCTGATACGTCACCAGCAAGCTCCATTAAATACTTCATCAACTCTTTAGTGTGTTGAATCCGTGTCTGAACCAAATCCCATGTATGTAGAGGGGGTTCAGGTTTATCACCATTTTCCCAAAGACTTGCCTCGAAACACCTGTCATAGAGACTAGGACCCGTATCGCAACTCGCTATATCAAGTATAGCTTCAAGCTCCCAACCGAAATCTGTGCTACCTTTCTTCTTAATAACTAACTTATCATAGTATTTGAGATCTTGGCCAGGAAGACCTTTTGGAACTCTACGGTTCATAAAATCACCAATGCCTTGATGACTCCAATATTGCACGATGCCACCATGAGGGATTTTCTCAATATTGCTCTGCAGTATAGAATTCACCCCTTCTAATTGTTCCTTTTGCCAAGCATCGTTACGGATGAGTCTCTCCTCTCTTCTATCTAACCATGCACGTTTCTCCTCTGGGGTCCAGTTGGTTTCATACGCCACCTCATCTGAATCATATTGATTACAAGATGCAAAAAAGATTGATGCACCAGCTGCGATATATTGTTTCATCTCCATCAACGATATTGTCTTCGATAACATTCCAAGTCTGGTTCTCAGTGGAGAACTCAATGGTGTAAGTCGCTCCAAGTGCAGCGTTAAAATTCTGCATCTTGGGAGGTTGATAAATTAACGGGAATTATTTGAGCGACCAAAACGAGACGTCTGATTTCTTCTCTATTAAATCAATTTCAAAATGGACAAAATTATGATCCCCATTCGTCACGTAATCCGTAAAAAAGACTTTCATTTTACTACCATTGCGAGTGAAGGTTCCTAGATGTGGCGTGTTTACGATACCGCCTTCTTCCAAAATAGCTTCAGCACTTCCAATTATTGTTCCACCTGAACGCTCCTCACAGTTTCCGTGGTCAATGTGTTTATACTTATGGGTTAAAGTGACAAAACCATAACCCTCTACCTTTCCCTCCATGAAGACTGTCATGGTGTCTTCCTTCTGGCCGATGGCTGTTATTTTGAAAGTGCCTTTTCCGTCCGGATTACTTGAGTTAATATTCATGATAGGCAATCAATCTCCAAGCATTGGGAAATCAAGATTAAAATATCCCGAATGAACTTAGTAAAAGAAAGAGTGTATCCAAATGGTATTTTCTCGATGTTTCAGTGGTCACGAGGAGAGATGTTTTTGTTAGGTTGAGAAGCTCTACCTCTATAGAAATAAATGGGAATCCCTTTTAAAAATAAACAAGTAAAACCCATAGTAGAGACACACGCAATTCAGTCCCAAAAAATCTCTCACCGCATTATATAAGAGCGTCTGCCAGGTTTTCCCCCGGTGGGGTGGGGAGCTTTAGATAGCGGGGAGGGATCTTGAAGTCTGCTTAAGGGGCACCTCACCAATCTTGTCATATGCTTGGTGAAGTTCTGTGCTATCGGGTCTAAGAGAGCCTAGACTCTTTTTTGGGGTCCTGATTAAATAACATTAACAGGATGTACGTGACCTGCTGGAGTTTCTCAGCAGCGTGAAAAATTAAGGCTTTATACCCAGTGATTAGTCTACTTTGAGAATTGTTCCGAGAACCCAGGTTCAGAGAATGGCAGGTGAGTGGGTGTTTTTACCCTTTTAGCACATTGTTAGGTGGAAGGATACCGGGTGCTGGAAGAAAATTAAGGCTTTAGTTATCAGCTGAGAGGGGGATAGCTTAGATTTATGGAAACAATCAATTCCAACATCAACTTGGATCGACGTGGTGGGAAAATCATTTGTAACTACCTCAACTTTTTTCTAAATTTGTAGGACTAAGCACACAAAATATTTTATGGCCAATTTTCAATACATTGCGCTCGATTCCAATGGGGAACAGCAGACCGGAGTCAAGCAAGGCAATTCGGATGCGGAAGTGATACAGGCCCTTCGAGCAGAAGGTCTTTACCCCACCCAAGTGGTCCCTGAAGGACAGGGGGGGATTGCATTAACTCCTGAAGAGATCGTAGCAGCTATTGGAAAGAAGGGTGAGACGACCAAACCCAAAGGGAAAGGATGCTTAATGCTTTTGGTTCCTCTGTTCATTACGATCTATTTAGTGTGTTATCACTTCATACGGGTCGCATAAGCCGGGCCCCGTCAGCAGCCAAGAGCCACGGAATGGCTCATGTTCGACTCGGTAGGTTGGAACGGGTGGTTGTGGCATTCTAGCTGGCCTTATTCTCCCTTTTCCTTGGCTTTCCGCTCCAACCACTCTCGGGTCAGCTTTTCGCCTTCGGCAATTTGGTCTTTGGTCATTTCTGCCTTAATATCTTTAAGGAGATTTTCGCTTTCAAATTTCGGTGCAGCGAGATTGTAAAAGATGTATGCTTTAGCATTATCTTTTGGAATGTTTCTCTCCTCATCCCCGAAATCGATATACAAGTTACCCAATTGTAATAGAGCTAATCTTTCTCCCTGCTCAGCGGCCTAATCCCCGCATCACTGAGCAGCCCATCGGCATTCCATCGTTTGGCTAAGTCGATTTTCCTCGTGGCGATCTTCGCGCTCTTCCTCTGATTCAAGGTAAGCGGCATCATCTCAAGGTTGTAGAGAGCATTGTCTAATTCCGGACACACTGATCGTGGAATGATGTGGTCACCAGTAACAATCTCGCCGGCGTATGGCCCTTTCGTAATAGTTGGTGCGTTGCCTTTTCTGAGCTTAAACATATACCGGACTCATTTATGCATCCGAGGCGCTCTAGGATCACTCTGTTACGGGTAAGGGATGCACGCTGGGCTGTAATCTTTTGGTAGGCTTGGTCGTGTTGTATTGAATTGCACCGATATCCCAGTTGCCGGTCTTAGGCAATGGACTACCATCAAAGTCGGATTTATAGAACTCGCTTAAGTTGATCGCTTTGCCGCGTAATGGGCTATCTGGTTTGAGGTGGTAATCTTGTTTCTCAAGATCGACAAGGCCCGGATCGCCGCTGCCTGCCTGCCTGCTGTCACCCATATATTTAGTGCTTGGAGATTTATACTTTGAGTACCAGTTAGCTGTTTTCAGTGCGCCACCAGATCGATTTCCGTTATAAGGAGAGGACGAATAGATAAAAAGATTGTTCCTGAAATGGGCACCCGAAGGTTTGCCAATAGGACTGCCGCCTCGAACATCAATACGAGCGCAGGAATTTTGAGATCTCCCGAATCTATTGTATCGAGCTATCGTATTATTATCAAAATTAATGCCTGTACATGGCGCCAGCATGAATAGCCATGATTGTCCATCGTAGCATATATTGAAGGCCACTCTCCAGTTATAGATTTCCTGTCGATATCGTGGCCAATCGTAGTCCCAGCTGGATTCAATAAATCCAGCATTTCCTTCCGAATAGTTATGGTGAATGTAGATATTTTTCTTATGATATTTGCCGCAATCTATTTCGATAGCGCCGCCATCTGAGCCCCATGGGCTGTCTTTAGTTCCAAAATTTTTTATGGTGTTGTATGACACTTCCTGGTTGCCGATATTTAAATGTATCCCCATCGGTCCCCAGCTACTTTTTGATGTTCGCCACAGTGCATAACTCGGCCCATCCAAATAATTCTTTGTTATCAAAGTGTGCTCGCCAGCTGACATAATGCCCTGACCAGTCTTGATGAATTCATTATTTCGAATAACACAATGATCCGAACCAAGTTCGATACGGAGCGCGGCCAGTCGCGTCATGATGAGTATCCCTGAAACGTGTTCCCCTGGGGTGTCGTGAAAATGTAAGTTTTCGACGATGATGTAGTCACCTCCAAGGGTAATCGCGTTGCCGCTGGCATCGCGCGTAGTCGGATTGGTAAACTTGGGCAAATCGCCCTTCCCATAGGAAGTCAGCCGTATCGGCTTGGTCACCGTTCCAGATTCACTAATTCGAATATTGCCGGAGAAAGTAGATCCTCTCTTGAAGTGGACTACATCTCCTGCAGCCAAAAAGGCTGACTCCGCTTTCATATGCGACTTCCAGGGCTTTCGTATCGAAAGGCCGTTATTGTCATCTGATCCTTTCACTGAATCGATGTAATAATCAGCACCGCTACAATATGTGACCAGAGCAAAAAGAACGAAGGTAACAAGAGATACGAATTGCTTCATTATAGATGATGGGATTTTTTCATAATTGGATTCATGCTGAGTCCCGCTAAGAGGAAATTGGAGTCCTGGGAAATTGCATTTGGTGGGAGGGCTTTTGACGTCGCCTTCGGGGCGGGACGATGGGTATAACATAAATTTCCCTTCTAACACCGGATAAAAACCAATTCGAGTCGCCCCATACTAGGAACAAAAAACCCCACCGTATTACATTGAGCTTCCGCAAGGTGTTCTAACGGTAGGGTGGGGTAGGCTTCGATTATTTCTCTTTAAGAGTGTGTTTCCAAACAGACTGCTTATGGCGGATGGGTTTCATTTTATGGGGCCCTATTCCCTTATTATCATTGTCTATCAGGTTTGACTTGATTCCATCCATTGATTTTTTTCCGTGGTTCTCCCATGAGTTGAGCCATTAACCCTAGGCGGTCTGCGGTGACTTCTTTGCCGTCGTGGTATAAGGAAACGAGGTTTAAGCTGCTATCGGACAGTGCTTTTTTGGCTACATTATCCGGGCTGATGGTGTAGCGGTCCAAGGCTTTTTCTGTTGGCCAGGGTATGTCGGTATAGACCGTGTAAACCAGTTCAGAACAGACAATTTTATCGGTAGTTTCGACATCAAAATTGAAGTCATAATCTTTGCCTACCTGCTTCAAAGCCAGCAGGATTCGGCTGGCTCGAACTTCTCTGGATGCGCTGGGACTGCGCAGCGCAGCTACATCATCAACATTGAGAAAATGCTGCAATGAATTCATCTGCACACCGGGGCGTAGTGCTTCAACAACAGAATGCCCTGTCCTGATTTTCTGGTGATATGGAACCACTGCCGGGTTCTCCCAAATACCCAGTTCTCTTAATTCAGTCTCGGTGCCAATCCAGATTGCGGCATGTCCCCAGAAACCGGGAATTAGTTTATCGGTTAGCCGGAATGGTGTTTTCTCCAGAAGGATATCACCTGCCTGCAATTGAGATCGGAGGTTGCTGAAAGCTTTGGCATCCCCATGCAATTTACCTTTTCGGGACTCGACCAGGCCCATGGTGTTGCCGAATAAGCCGCTGAACAGATTGATGCCCTCATTTTTCAGTTCCAGCACATCGTCTTGTGTCACCGTATTCATAAAGGCCAACTGTTTGCCGATGCGTTCCAGACCGGAACTATTTCTTGCCATATTGTAAGACGGGCTCTGCCTTATTAGCGTATTTAGATAAGCAAAATTTTCATCTTGGGTAAGGTCCGATGGGGCCTCTTTCAAGCGCAGCTCGTAAAATTTAATCACCCGTTTAATCAACTTCCTTTTTACTTCCGAATTATAGGATTTTGCCAGTTTTTTCAGCTCGTTCCTACATTTGTTATAAGCTGGGTCTTTCTGATTTAAGAAACGCCGCAACTTACGGCTCTCTTCAAATAATGAACTCATCATTAAATAATTATCATACAAAATCAAAGCGGCAGATAATGAGAGCATGGTGCCTTTGAGCTGATTGGCTTCGCTGATCGGTTCCATCTTCAATTGCTGATAAGTTTTTTCCGAGGCTTTGAACCAGCAACTCTGTGCATATGCCACTTCATACAGATTCTCACGTAGGCTGAGGTGATCCATTAAACCGGCATTCAGCATATCTAGATCAGCGCCGCTTAATGGCACTTTGCCATTTATCTTGCCTTCTTGCTTGAGCTGATTCATGACACGAATCGCGATCTCTCGGTGCACTAAAGATTTTTCAACCAGCGTTTTATATTTATCAATGTTATGATTTAACAAGGGTGTCATTGAAGCCTGAGTAACACCAAAGCGGATCGGTGTCTGCTGCCAGCACTGTATGTCGGAAGGCAAGCTCTCTGTCTTCACAACATATGGCGTCAGAGAACACGCGGGCATGAAAAGTAACGCCAGTAAAACAAGACACATTTTTTTCATACGTGCTAACTGATTGGTAGGAAATTTCTTTTGGTGGAAGGGATTTGAAGCCGCCTAGAGAAGGGAGGCAATAGATGGATTGATTACCACTGCTGATTGTTCGGTCCTTATCTTCAAAATAGATAACAAACGTATTGGCAATCGAATAAAATAAACAACCAGATCAATCGTCTTCTTCGAGTTTTTGGACGTGGTAGTAGACGTTAGAACCAACGATACCAATAAAGGCAGCGGTAAGGCCGACTCCGATTACCATTAAGAACTCCGCAAATACTCTTCCCATAGGCGTTACCGGATACATATCACCGTAGCCTACAGTCATTAGGGTGACGACGGTCCACCAGATGCAATTAGCAAGACTGTCGAATTCTGCCTGCGTTTCCTTCTCGATCTCATGAATTCCAACCGCCCCAAAAAGCATTATGATAAATACGATCAAAAACATCCCTCCCAAGTATTTCCTAGAACCAATGAGGGCCTGTAAAAAAATCCGCATTGCTTTGCTATATCGGTAAAGTTTGAGCAGCCTAAGCACTCTCATTGAACGGATGAGACCGAGCCATACGGTGGGCACGAAAAACCCAATCCAGAATGGTAAAAATGCAATTAAATCTATAAATCCAGCCCTGCTTTTCAAGTAGCTGGTTCCAAGTTGACGGGCTCTCATTATGTATTCAATAGTAAAAATAGAGGCCACAATTCTCTCTATCCATAACCATATATAATGCCCCTGCCTGCTATTATCAGTGCCCGCATATTCGACCTCAATAATGTATAAGGTAACACTTGTAACGATTATGAAAGCAATAAATCGCTCAATGGCTGGAGGGAATCTTCCGTGCTCTTCCTTTACGCTGAAATTAAAGTTCTTTGTAAGCATATTCTGATTAAAGCTATATTTTCCATTTCAATTACAAAATGTCACCGCTTAAATTACACCAGTTCACCTGTCAGCCGGGAGTGCTTTTAAGCGGCCTGTTGTTGAGAAAAGAGGGAAGGAAGGTGCTATTAACAAGGAGCGTAAGGGTTATACGTTTTCCTTTGAACCACCGTTGAATTATCTTCGAGGGCTTATATTAAACAATACCCAGCGCGAGTCTAAGGGTATACCTTAGCTAAAGTTAGATAGATGGCAGTAACTCTGGGGATTTCGCACGTGGAAAAAAATCTCAAATCGCAATGACGGCATCTTGTAAGTCATCTAAAAAACTGAAGTGTAACTTGGAAGGGGAATGTTAGAGGATTCCCATTATTTTGAGCTATTCTTTCAGCTAGTTTTTTAATGGATGATGTATTTGGAGAGTTTAGGATTTGAGCCTGATAGGTAATAATGAGCCGGTTATTATCTCTTTCTCCCCATACCCATAAATTTCGCCGGTGAATTGTCTGTCCCGGGTCAATAATGGTTGAGCTCCATTTCTTTTTCAGATACTTGGGTCCTTTGTTAATTTTCCGCTCTCCTTTTTCAGAGAAGAATTCAGCAGACGAGATCTTAATTGGAAGTTCCGTGAGGTTCCGCAGGGTGCAGCTATAAAAGTCAGCGTTATGCTTTTTCCCATCGAAGGAACTGAGATTCTCAAAGGGTAATTCAGGTTGTTTTCCACAGTAAATAACAGTGACCTCTAAGACGTCAATCTGATCGAGTCCCCAAATTCCAACGGACTCCCTGCTGTTTTTTTGGACTAATACATTTGGAGCAATATTCTCTGACCGTTGGATGAAATTATTGGTGATATAAAGAACGAGGGAGGTAATTATCGTAAGAAAAAAAAGAATTGAGAATACCTTGGCCCATAATTTGTTTTTTGATCTGCTCTTAAGATTCATGGTCGGCATCAAATGGGGGCGCAGTCTCGTTTAAAAAAATCTCCTTCGATCATGCCCCATTCGGTTTGAGGGCGATAGTCAACTTAATCCGAGAATACTCACTAAGGTTTTTCGCTGAAGGGCTGACTTGTGCGGGAAGCTTATCAAATTCGCGGTTTTATAGGTAATGTGGAATTATTTGTTTTTCGAAATTCCAATTTGCATCCAACACAAAACTCCACCTATGTCTTGCCAACTCCCACCATTTTTTTTCCGCTCTTGGACGCAGGCTTATTTCTTTTGTCTTGCGGAGGAAATAGTTTTCGCATTCAAATCTCTCGTTAATAAATTCTTTCAGTTCTAATTTATATTTATCAATTTTGCGAGGGTTTTTGTTCTCGTGAGCAAGAGACCATTGCTGAAAAGTTTCGTCCCTGTAGAAATGCTGACATTGATCAAATATCTGTTTAACAGATTTCCCTGACCATACCGGGATACGAAGAGAAACTTGTTGCCATTTCAAAGCATAGTTTAGCCACCAGAGACATTGACAAATATCGGTGATTACAAACGGACATTTCATGATGACTGGTTCCAAGTATTCCATTAAGTCGTTTATCTGCTTTGTGTCGCCTAGTTTTTCGGCCATAAATAAAGGCAGATATTTAGTGTAGGAGAGGTCTCCAAGTCCAGCGTCTACAAGAGGGAGCATTTTATCACTTCCGAATAATTGATCGCCATGTTCTCCAGTGACTACAATATAATCTTTCGGTAGATACTTAGAAACAGGATGAACCATCGGAAGGATTTTAAATTGTTTTTCAATCAGGTGATTCCCAAGTTCTGGGAATTCAACGAATGATCCATGTGAAGATCCAAGTGTGATGAGATCGGGGGAGTCTTCGCCGCATAATTCAAGGAGGGCGAGCAAGGCTGCGGTTGAGTCGATACCACCGCTCCATAAAACAAGAATTTTTTGGTTTCTTTCCTCAGCAAGGTCGAGAATCTTTTGAGCTTTTTGCAGCATGATCTCATCGATGTTGGGGCGCGGCGAAGCTGCTTCGGGAATTCGATCTATGATGTCGTATTTAAAACCAGAAGCTAGCGACTGAGTCCTGTCCATAACGCCAGTTTCAAAAAATTTTACTAGGTTGATATAATTCTCAGAACTCAAATTGAAAATTTCCGACCTATTAATTGCGGCAAATTTATTTAGAAAGAGAAATTTCTTTTTCATGCGTTTGTTCTGATGGATTGAATATGGCGTGCTGAGGTTCCATCCACTAAAGTCTTGTTGATCATGGGGTGAAAATCGTGTTCGGGCCCAAAATCACTATCTGGGTGGAAAGCAACAACCCTAAGAGATTCACCTTTCGTCTCGAAACGGTGAACTGCATTTTTAGGAAGATGAAACGCTAACCCTTTCTCAAGGATGGTTTCTCCAGATCTTTCATGGCAGATCCCATGACCTGAAATGACCAAGCCGATTCGACAACTTGGGTGTGTGTGAAAAGTCTGTTCAGTGGAAGGGGGGAAAAAAAGAAGATTTAGGCAGGGGTCTCCTTTTATCACCGGCGGAATAATTAGAGAATCGGTGCAACCGTCGATATATCGTAGCCTCCCATTTTTTTCGAGAGGCCCTCCGATCCCGTTTAAGCATTTATAACCCTTTACAAACACATACCAAAACATCCCGCCTTCTACTTTAGCTGGTGTCTGAATTGCGCCATACATACCTGGCTGCATTTCATAAGTAGCGGCCTCATTTGTAATTTTTATTGGATGACTCCCAGTCGCGACACAGAAAACTGTGCCGCCTTGTTCGGTAATCTTGAGTGGTCTATCCGATTTCTCAGTCAATGCCCTCCCAAAGGATCCGCTGTGTAGGTCTTCGAAGATTGATGAAAAATTCTCTTTGGGATAAAAATCAACTTTTGGGTTCATATAAATTTTTGGCTGTTAAAATAAAAGTCGAAAGCATCCAAGACTTAAGTCCTTGTCTAGGGCGTGGATGCTTTAAAAGTGCTTTTATTTCTTTAATGTTAAAAAATCTTGAGGTTAGGGTTTTATTCTTCCGCAAGAGTACGTCTCTGTTAAAAGTCTTAATTTTATGACCTTGCCAAAAGCGAAGGGGGACCCTCATGCCGCTCTTGTCCCTGTCGATTATTGACTGAGGGATCTTACCAAGAAACGCCTTCTTGAGGATGAATTTTTCCTGAAGACGTGGGTATTTTATTTGGATTGGAGTTCGAGCGCAGAATTCGATGACTGTTCTGGAAAAAAGGGGGGAGAACGAATAGCGAAAAAATGGCTGAGTGGTTTTTTGCACTTTAGGTAAGATTAAAGAGTTCGATTTCAGATGTTTGTTCGCAAATAACAATCGATCGAGAAAGCTTTCCCACCTTGGGTTTGTAAGGTGTGTATTGAGATTGGACTGCAATTTATCTAATCTTCTTCCAAACGTAGGTTCTGAAAATCGGCTTAGATGAGCAGCATCATCGTAAGCCCGTTTAAAGCTCTCTAGGTAAGAAGTTGCCAAAAAAGCGTCATTACTTCCGTTGCAATAAATTTCACTGTATTGCATCGAGTTGGACATGAAAACATTCTTAGGTCCGCCGAAACATGGATCTCCTCCCTCGCCGGTTATTACTAATTGTTCTTTTGGGTCAATTGCCCGGTTCATCATATAATTTGGCATTACGACAGGGTCGCCAATCGGATCATCAATCCATCTGTATAAATTATCCATTTCCGAGAGAAATGAATCTGGCGAGATCTCAAGATATCGATGATTACACCCGAAATATTTAACAGCTTCATCAATGTATTTATTTTCGTTGGGCAAATCGCTCCCGAAATGCACTGAAATAGTTTTTACATTTTTTAGCCCGAAGATATCAATCGCTGAAGATAAGGCGCATGTGCTGTCTAACCCGCCACTCAAAAAAACTGTGCATTCTTTCTTTCCGCTAGCCTCCTTTATGTTCTCGGTATTCTTGAGGCAAATCGCGTGCAAATCGCGTGCAGTTTCAGGAAGGGTTTTTTCAACTTTTGGAAGAGTGTCATACCTACAATAATCTCTAATGGTTGATTTATTTTGACCTTTCCATTCGAGCACATTGCCCATGGGAAGTTCGAAGACATTTTTTGTTAAGGTTTCCAGGCCAGGAATAAAACTGGTGCATAAAAAATCGATCGACCTCTCTGGAACTGGTTCCAAGTTTAGGCCTAAATACTCACGAAGATATCTGATGTTTGAAGTGATGTACAACAAGTTTCCCTCTTCGCGGAAATAGATAGACCTCCACCCACATGGATCTGCATAAATTCGAAACCCGTTTGGGGTCACAGCAAAAGCCGTAAATGCGCCATCTGCAATTTCTTCAAAATTATTAAGTGATTTCGGTGGGTTGGAAGCTGAGAAAAATAGGCCTAGAATCTTTACGATTGATCCATCTGAGAAAGAGAAAGTTTGTCCATCTTCTTTTTCGGGAAATACCTTGAAGTTTGAATGAAATTTGTATTTCTCAAACTTGAACGAGTTCCCGCTAAACGCCGGTAGATCCTGCTCCGTTCTTGATACTACACCTACAAAACCAAACATTTTCTTAAGTGATCCAGATCCAGAAAAACTAACAAAGGTCTTTGTTTTTAGATAGTTTAGCCAAAATCATCAAATCCAGCACCGCCCCCAGAATCGTAAGAACTATTATCACCACTACCGTGCCCAGAATCGTAAGAACTATTATCACCACTACTAGAATTATGTGAAGACCCCGTTCCGATCGCGGCAAACATTTGTGGGGACAGCATGACACATCCACCGGCCATGCAGGCATTTAAAGAAATATTCAACTTATCAGCAGGAATGCAGTCTATTGGGTATACACAGTTTGAATAATATTTTTCATCGATCTTCTTCGGTTTGTGATCTGTGATCATCCCTGTTGTCTCATGGATCCAGGTCCCCCGTTTATAATTACTTAGAGCTTCTCTCGTCAATCCAAGGTCAGTAATCTCTTCGCAACCGATCCATTTAGGATTATTCCTAATCTGAGCCACCATCGTCTCTTCCGTCTTCCCTCCATCGTGGACTGCGAACACTGCTAATTTTTCGTCGGAGGTCTGCCGCTCCACAAAATAGTCGTAAAATGGTCCGCTTACATTGTTCATGTCTAGAACTAAGCAATTACTGTCTCTGTGAAAGTTATTAAGTAATAGTAAAGCAACAAATTCAACGTCATCTACAATGATTACTTTGTCTGGATGAAAGTCTTCAAAGGACAGATTATCTTTTTTCAACAGGCGATTGATTAGTTCTTTAGCACTTTTAGGTGTGATAAGAAATGGGTGACTTTTTTCTTGGCAATATTTTTGAACTCCTAACCAGATTTTGTTTTTGGGTGGATCTGAACAAAGGCCAAGAAGCATAAAGAGCAAACCTACAACTAAGCCAGCGATCAAGATGCCCAAAACACTTTGTAGCCCAGCCTCAGAAAAAGCAATAATCCCGGCAAAAAAACCCGCCCCAAACAGCGGAATCAAACAACCTAGACCAGTTGAACGTTCCCTCTTCAATAAACATGAACAAGCAAGTTGTTGCTCGGTGAAATATCTTCCTCCTTTTGATAGTTTGTCAGCTACCTTTAGAACGCGAAGATCTCCGAAGCCCATGGTTTTGGGATCCAAAGCGAAGACATAGCTGCAATGTGCACACCTGAGGCTCGCGGTGCGATACGTAGAGGCGTCTTTATGTTTAGTTACGTGTGAACATTTTGGGCAGATCATTTTCTTGGTATTTGTATTTTAAACGGGCTTCTAAATTTTCCCACACCTACGTTTTCCTTTATGAAGTAGGGAACTGGAAGGTTCATTTTATCTAGATGTGATGTCGATGTTAATCTGAAATTTACCCGAGTGATATTATAAATTACCGAAGAAATTATAATCCCCGTTGATGATTTATTAATTTTTTTTGATACGGGCTTGAGGATTGAGATTGCTCGCTAGAGGAAGGAAAGGACCCTCAAGCTGTCGATCTACTGTTACAGAAATCAGGCTGCTAGTATTCACGGTATTTAACCGCATTAATAAAATCTCTAGTAGTCATATCGCTCTATTTTTTTTAAGTTAATCGAGTCACTATTTATACGCATTCTAAAAACAAGACGGTTCAATTATGGCCTTTAGAAACAATCCGATCTCCAACCGATGAGATTTGCTTGCAAAGCCTTTGTCTTGTGAGTTTAGCGTTAATTTTCTCAGTAAGAGAATTAGACATTAAAATGAAGCATTCGAATCCTGAATCCTCGTTAAAATCATTTGCACTAAAAGACGATAAAGCCTTCTGCCGTAACTTCGTTACTTCATCAAGCAGGTGCTCCAGTTTGAGGATCTCATCTTCACTAGCACCCCCTTCATCTAGCTTGATTTGATCATTTTCGATATCTAGTAATCGATGTAAATAAAGATCTAGATGATGGCCAGATCTTAACTGTTTGCGTTTCCTGCCCCACCGAAAGATAAAGTAAAAGGCAATGATTATGGAGACTAAAAAGGATCTCATGCCTTCAGTCGCCTCTACAAAATCTGGATTAAGGGGGGGCTTTAATTCTGGTTCAAAAAAATGAAGTGCCCCCTCATGCTTTGGGATTGCGCCCTCAGGGAGTGCGTATTCATTTCCTCTTAGACGTAGATCTGTGAGGCCTTGACTCGAAATAAATTCTGGATCCATTAAAATCTCGGTCATTAATGTTGCCATTGATGGGCTGACATTCTTATTGCAAATGAGCTGGGCGTTGACTGCGACTGTCGCAGTGTTCTGTGCCGGAAGAACTTTTGGGTGAACCCCATAAAATCCTGCTGGAATTGAGTAACTATCAAATTCAGGGTTTTGATCCAAAAGGGATCCCACCAAAGGAAGTCCCTTAATAGTGGTCTCTTCCTTAGTCGTCATTTCCTGCTGAATCGAAGCGTTTTTCTCGGTAATTATAAGAGCTAAATCAATGCTCCCATCTTTCATCTTTTGTTTTGTTTGCTCGTAACTGAGGTAATGCGGCCTCATTCTTCTCTGCTCCCCCTCATAAAACTCAAGAATGGCCCGACTAGTCACCGCATTCCCTGAATCTTTTTCACCCATCGAAACATTAATCAGTTTTCCGTCACCAGACCGCTCTAAAAAGGGATCAAATCCAAGGTCCTTCCTAATATGAGCAATCATTACTTCCGGGAAAACATTAGCGACCGTTCTTACATCCGGATACTTAGTAAGATTTTTGATCGCGTTAGATTGAAAAAGCGCAAACTGAACTTCTCCTGAATTAACTGATCTTAGATTTTCAATTGAACCGGCAGATTCAATATACCTAACCTTTACTCCGTAATCCTGCTCAATTCTCTCCCCTAGAGCCTTCGCTATTTCAAGGTAACGTCCTCCCTCTCTCCCGGTAGCAATGGTAATTGAATCAGGAAGTTGTTGATATTGAATTAGTTTCTGAATTCCCAAAGGAACGAGAATGATCAGGGAAAAGATGCTGACTATCTTTGCGATACGTTTCATTATATGGGGACAAAGGGTAAAGATTTTTTGTCATCTTTGATAGGAATTTTCTTTCGACGGAAGAGTTATGAGGCCAAGCAGATAGAGGGGGATTACCTCGATTGATTTAGTGAAGGGATTAGGTGTTAAAAATAGTTAGCTAAGATATGGCCTTTCTAATAATGATTCTCAACCGCTGGAACCACCATTTCCATTTTTTGGTTAGATGAGTTGTTACTTGGATATTAGGCTTCTGATAGCACAAATGAATCGGAGGAGGTTTTGAGAGATCCTTTTATATTTGCGGGTTATGATGGCGTAGTGAAGTCCTGAAAGGCATTACAATCTGAGTAGGACTTTATAACGCAGGAGAAGAGAAAACGGCATAACTTTTCAAGCGTGTCAGATACTGGTTTTGTGTCACTCGATGTGGTTTGGCCTTAAAGCTAACTTTGGACCGGAACGGAGGGGGAGAAAGTCTTTTTGTTAGATCACTGAAAATTGGTGACCCGTTTTCGTGATTATTATCGTATTATTTGAAGAGAGATTAGAAGATCAGGCTTCAATTCTGGACGGTGTCATTCTCATCCAAACAAATTAAATCATGAAATCCAGAAACCTAAACCGTTTTCGCCGGTCGCTTTGCCAACTCGCCTCCCTCGGGATCCTCGTGGCCGTGACCTGTTCCTGCTCGACTTCCAATGAGGTGGATTCCTCGACCCATGTCGTGCCAAAGATGAGCAAAGGGTGGGTCAAAGTGAGTTCGGAGCCTCCAACTTGGTATCCTCGCGGAGTTCCGGCCGATCATCCGACTGACTATAGAAGCGGAGAGTGGATTCACCTGAAAGATACTGCCAATACCCGCTTTTTTATCCCGCTTCACGGACTTTTGTCTGAGAAGAGGAAGGCCTTGGAAGCCGAAGCGATGGCGGCCCGTCACCCGGAACTTATTAGGAACGAAAACAACAAGGATATCGCTCAAACAGCAAAGGGGGTAGGGGGAGGCTTTATCGTGGCCATAGGGCACCTGATTCTGACCATATTTACTGGGGGGATGGGAGGGCTCTATTATTAGCCCAATTTTCATCTTTGTGCGATTATGATGAACTTTCTCTTCGAGCGGGCCTGGCGGGCCTTGAATTGGGTTTGCCTGGGGGTGATTACCTCGCTTGGGAATGCCTGCTCCGAGGCGGGGACCAGAGTTACAGATTCCGGGGCCGTCATGAAGACCAGTGGCAGCATCCCAAGTCTGATCAGAGCTAAAAACGAGCGGAAAAGAGGAGTCTTGCTGGAATCAGTGTGGAACAAGCACCAAATGTGGAAAAAGGTCGCAAGCCAGCCGCCCACCTTTATTCCTTCCGCTTATCCAAAAAGCTCCTCACGAAGCGATGAGGAAGGCCAATGGTTCGTGGATATCCGGAAGGAGAGCGATGGCAAGCGGATCTTTGTCCCCAACTATATAAAAGGTCCGATCTCTTCGACCATTTTGGGAATAGAGGCTAGGTCCGCTGTGAATTGGCAGTATTCCAAGGGTGAAAAATGGTACCGTAACGTTGATTATCGAGAGTAAGGATAAACGATTGGTGTCGTGGGTTGCTCACGCAGAGACGCAGGTGCGGCAAAATTTTGGGACTTGGTTGGGGAAGGGGGAGACTTCGGAGGGGAGGACTGCTAGTAGCTTGCTTTTGTCGGGAAAGGCTTTGAAGTCGCATTTAGACCAAAGGATAACAATCCAATCTAAGTCGCACCCATATTAGGCCCGAAAAATCTATCACCGTATTATACAGGACCTCCGCAAGTTCTTCCCCCGGTGGGGTGGGACGCTTGATTGGAGGGACTGGGTTCCTAAAGCTTTCGTGATGACATCTAAAGAGTCAGATGTATTTCTCGATAAATGGCGGATTTGTTGAACATCTAGTGGCTCGATTTCGAGCTTATAAATCAGGGTCCGAAGCAGATTCCTTACTGAGATG
>Ga0206682_10001424_pt1 | contig 23529 bp, 24 predicted proteins | sample M240m12015metaG_FD_155444 | JGI IMG/M metagenome (GOLD analysis project Ga0206682, IMG submission 155444) | Ammonia-oxidizing marine archaeal communities from Monterey Bay, California, United States - M2 40m 12015 | ecosystem: Environmental > Aquatic > Marine > Intertidal zone | place: USA...
AACCACCCGGCTGATGGAGATTGAAAAGGATAGGTAACTATACCGTTACCACCGACAACTTTAATTTCTACACCGCACTCGCTTTGCTTGTGATGCTCCTTACTCTTTTCATTCTTTCATTTGTCGCTGGCTTCTTGACACTTTGGTTGGCGTTTCCCACTGTGAGTTCAACTGACACCATGATTTATATTGAGGACGAAGAAGCGTTTCACCAAGCCTGTTTCAGCGGGATGCGGAGGGGAATCCAGTGAAGGTAACCGTTTACGAGGTTGGCCCTCGTGACGGTTTACAGGCACTCAAACAACCCGTTGAAACCTCTACTAAAATAAAACTCATTGATGCGTTGTATAACGCTGGTTTGAAAAACATTGAAGAAACGAGTTTTGCTCACCCGAAACTTGTGCCGCAAATGGCTGATGCTGACGAGGTATTTCGTAAGGGTAGCGTTCTCATCATGAACAAGCGTGGTTACGACCGTGCGGTAGCCGCTGGTGCTACAAAATTCAGCATTGTGTTTTCACCCTGCGAAACTTTCAACATGAACAACATGGGGAAGACTCGCAGTGAAATTGTACTTATGTACAAGACATTTTTAGACAAAGTGCCCAAGAAAGATGTGCGAGTGTACATTAGTATGGCGTTTGGCTCGCCTTACAGTGGAGTACCTAATGTTTCAACACTCATTTCGTGCATTCGTGATGCGAAAATGTTTGGTCGCACTGTGGTGTTTGCTGATACAGTAGGTGCAGGTACTCGCAAAGAGGTGCAACAATTAGCGGAACTCGCAAAAAATGAACATATGAAAGCCGCATTACATCTTCACCACCGAGGAAATGAACAACAGGCATTAGAATTGATTCGTGCTGGTTTGTTTAGCGGAATAAAAGAATTTGATTCAAGTATCGGCGGTTTGGGCGGCTGTCCATTCACCGAAAACAGCGGAGCGAACATCTCTACCGAGTCGCTTGTGCGTCATCTAACCGCTTGGGGTTTTGATTGCGGAGTAAATAAAGCAGGATTAACCAATGCTTCGCAAATTGCTGAGAAAATAAAACTCAATGAATTAGCAATTGTGATTTGAGTAAACGCCAAGCCATGTCCATTGGTTCACCAGTTTGAATCAATGCCTTCGCTTCGGGTGGAAGTGGTGGTTGCCCTGTACCCTCGTAGTAGTTATTCTGCCATAGATACATACCGTTACCAACATGCAAAGGTACCTCTGTATTCATAGTCTCCTTGTTCGCTTGCTCTTTTGCTTGTTGTGCGAGGTAATCTTGGTATTGTTGCCTTAAACTATTACTGGGTTTGTATTTAAGTGGGTTCAAATTCTGTCCCGCTAAATGTTGGTTGACTCGTGATTGTGCATCTTTTTCTTTGATTGACCTGCTAAGACCCTGCTCCTTCATTCTTGCAAGGTCAATTGGTTGCATAAAAAAATCACCAAAATGATTGCGTTCTGCTTCATTAGTAACGGCTATTCTATTGCGTGCAGTTTGAGAAATCTTGTTATTTGTATCGGGTGAAATATCGTCACCCATATAAAATGCGCTTTTTGCTTCTTCCGGTGCTATTGGATGAACACTTGAACTCATGCTACCCATTTGGGGGTTATGAGTAATCGGCATGTGTGGTCTATTTTTTGCACCATCAGCACTGTGCATTGCGCTTGTTAATCTAAGTAAAGCATGTTCGGAAGGCTCGTCATGAGCATGTCCCGCAGAAAATACAGGGTGGTATTCCGTTGCCCTACTACCTTTGTCCGGTATATGTGTACTTGGTATTGGTTCATCAGTTTGAAGTAATGGGAAAGTAATACCGGGAAAGTTGTCCTCTAATGGTCTTCCATTTTCGTTATTTCCGCTTACCTTACCTTTTGTTCTTGCATCTTGTAGAAGGTTTGAGTTGTATTGCAACTGTAAATCCATCAATGCTTCGGCTAAATCGCCCGGTTCTAAGCCAGTTGCATCATAATCAAAACCTTTCGGCATTTCTTGTCCTTGTTTATATCTATGATTGAACTGTTTGTGATGATGATTATTATTAGGTCTTCCAACATGTTTTTTATTTTTTCGTGCATGTTCAATAATTAGTTTTTTATCAAAAAGGTCAAACCCCGGCATAAATGACCATGCCTTAAGCATCTGCCATGATATATTCATAGGCTCGCCCGTGCTGATTTGCGAGCCAGCCTTGGCCTTTTCAGCCATTTGTTGATTTTGCTGTTGCATGGCTTGTTGTTTTTGTTGTTGCATTTGTGCCATTGCCGCACCTGCTTCACCAATTTTCTTTCCAGCATCCTCACCCAAAACATTCTTTGCTTTACCAGCAACTTTCCCAGCCATTTGTCCTACTTTGCTTTCAGCAAGTTTACCAGCCATTGATTTTGCTCCTTGTCCAAGTGCGGTTTGACCGACCTTTGTTGCGGCGGCTCTTCCCACAGAACCCATAGCGGCACTTGCGAGCGGTGCAAGAAAAGCAAACTTCTCTACGGAGTCGCCGTTATTACGGACAGCGACACGCTTGCTCATACTACACGCATGAGGCGGTATGTCTTTAAATTATTTGACCATGAGACAACACATGGCGAGGGTTGCGATACGCAAAAGCACCCTTGACGATTACGGTTTTGACATACCATCTATGGAACCTCGTCCTCAAATGCCCACAGAACAGCAAATTCGTGAAGCGGTGTTGGGGGATAAGAACATGGGGCTAATGTCACCCGAACAGTACGGTATGCGAATGCCCCTAATTGAGCGTCAACAGGATTCGTCTGTGGAAGAAAGACAAAGAGAAAAACACAATTCCGGTGAAACGGGAAGGAAATTTTTAGAGGGTATGGGCCTTGAAGGTGCATTAGCAACGGGACTTGCTATGCGTGATTATCCAGCAATAGGAATGCAAGACAACCATGAAGTGTTACCTTTTTTGCGTGATTATTACGGTCGGCAAACTACTTTGCCCGAACATGACTGGCAGTATCACACTGAAGGGCCATATTATGATGAAGAAGGAAACATCTTGCCCGGCGAAGTACCTCCTGTAGATGCTGTTAAGTTAATGTCACAACCCGACATTGAACATTTAGGACAGGCAAGTGGATTTGGATTAAAACCACTTCCTTTTTCATCAGTAAATCAACAGTGGGAAGCAGAATCTATGAAGCCGGAACTACAATTCCCTGCGGAAAACATAAGTTTTGTCGGCCCCACTATGGAACATGACATAGAGCAAAATTCAGCCGCTAATGTTTCACGAAAATTTCCAAAAGGGTATGTTGGGGTAAGAGGATTCGGTAGGCCAAGTGATAAGGCGTTTGCGAGAAGGACATTCGGAGAAGGTGGAGAAGGTGGATTTACAGCACCTATACCACCGGAACGCTTAGTAGGTGCTATGCCCGCATCAAGAGCCGATTTAGGAGAAGATTCTCCAAGAGTATTACCTAAGATGCAACCGACAATGGATGAGCGAAAAACCGAAAAGGAAAAAATAATGGAGGCAATGGAAGATGGTATTATATCCCCAACAGATGTACCATTGTTAATCGCCCGTGACCGATATATGAGTAACGAATACCCTTATGATGAAGAATGGGTGGGTATTGACCATGAAAGTGATACACCAAAATTTTCAAATGAAATGCGGCGAGAAAGTCAGTTTCCAAGAATAGCCGTTAGGGGGGCTTATCGTAAAACTTTACCTAATTCGTGGAAAGAAGGACATTTTGGGCTGGAAAACCCAATTTTAACCGATGCTGAAAAAGCAAGTTACATTCGTCAACTGGAAGAGCAACAGAAATATCAACCCTTTTCGCATGTAGATGAGGATAACACGGTGCTTTATCCAAAGAAAACGGGGGTGCGTTTCGCATGAAGCCCGTGTTGGTCAAGAAGGCTTTGCCTCGGCATTGGTCAAAGGATTTTGATACCACTGAGGACTTAGGCAATGTGTTAAGACAGGCTCGTTTGATGTCTCTTGAGGATGCAAAAAACATTGAAAACATACCACTAAGACCCGATGTAAGAGATTGGGAATTGAGTCATACTGCTCAAGGGATGAAGAGCATTATTCCGGGTATCCAAGGGGGTAAAATTACAGACCAAGGATATGTGGACGAAGGTGGAGCATTTACTTATCCGCCTCAATTACAATCGTTTTTACCTATGATAAACCCCGATGCAAGAATGAGTGTCACTATGCCCGACATACCCGGCTCAATGGGTAAACCAAGTGGAAGGCCAAGTGTCTTAGTTGGTTCCTTTGAAAAGCCGGAGTTTCACGCTACTCAAAAAGAAGGGCGTGTACAAACCGAAGGATTCATGCCGGGTGGTTTTGACCCCTCTCAAGCAGTTTTGCTGACAGAACCCTCTCGTGCTTTTGCAAGACAAGAGGTTCCAATGGCTATACAAAACCTTGTAGGAGGAAAAATGAAGGATTATGCTCCCGGTACTTTTGGTTATGATGAACCTGTAGGAAGAGCGATGGAATCATTCAACATTTTACCATATAGTACAGAAAATCCATTATCACAGTATTCGGGGTGGGGTCAACCCCGAACTGTTGATGATGAGTTCCGACTAAGCGAACCAATGGACATCGCCTTCCAACTGCTTAAAGAGCGTGTAAGCCCCGAAGCCAAACGGCACAAGTTGGAGTACGATAAGAAGTACGAATCCAGCCCGGAGCGTGTGAAGTACCGAGAGGACTTGAACCGTGAACGCCGCCGCCGTGGAATCTACGGTAGCCACGACCATAAGGACATCAGCCACACCGAGGGCGGTAAATTGACCCTTGAAGGTGAGCATGAAAACAGGGCACGACACTTCAAAGACAAGGGAACTCTCCGAGAGTTGTAAGTATTCACTTACCTCACTTTACTCATAATTTACTTCACCTAAAATGAGGTAACCAAAATAGTCACTTTACTCATAGGTCTTACTCTCAATATAATAGTAGTATAAACTATAGTGAATAAATGAAGTAAGTAGGGGGGTCAAAAAAGGTGAGTGAAGTTTTGACTAAAGTGAGGAAAGCGAAATGCTTATATTGACCATCAAAGTGACCAAGCGTGAGGACAATGCAACAAAGCAGTAATACTTCGGAAGCCGAAATACGCCTAATGGGGCTTATTCTTGCCCAATCAGCACTCGTTGGTTTAGCCATCGGATTGTTTGATGCAAACATGTGGTTAGATAGTGAAGACGCAATGCTTAATGGATTTACTTACGCAATGGCCGCTTTCTTTGTGCAAGGAATAGCGTACTATTTCTTCAAGATGTTCTTTGAACAGAATATGCAAGAGCGTGTACGAGTTCAAAATATGGAGCGGGAGCGACAAGGACGATACCGTAACATGCAAAACACATTTGACCACCGACGAGCAGAAATGGAACTTCGTATGCAAGAAGCGCAACTTGAAGCAGAAATGCGTTGGATGGAGTCAAATCCCGGTAAAATGCCTCCGTCTTGGGGTGTACCGGGAGGTTCTACTTCACTTGTACAACAACAAGAGAACATGTTGACAACCAATCCTCCAAAGCATAACGCCACAATTAAAGCACCAGTAAATCTTGGCGTAAAAGAAGAAGAGGTTCCTTTGAAGAAAGACGGAACACCCGATAAGAGATACATCAAAGAATGAGTGGTGTTTTCTTGGGTCGCATTTTCAAAACCCCTACGGATGACTCAACTGAGGCTACACTTCGTGCAATGCACACTCAAAATACACTTGATAACTATTACGAAAAAGGCGTAGGATGGTTAAGAACAATTCTTTTTGTGAGTATTGCTATACTCTTAACCAGTTATTGGGAATTACAAACAGGTGAATCAGCATGGGAAAACACAGTAGAATGGGTATGGGGCAAGGTACAAGATTTCGCCAATTGGCTTTGGGGGTTTGTGGATGGTTGAGCCAGCGAGTACGGCAGTCGTTGGGGCGATGGTGTGGGGTAAAGCAGTCTTCAATGCGTGGAGGCCACGGAAGGTCGGCATTTACGGCGCAGGATTGACTGGTAAAACAACCCTTGACCGCTACATGACTACTCCGGGTGAAATGGAAGAAATACCCGAAGAAGATAGGACAACTCATTTTAAGTTGCTCGGCAAATATAACTTACCTAAACCAACTCGTAAGCGCATTTCATGGAAAGGCGAAAAGCGTGTTGTTTTCTCTTCCGATGTTGGAGGTCAAGAAAGATTTTGGAATTTGTGGATTGACGATATGGTTAATCGGCAAGTAGAATGTATCGTTTATCTTTTTGATGATAGGGCCATAAAAGGTGGAGAAGAAGCCCTACAACAGATTGCAGGATTCAAATATCTTGTTGATGCTATCACACATCGTCAGTATCGTTATCGTAATTTTAAGAGTCGGTGGAAAGGCAAGAAATATGCTCCTAAGTTAATTATGCTTGTAGCAAACAAGGCTGACCGATTTTTTGATGAGACAGCGGTGATGTTATGGCAACAAAACCGTATCGGTGAACATAAAATTTTTGATGCTTTCCGTGATGATTTAATTCGTTTACAGAAAGCAGGAATACCTACACGCCGCTCATTTATGGCTACAAGGATAGGTTGGAATGTAGAAGATACAATGGTTTCTCTTTTGACATCGTAGGTGAGAAAATGACAAAAACAACAGTAGCATCAGTAGGAAAGACAAGCAATAGCGTTAGAACAGTGATTCCTATGTGGATTGCTGAACTTATGGACTTAGATAAAGGTACAAAATTGAGTTGGAAAATAATTCGGACAGAAAACGGTTACATAGCACAAATAGAGGGTGAAATAAAATGATGAACTTTACACGACAACAACAACAACAAACACTTGGTGATGCTAATGAAGCACATTTGTATGCACTTGCTCAACAGGGTAACGCAGGACTTTCTCATGCGGCTCTTATGGAACAAGCCACGGCACAACAACAAATGCAAACAGTAGCGGGTGAACAAAATTTGCAAGTTCCAAAAGTTAATTTTTACCCTTCACGCCACCCCGACCCACATAAGGCTCGCCGTAAAGACATCAAGCAAGCATACAAACTTCTCATGCCTTCAAAGCGCAGTATATACAATCCTGTAAGATTATTCTTAGGTAGAAAATACCGATACGACAAACAAACTCATGTCTGTGTGGTAGATGGCTGTGATTGTGCTACACTTATTCAATATGACAATCTTTATGCTAAAATCACTGATGAAGATACAGGTCGTAATCTTTGGGAAATGTATTGGCGAAACCCTGTAACGGGAGAGGCGGAAGCATTTATCGCTAAAGATAAAGTTACAAATGGTCGTAAAATGAGAGGTACATATTGTCCCGAACATCTTCATTTGTACCATTTACTATGTAAATGGGAAGCAGAAGAAGATAAAGTGCGTGAAAACAACCCACGGCGGCTTCGTGACCATGTAAAACGAGGTGTAAGTGTAGTTACAGTACCAGTAGCGGCTATTGCAAAGAAAGACCCCACACCTCCTATGCTTGAGAAATATGAGCCATTTTTTGATGAGTTGATGCGAGATTCAAAGAAGACAAACGGGATAAGTCTTGTACATTACAAAAACCCCGTATCAAAGCAAAACGATGTCACAATGGTGATATTTGACCTTCGTATATTTGAGCATGAAATGGCTATGATGAATCAACCAACACAGGCATTTCAAAATATGATGGGCAATCAAAACCCTATTGAACAAGAAACTCATGGGAGTAGTGAGTGACATGTTAGGACTTGGCGGAAATAATCAAGCACCAATGAATACGGGTGCCTTGAATTTAGGCGTTCCAAACCAACAACCCGTTATGCAACAAGCGTGGGGTGCCCCTCAACAGTCATCATTTGGACAGGCGGCACAAAACCCATTCATGCAAGGTATGACGGGTGGTGCCTCAGCACAATGGGGTCAACAACCAGTAGCCCCTCCGAGTGAAATAGAAATGCAGATTATGTTACTTCGTGGTATAGTACCAGTTGACCGTTTTGTTGCAAGTCAGCAAATGGGAACTCTTATTCAACTTCTTAACAATCTTGTTAGTTTTAGTGTACTTGAGGTTATGAAAAGTGCGGTATTTGTTGAAGACGGTGATGGAAACCTCAAAATGGACATCACACAACTCCCTTCTCATCTACAAACAATGAGTGCAGAAAACATCAAGGCTGAATTTAATTCTCTACAAAGTACCGCACAACAAAACATCACTGCGGCAGAAGGAGGGCAACAACAAATTGCATCTTTCTCTCAGCAAAACATGATGAGTGGTGCCCTTTCAGCGGCTATGGCTGATGAAGGTATGATGACAAAAATGGGTAGCGGCGTAGGGAGCGTTGCACGAGGGTTAATGGGGATGAGATGATGGATAGAGGACAGTATTTTACACAATCGTTTGCAAACACAACACTTGAGGTATTGAATCCTCATCGTAGTGTTATTATTGATATGGTAATGGTACAGATTATTGCCGCAATAATCACCCTATCATCTCTTCTTTTATTCAAGGGAAATGACCTCGGCTCACAAAACGCATCTTATCTACTCGTCGCTTTGTTCGGTAGTGTTTTGTTCTTGAGTGCTGTGTACTCTCGTATCACGAGAGGCTGACGGCCACTTCTTAATTGGACATTCGGAATTGAGTAACGCTATTTTAGCATTGATAAAACACCCACACTGGGTGCAACGGTTCGCTTTACTAAAGGGACATGTAAGGCATATACGCTCTCGCTCTTCTTTCAAAATATCGGGAGCATATCGCCCCATCGCCATGTCTTTAACTGCGTTTGTAAGACTATGAATAGTACGCATATCAAGTGGGACTTTTGCTATTCTCGCCCGCCTTTTCATACTCCCACCGGCTTTCTTTAATTCGGAATCGTTTTTAACTTGTGCTTCTTAACAGCGTCATGGCGGGGGAGCGGGTAACCAAGCGTTCATGCTCGTTTTGCATTTCGGAAGACCGTGATTCATTGGAGGAACAAATGCTTCAAGGATTCATTTCAGCCCGTCAATTGGATAAAGACATGGGCTGGCGTACCAATACCGCTGACCGCCATTACCGCAACCACATGGGAGATTATCATATGGCCTCTAATACCAGTTGTGCTTTGTGTACCACACCAGTTCGTAGCGATTATGAGCGTGCTTACTTTGAAGACGGAAGCGTTAGTGAACAAATCGCTCAAGAACTTGGTATATCGGAAGACAATGTATATCATCACATGAAACATCACTTCCAACCACTTGTACAGAAATCAGCGGCTATTGAAGTGGCTTTGGTAGCGGGTCAAGAAATCAACCTCCTTCGCTCAAATGCTGAGAAATTAAATCACAAACTCACCGAACTACTTGATGAGGGTACAGTACATGAAGACGGATTTGTGCGAGATGCAGTAAGTTTGCATAAGGAAGTGCGTGAAACCGTCAAAGACCTTCTCCGCTTCCAAGACCAGTGGGGAGCGCAAGGCGATGGTCAACATGTTAATCAAACATTCAACATTCTACAAGTGGAATTGGGTAAGGAAAGCCCCGAAACTTGGATGAGGATTAAGAAGCAACTTCAAGAAAATGCGGGGGTCTAAACATGTCTATGGGTCGTGGTTCGGATACTCGTATGTATGGCCCTCGTAGTGAGTCGGACAAGATGTATTCCTCAGCAAATGAGGATGAAACAAAATACAATCCTGCTGACCCCGAATATAACGAGAAAAAGCGTGAGGAAAAAAAGCGTAAGGTTGAGGAAAAGAAAGCCATGCGTGCTAAAATTAAGCACATAAAAATCAGTGCTAAAGATGGTCTAAGTGGAGAAGAATCCCCTAACCCACTTGATGACGGTAACAAGCGTGATGATGAGCGTGAATTAGGTCTTCAAGGTGGCCCTGCTGGAAGTAGGGGTACGCTACTTGACCTTGCGACAGGTGCAAAGAGCGGAACGGGTTCAGCAATGAGTCCCGGCCTTCCTATCGCCATGAGCGAGCCGATGAAGGATGCTTGGAGTAGTTTGTTGAAGGAAGACTCTCCACATGAACATGATGTTGGTGACGGTACGAATGAATCCGCAAAGCAGTACTTTGACGAGAAAGTAAGACCCGAAGTAATGAATCCCAACACCCCAAGACCGTATGCGCTGATGGACAACAAGAAATTAGAAGAAAGAATGCAAAGGATGGTCAGTGGGCTTGAGCCACTTGATGAGGATTTGGCTGATGAACGCAACTACCGAATGGTTGAAAACGATTTAAATGGTCAAGGTAGTGTTATTTCCGACGCAGGGCACGACCTTACTTTCCAAGATTTACACAGAAGCGAGCCGATGAACGATGCTTGGAGTTCGCTACTCAAAACTGAAACCGCTCGTTCTATTGCAGGACGACGCAAGCGTGAGGCTCGCCAACAATTTCGCCCATCCACTGGACAATTCAAAACACCACCCGGTGGTATGAGCGGTGGGGTTGGTGCTACTATGCGCCGCTTCAAAGCACAGATGCGTGGTATCAAGAGCGGTAAGAAAACTGGTTTGATGAAGCCACACTTAGCCGTAGAAATGAGTCACCGTGGTATTCAAACCAAACAACCGCTTTCCAAAGACCCACAAAAATACACACAGTATAAAGGTCAATCCGAGGCTCGTAAAATCTTGGGTGGCGCACGCACTACATTCTCACCACACGCACGATACGGTGCCCGCTCCAACCAAGCAGGGCCAACTGGTGCAGGGAGACTTAGTGGATTGATGGCTGGTCAAAGTGGACAGATGGCTCGTCCAGCACTTCGTCGTATGCGCCGACCTCGTATGCCTCGTATGCCTCGTATGAACGCACCCACACCTCCTACCCCACCTATGATGCCGCAAATGCAATCCAGCGTACCAAGTATGCCCGCCCCGTCATCCACAATGATGATGAGTGAGGACAGATACCGTAGTGAAATTCTCAAAGCACGCAATAGCCTCCATCGTATTGAGTTGCTTAATCTCATGCGACGGCTTATTCAAGCCAAAGAGCGTGAAGCAAAAATTAAGAAGAATTTGACCGCTACAGATTCGGCACAAGTACCCGGTCATCCTGCTGGTGTAAAACCAAGTGACGATGAAGACCCCGATGGCCCTACAGAAAATCTTGAAACTGATGCTAAAACATTTGGTCTTGACCCCGCAGGGGCAATTATAGGTCGTGGTGGTAGGAGATGATTCGTGTTGGTCACCCCATCAAGAAGGCATGGAGCCTTGTCGGGCACGGGCCATCGGGAGCGCAGATTTTTCGTAATCCTCCACCACAGGCTTTCCGCCCCGAAGGAGAAGATGACCTTCCTGCACACGCTCACGATGGTGTAGGAAATCATCTACCGGGCGAGTGGGCACTTGGAGAACATGGTCAAAAATCTTACAAAACACAACTTGGTGATTTTCACCACCCAATTGACGCTGTAGCGCACAAACTTGGTGATTTCCTTCGTGCAAGAGGATTTAACATTCCAGCCTCCGAAGTCATCAATTCAGCAATAAACGAGTTTAACGACACGCATACTCATGGTGACGCACATGCGCTGGCTGATTTTCACTCCCCCGAATGGCGCAAAATTAGGGCTTCGGATATGCCCGGAGGGGATATAACACGAGAGCGTAACACTATGCCTACTCGTACACAAGGTGGTACTAAAATTACCATGCTCACCAATAAAAATCATCAACAGACTCCTATGGGTAAATTCGTTGAAGGGGGCTACATTCCTTTTCACCGTAATATAACTCACCAATTAGAAGATATGGGTATCCCAACACAAGAAATACGACAAGGGCTTAAGTTTCTTGACTACCCGTGGTTGCAACCTCACCAACTTGCCCCTCAAGGATACCTTGTTTCCAATAAAAAGCAACACGGTGCTGATGTTGACGAAGCGATGATGAGTCGTGGCCCGGAAGGGTATTTTGGGAAAACCGAAGGTGTACGCACTTGGGAAGTCATGCACCACCTTCCCGATGCTTTCTTTTATCCTAATGTTAAGGCAAACATGCAAAAGAAAGGTAAACAACCAACTGGCCTTTACAAAGCCGCTCATGCAATGATTGACAAAGCCCTACAACAAGGTATGGAACACATTCCCAATGTGAATGTCACTGTTAATACTGGTACGCTTGGTGCCCCACAGATGATAAACCGACCACTTCACGAAATACTTCAAACACCCGACCTCCGTGAAGCGATGGTTAAGGATATGGCTCATGTACCTGCTATGATGTTCCTGTTTGGTCGCAGTGGACAGGGTGATTTCAAGCGACTGTACGACCACATGATGACAAAGTATGGTGCAAGCGAAGATTCTCTTTCCCCTCAAGAACAAGCAAAATATCTTTCCGCTGGTGAAAAAGGTGGAAAGGGAATGCACGAATCAGCCAAGCGTATGTTCGCTCTCGCTCGTGCTTCGGGTGAAGGAAGCGAAGAGGGTCGTAGCCGATTTGGTGAACACCCTATTTCTGCTGACGAGTTGCAAGCAATGGGTATGCACCATAGTGATAATCTCATGAACCAAGTGGATAGATTTCGTGGTGTCCTTGAAGCATTGGCCGACCATCAAGCCAGCGCACAAGGTCACGAAGTCAAGCGTGGACTTGGTGATGTTCCTACCACAGCCCGTCAAGGTATGGGTATTGGTGGCTATCCCGAATTAAATGCTGAAACGGGGGAATACTCCATGCCCCCTCTTGACCAACACATGGATGCCTACTTTCACGAAGTCCATGATTTCGCACCAACGGAGTCCTTTGACCCGTCCCTTACATTGTCACCCGAACAGGGAGGTGCTTCTCTACCTTCTGATTTACCAGCCGCTCCATCTCCTGCGGTAACTTCTCCCCCTGTTCGGGCGGCACCTCAGTATCCACATACTGCACGACAACAGTTCCAACAGATACGACCCGATATTGGCCGATTTACACCCGACCAATTTCGTGAGATGTTGGAGGCGGCTGGTCGTCGTAGGCCCACATCAATGCCGCAAGGTGCCCCGCTTTCACCGCTTGAGGGTGATGCACAACGCATGATTGCTGACCCGCAACAAACTTTCCTCAGCGATTATTTCAAATCAATGGATAGCGTCATGGACGATGTGATGCGAATTGTAAAAGGTGGTTATAGATGAGCAAGAAAGTTTTAATTCGTAAATCACATACAAACAAAAAAGTATTGATTCGCAAGCAAGCCGGTGGCGGCATCATGTACACTCGTGAGGTAGGTGGGCGAGGTCAAGGTGGCTTGATGCAAGACTTGGCCGCTGTTCGTGGTGGAGCGAGAGGACTCAATGCTCAAGGACAACAATCCTTCATTCCGGGCGCACAACTTGGTGCCGCTAAACCCACTGGTATGCAACGCCTTGCGGCTGGTGCCAACATCGCTGGTCGTGGGCTTGCCGCCGCTTTGACAGGTCTTCAAACAGCATACGGCCTACAAGGAGGCAATGTTGGTGCGCTTGGAAACATAGCAGATACTTATGCACAGCAGGCGCAAGGTTTGACTCGCAACAACCCAACGGAAGCACAACAAACGCAAGACATGGCTACAAGGGCACTTCAATCAACTCAAGCGGCTGACGCACAACGAGGTATGACCACTGCTTTACGACAGGCACAAAGAGCAGGTGAAGCACAATCGGTGCCTTTACCTACTGCCACACCAGCGTCACCGGCACCGGCAACACCACCAGCGGGCTTACCAACACCTCCTGTCCCTGCACAAACACCACAAGCGGCACAACCAGCGGCACCAGCGGCACCAGCACCTCCGATAGACCCTCAATTGGCGGCACAAATGTTGCTTACTATGGGTCAACAACCAACATTACATCCTCTTGGCCCACAGCATTCGGGGGCGATGCCTCTTGCACAACCCCCCACTCCTGTAGCGGGCACTCCGCCTGTAGATAATGGGCTAACTCCGCATCAAGGATTGCCTGTTATGATGCCACAACAACAAACTCACGAGCAACAAAGACAGCAAGTAGCAGTGAAACCACCCGTGGCGACACCCTACACGCAGGGAAGTACCGAAAATCCGTTTGCTAACCCAACTGGACAAAAACCCACACAACCACACATGGCAGGAAGGCAAACAGTACCCGGAACTGCTTATGGTAGAGTAAACCCAAACACTGTGCGTCCCGACAGCATTTATGGTGCAAACTTTGGTGTAAATCAACAAGGATGGGGAAGTTCGGAGCCTTCGTATTTTGGTGATGACCCAAGCATCAAGTGGCGTTCCTTTGCAACAACAATTCTTAACGAGTTTGGCGACATGCTTCATAAAGCCGACCCGCATACGGCTGGCTCAGTAATCATGCGTGTCTTTTTGGATAAAATACTGAGGAAGAGATTGCTATGAGCGACATGGATGAGTTTATTCACGACATGGACAGAAAGATGTCTGCAAAGTCGTTTGAATACTTCTTCACCGAAATTTTGGGCTTTGATTACTCCGGTCACCACAAGTCGTGGGATGAAGGACTGGCTGAAAACCGATATTACTGCGTAAAAGCGAGTCGTGACCACGGTAAGTCTGTATTCTTCATGTCATACGCTCTATGGCTCGCTACTTTTAACCCCGGAAACCACATCATGATTTTCTCTCACTCTCTTGAACAGACGCTTGAACACATGCGATTTATCCGTCAAAACATAGAGAACACGCCATCAATTCGCTACCTCATTCCCGAAGGCCGTCCGTGGCGAAAGACCTACTTTGAGTTCAGCAACGGTAGCCGTATCATGGCTAAGTCGGTTGGTGGTGGTACTCGTGGTTTCCACCCGAATGTTGTACTGTGTGACGATATTTTGTGGGGTACTACTGGTACTGAACTACAGCGTGCCGCTGATTGGTTCTATGGTGTTCTTCTCCCTGTTCTCCACCACACAGGTCGCCTTATGATGGTGGGTACACCGTTTTCATACAATGACCTGTACTCTCAATTAGAAGAAACAGAAACCTTCCAAGTTGAGACATATCCTGCTATCAATAAGGAGGGCGAAGCCCTATGGCCGGAGCGTTGGGATTTAGATTCACTTAGTCAACGGCGATTAAGTATGCCCGCTATACAATTTTCTCGTGAGTATCTTTGTGAACCAATTCACGATGTAGCCAGTATGTTCCCTAACGACATATTGGAAAAAGCACGCAACAAAGACCTCGTTCTTCTTGACCGTGCTGATACTGAGTATGATGCTGATGGAGAACCAGCAGGAGTATTCGGGCAACACTTCATTGGTTGGGATACTGCAATCGCTTCGGATAAGAACGCTGACTTTACAGCCATGATGGTTATGCGAATGCTACCCGATGAAAATGTAAAACAAATTGTTGGTGTTGTACACGAGCGAGGAATGAGTGGTTTGGCGCAGAAGAATCAAATTATGATGCTCAATAACCGCTTCCAACCCGACCTCATTGAACTTGAAGGTAACAACTTCCAGCGTATGTTCCAAGCCGAACTCCTTGAGATGCGTCAAGATATACCCATCAAGACTTTCATGACTACCCGTACACGCAAGGAGAGTCTATTCATGTCATTACTGATGGCCTTTGAGCAAGGACAAATTCAAACACCTTACGGTGACAAGCGAAGCCGTGAATTTACTCACAAATTAGAAACTGAACTCAACCGCTTCGGTATGCAAAAGAATGGAAAGTTGGAAAGTGTAGGTACACATGACGATTTAGCAATGGCTCTTGCACTGGCTAATTGGGGAACAAAAGAGTTCAAAGGTTCTGTTGTTTTACTTGACGATGTACTACCGGGCTTTGATGAGTGGATTCGTGGTAAACCACACCGTTCACAAGACAACAATCCGGCTGACGGGTGGATAATACCATGATGTTTCCTTTTGATGAATGGGGTTTTTGAATGACTTGTGAATGTGGACATTGTGTTGGAATGGGTACCGCTTGGGACTCACTTGAAAAGAAACTGTGCCCTGCTGGTAAAGCGGCGGCTAAAAAGAAATTTGATGTTTACCCATCAGCCTATGCAAATGGGTGGGCAGTACAATACTGCCGTGGTAAATTTAAGGGTAAAAAGGGGAAGAAGAAATGATTGAAATAGATTATGTCATGGCTTTTCTTAAATCAAAGGAAGGTAGTGAGATGAAACTCAAAAAAGACAAGTGTTGCTGTGGTGGTAACAAAAAGACTCCTTGTGTATGTATGATACAGGGAAATCAATGTTCGGCTACTTCTCCTAAGTGTCCTTGTTATTCTTTGCTTGATAAGCAAAAGAAGTCGTTGAAAAAAATGGTCGGTGTATATTGAATGTCCGACCGATGCACCTGTCATGATGTACTCATTGTGAAAAACTTGAATCGTTGGTTCAAGGAAAAGTGGGTGGATGTATCTCGTAAAAACAAGGATGGAAAGCACCCTCCGTGTGGCCGTAGTAAAGCCAATAAATCAAGCAAAGGGTATCCTAAGTGCAGACCTTCGGTGAAGGTTAGTAGTAAAACTCCAAAGACCAGTGGTTCTATGTCCACAGGTCAAAAACAAGCCGCCACCAAACGCAAGCGTGCAAAAAAGCAGGGCGTTGACGGTAAACCAACAGTGGTGAAAGCAGTGAAAGATGAAAAGAAAGGCAAGAAAGGAATGGTCATGGTGATTGCGGTCACTGCAAAACCAAAAGAAAAAAATAAAGTGGCTGTAAAGAAAATGCAAAAGTTTGCAGGACAGATGAACCAATGCTATAGTTGTGGTAACATGTTTCCAAATTACCGTATGTTAAGTCAACATCAACAGCAAACAGGCCACCAATAATGTAAAAGATTAAAGCCAAAGGTCAATTGAGTGGTCATTATGTGGGGGAGTATGTTAATCGGCGACGACTATGATGCGCCCTTGTTAGTTGGTGACGATTTCTCTAATACAGTATTAAAGAATCTTGGTCAGCACCCTTTCTTTCAGCCTCAAGATGTACCTTTAGAGACTTTAAATATGGTAAAAGAAGACAAAGACTCAGTAAGCCTTTTTTCAAAAAATGGTGATGGTTGGTTTGAAAGCAAGTATGGTACAGATGCAAATACCATAATTCGTATGTGTCGTAAGATGCGAAGACACGATAAAGTATTCAAGTCCGAGTATGATACCATCATAAATGATATACGCCGTGTAAAAGCAATGGAAGTTGATACCACCATTAAATCACTTTCTTGGGCTGATGGTATGGAAGATGTAATACGAAATATCGGTCTTAGTGACCGCTCTTTGAAAGCACTGCGTAAGTTTGGTGAAACAAGAGGTATAAGTTTACAAAAAGCGTGTCAACAATACCTCAAAGCCATGACTGTTTTACAACACCTTAATGACAAAACTGATTGGGATTCTAATGACCAACAGAACTGGGTATCCGCTAATGGTTTGAAAAAGGATGCTCAAAAAATGTGGAGAAATACGCTTCATCAAATTGATAATTTGAAAAAGACAGATATAGCCGCTTTAGATTACGCATCAAACATTCTTGAACAAGAAGGCGCACTTGGTAGTAGAGAAATAGTACGACGAGGATATGGTACACTCAATAAGTCAATGACACCTGCAAAGATGAGTTCCCTTCTCAAAATGTACGGTGAGGAAGTGGATGTTTACCGTGGTGGTACTAATGGTACTTATGTTAAACAAGGCTCGGACGGCTTCATCATTAAAGATACATGGGCATATACCGCAGGTTTTGTAGATGCTGACGGTAGTATTTTCATCTCGGAGCGGGGTGACCCCCGTGTTACCATTGTAGCCAGTGGTAATAATGGAAAAACACACTGTGAAGAATTACAAAAAATGATTGGGTGTGGCCGTCTTGTATCCGACCAAAAGTTGGCTAAGAATACTATCAAACCTGTTCATCGCCTTATATTCTCTTCAAAGAACGATATAAGGGATATATTGAAAGGAATTTTACCTCATTTAAAATTAAAATCGTTGCAAGCGAAGGCTGTTTTAAATTATATTGATGAGAAGGATTCAATGCGTAAAACAGAATTATATCAGTTGGTAACATTCAATAATTGGAAAGACCATAAAAGCAAAGCCACTTCTCTCTTGGATAAGTGGGGCGTTAATTTAGACACTATTGGTGGATATGCGGAGGGACTGTGATGGCTGAGGAACAAGGAAGAATATCTCGCTTTTTATCAGCGTTAGGAGGCCCATTCCGCCGTAAGGAATCCCCGACCCCTACTATGCCGCTTTGGACAAGTGGTATTCAAGAGCCAGTCATGGCTCAAGGAATTACTATCCCTGCCTTGTATGCTGTGAGTAATGAATCACTTATTCTTCGCACCGTGCTTGCAAAATTGCGTCAAGAAATGTTTCGTCGTGGGTATTATTGGGAAAAGAAATTTGCACGCAAGTGTACTGTCTGCGACGAAGAATATCAAAGTGAAGTAGAGTCTTGTACAGAATGTGGAGGGGAAGTTCGTAAACCCGACCCCGATGAATTAACATATCCTAAGTGGTTATTGAAGCAAGAAAACAGCATGGAGCAATCATTCCTGCATGTCATAAATGAGATAGAAAATGACCTCAATGTAGTAGATGATGCTTTCTTAATTCTTGTAAAAGAATACTTTATTGACCCTAAATCAAAGGAAGTAGCGTTTTACAGAGTGAAGGAAGTTATTCGTGGTGACCCCATTTTCATGCGTATAGTCGCTGATAAAAGAGGTGTCCGTGGTGGCCGTTATAGAATATGTTTGATTCATCGTGATGAAGTAAAGACTCATGCAGAAGACGCTACATGTGAACACTGCGGTGCTGACCTACACGATGTACATTATGTCAATATGGCTGGAAGTGGAAAAACACAGTATTTCACTGCTGGTGAAGTTCTTCATGTAAGTAAATACAAACCATCCAAATTGTATGGTAGGTCACCAGTAAACACAATGTGGCGACAAGCCATGACATTGACAGCAATGGACAATTACATTTACACAGCGTATCAAAAGCGAAGAATGCCTAAAGGTATTGTATCGGTAACAACTGACAATCTTGAGTCTATGAAATCGTTTTGGAAGGCCGTAGATGAAAAGATGGAGCGTGACCCTCATTACATTCCGAAAGTGGGTATTGAATCTTCATCCGGTCGTGGTGGAGTTAATTGGATTAAATTCATGGACACACTTGAAGAAATGCAATATATGGCTGTTCGTGATGAAATACGAAATCGTATGGCCGCTTTCTATGGTGTGTCTTCTGTATTTATGATTGACAGTGGTAAATCGGGTGGCCTCAATAATGAGGGTATGCAGATTCTTGTTACTAATCGTGCTGTAGAATTTGGACAGAAAGTGTACACCGAAGTTCTTTTCCCTCGTCTTTTGAAAGAAATGAGTGTTGAGGATTGGAAGTTAACTCTCTATCCAAACGAAGAAGAAGATGAAATTACTCGCCTACGCCGTGATTCGGAAGAACTCAATGTTGCACAACGCATGGCTCAACTTGGTTTCATGCCCGAATTGATAGAAGATACAGCAAACCGTGATATTCGTTTCACCTACAAGCGACCCGAACCTCAACCACCACAACAGGGCGCACCTCCGGGCGGCGCACCACCTCCGGGCGGTATGCCTCCGGGTATGCCTCCGGGCGGTATGCCTCCGGGTATGCCTCCGGGTATGCCTATGGGCGGTATGCCTATGGGTGCAAGAGGGCCACAAATGCCTCCACAGTTGGCTCAACAGATTATGCCTCCACCTCAACCGGGGGGTCAAGGCGTAGGACTCCGTAACCGTGGCCCTGCGGCACCTCAACGAAGAGGAAGTATGGGTAGTGGTGCGCCGTTTACAAATGTTCAACAGCGTGGCCCACAACCTTCCATGCAACAAAATATCAGCAATGCACTACTGGACGCAAGACGGCCTCGTGGTCAATAACCTTCTTAAACACGAATGACATGAGACAAACATAGCAGGGATTAAACATGGACTTATTGAAAATGCACCCAATGGCCCGAAAGATGGAACAAGCACAAAAAGCATTTATTGATGCTTTGGAAACTGGTGACGGTCAACTTGCAAAGCAACATCTTACCGAAGTACAAAAATTGAGCGACTTTCTTGCTGATGATTTAGTCAGTGAAATTACAAAGGGAGATGTAGTAACACCTCAAGGCCCACGAGACATATTCGCAGGTGGCGTTCCAGTCATTAAGATGGAACCCGAAGAACAAACAAACCCTATTCTTGAAGGACAGCGACTCGGCTTTATGTCTTCTTCACGCCACACTACTAATTACAAGCGCAGTGCAGGAAGTTACGGTCGTAGAGTTTGAGGTGTTTGAATGAGTGACACTTCAAACGCAGAACAGTTAATCGGTGTACTGATTAACAAAATGGAATCAATGGATTCCAACCTCATGCTTCTAAAGGCTGAGAATGACGCATTAAAGCAAGTCATCAACAATCCTCAACAACTTCTTCGTAAGATGGGACTTGTGACGGTGAATACTCCGTTTACAAACGATTTACAAATTGACCCGTTCCGTGGAGACATGGAACTTGATAATGGAACTCTTCTTAAGAGTACACCGGGTATCGGAACAATGAGTAATGAAGATATTCACAATATGTCATGGGAACAAATTCATGAAATGGCTATAGGAGCAAAGGGGGCAGTACAATGAAACCAAGAGCAGTTGAAAATGGATATTTAGTAAAAGCACTTGAACTTGAACAACGACTTGTAGCATTGGAAATTTCCAAAGCAAAGTGTGACTGTAAAGAAGGTGATTGTGACTGTAAAGACTGTCCTAAGTGCGGTTCAAAGATGAACAAGATGGGTTGCATGAAAATGGGTTGCGGTGGTAAAATGTATAAAGCCGAGCCGGGATTCACAGCAGAAAAAATCTCCAATGTTAATCCTTCATTCCATGCTGAATCGGGTGGACAAACCAAGAGTGGGTACTTTACTACAAATGGTAAAACCATTGAATCCGAGGATGCAAAACCAAAGCGTGCTAAAGACAATAAGAAAGTTGACATGGGTAAACTTGGCGGTCGTATGAATCCACACGCTGGTACTGGCGCAGAGCGAGAAGACTCGGCTGGTGTTTGAAATGCCTAATCCAAAGGCACAATTGCGTGAAAGCGGCGCACCTGTGATTTGTGGACTTTGTGGTGGAACTGAACGAAGTGGTTGTCTCTTAAACAGCGGCATGGATATACACGCTTGTCCACAGTTTAAACCGCTATGATTGGCGGTGATGATGTGGATGACCATTTCTATGTATGCAGTAATGAACTGCTGAAATCATTGGATGACGGTCTTGACCTTCGTACTGCGGCGGCTGAATATATTCTTGCATTTGAGAATCTTGACAATACTCCTTCCGAGCCATTGTATAAATCATTGAAGAATACTGCTGAAATAATTCTCAAAGACGAAGAGGATGCGGCTACGAAAGAAGAGGAAAAAATATACGAGTATCCCGAAGGAGAAGGTTATCTCTTTGCACAAACTCATACTCATGGTGAGCCTACAAACCATGTATGGAAAGATGGATTACATACTTTAGAAAATCCAAAATTTTCTCATGCAATGTGGCCTTACTACGAACCACCCACTGGCGCACACCCATACCAACCCCACCACTTTCCTTTTCATAAAACCAATTATCCCCTTCTTCGCACCAACGCTGTTACAGGTGACCCTCATTATGTTCGTATGCTTCGTGCTTGGGCACTTGCTGGACACGGTAAAAGAGAAAAGGAAATGGAAAAGAACATCTTTGACAAACTTGGTAAAAAACACCCTATGGTTGCAGGTTTTCAGCACGATAACAAAGGTAAGAAAGTGAACATTATTGGTGATACACGACCTTCGGGTACACTTCACCACCATCAACATGATTTGTATGACCGTGATTACTTTCGTTGGTTAAAGAATAACTCCAACCGTCAAGAAGAGTTGTTAGCAACAGGAATGTCTAACGCAGAAATGAAAGAGCAATTGCGTCAAGAACACTTTGAAGACCGAGCGGCCATGTGGGAAAACAACGATACAACATTGAGTGATTCTTACGAAGAACATCCAAATCGCCTCGGTCATCTTGGATACATGCTTGGTCTTGAATGGTTAAATCCCGAAGAGCGTTCAGCCGTAATGCAACACATAGGCGAGAAGGGTCTTGATGACCATGAACTGATTACTCTTCCCAATGGGGAAAAGATACCATCTGCTCGTATCAAATATAACGCACTCATGCGTAAGACTCCCGAAATGAATTGGGCTATTCGCCCTATGACACATATGGGACGCAACGCCCATTATGAGCAAGAAGACAATGATAATGATTATACTAAGGGTGAACAAGGTATGTTCTTACAACAAGGGCTTGGTACTCTTGCTCATGAACCGTTAGAAGAATTTGACGGGCAATCAATCGCTTCTCATATTCTAAGCCGCATAAAGGATAACTACGGTACTGAAAAGCGTATGCGGTATCTCCCTCGTCTTAACATACACAAAGAACCAATGAAGGAACTTGAATATGATGAATTACTTGATGCGTCAAGAAGTCATTTCAAGGGTAAACAAAATTTAGAAAAGGTGAGGATGACTAAAGATGACCTTCTTTATTTGGCTGGTTATGACCCAAAGACACGGGAATTGATGAGTGAGCATCCTATTCATGGTAAACTGAATGAACCCATTGTGGATGCTGGAATGATAGACTACATTGAGGCTGTCGCTAAAACACGGGCATCACTTCATCGTCAAATAAAAGACATTCGCAATCATCGTGCATTCTTTACTTCACCCTTTGGCCCACACCCCGATGAAGAAAAGCCCGAATACTGGGAAACAAGTGCTGATAATGATTTTACTTACGGCCCCGGACATTTTTGGAGTACACCGTTTCAAAGTACAGGTGGAGCAGGAATGTCTTACGCCGCATACATGGAGATGCTTCATGCGACACACGCTCAAGAAGATGGTTCAACACCATTTATTGAAAGCAAGGATGATGGAGGTGAAAACTTCTTTGAGCCAAATATGATGAATGGAACTCTCGCTAATCACTTCATGCCGTTGAGGTCAAAAATCATAGGTGATTACAGCGGTACAGATAAAAAATTCGTATATCATAATGACGCAGAATTACTTCAAAATATGCTTTCACCATTCGGTGCTTCAAAGAAGCATCCTAATCGTGAAGGTTCTACAAACAAAAACAACATCACTGAACACAAGTCTTCACTCAATCCTCAGTATGAATACGCTATACGACATATGACTGGTAAAGAAAGAAAGGACACATTTGGCCCACATCTTCAACCTCTTCAATTCCCACATACTGTAATTCCTAACTATCACATAGGTGGTAAAACTGGTTATGGTTCAGCACCTTCCGATAGTAACCTTCACCGTAATGCACAACTCGCTCACTTTATAGAAACATTGGGAGGTCGTATGAACCACCCTCACACACCTGCTAAGAAATCCATGCAAATGGCAAGAGATTTCATGCGAGGGGATGAATCAGCCAGCGGTGGTATGTC
>Ga0206682_10001429_pt1 | contig 23495 bp, 10 predicted proteins | sample M240m12015metaG_FD_155444 | JGI IMG/M metagenome (GOLD analysis project Ga0206682, IMG submission 155444) | Ammonia-oxidizing marine archaeal communities from Monterey Bay, California, United States - M2 40m 12015 | ecosystem: Environmental > Aquatic > Marine > Intertidal zone | place: USA...
CTTTGGAACGTCGCTGATACAGACTTTGGTGGCATCAGTGACGGTGATGAGCGAAACATCAGCCATGGCACTGATCCTTGCGATTCTCTTGTGAACTTTGAAACAACATTTGTGAGTTACGACTCTTCTACAAACCAACTCACAATTGGGGACGGTAGTGGATTCAATCCAGGAGGTGGCGTAGGCTGGTACAATGTATCTGGGACTTGGGAATCTTTTGCTTATGCAACGGTGGTGAATGCGGTAATCCAGGGCGTATCAAACGGCCCAACTGCAACGCCCAGTCAAGTTGCTAACCGGAACGGGTCGTTCTGCCATACAGATGCTGTGGCATCTGGAACCATCGGCTCCACACAGCAATATTGCGATGATGATTTCACAGATAGTGACGGAGACGGTCTTGCCGACTGGCAGGAGTTGTTGGGTACCTTCGGATGGTTCTCAAACCCAAATATTGCAGATTCTGATGCAGATGGAGTTGACGACTTTGGAGAAATCTCTGACAACACAGATCCAAACGAACCCTGCGCGAATTTGTTAGACGCAGACGGGGACGGGCTCAACAATTATTTTGAGAACAATACAGGTTGCGATTTGCAATTTATTGGAATTACCAACGGTTCTCAGGACGTGTGGGTGACGGACTTCGCTTCGTTTGACACGGACCAAGGTGGCGTTAATGACCGTACAGAATACTTCGACGGAACCAATCCTCAAAATGACCCAAGTGACGACATCCAACCGGATGACTTTGACGGTGACGGCGTCCCTGATGCGATTGAAAATCAAACAGGAACCGACTGGACCAATCCTGATACGGACGGCGGTGGGTTGCTTGATGGAATTGAATGTCCTGACCTTTATTGGGTTGCAAATTGCGCAGGGTCACCGTTTGACCCCTTCGACCCTACCGATGACATCCTCAACAACGATGTTATCTTCTGGGCTAACAACACCACCGGTGTTGTTGACGTGGACAGTGTCCACCGTTGGCGAGCTGTAACAAACGATTTTTACACGGGTTCTACGTATGCGCAATTAGACAGTGTGCATCCTAAGGAAGCAGTATCAATCCCCTACAGTAACCTAACACATCTTGCTCCTCTATCGTTTGCAAACGACACTGTTGAATGGACCATCAATTACAACAATCCCATAAGTGTAGGTCAAATTCCAGTGCCATCGTTCTATTCCAACATATCGTATGTGTTTGAATCGATTGCGACGTTCTCAAGAAATAACGACACGCACACCCTCACCGTCGACCAAGGCCCCATCAACGAACTTTGGTTCCAGCAACCAGAGTATTACTTCGATTGGGCGACTCTAGCATCAACAACAGTACCTGGCCAAGGCTTCCCGTACGAACTCATAACCGATGAAATTTTTACCAATTCAAACGATGTTCACTCCTATGTCTTCAACGTTACAAACGGCGTCGTGACAGATTCAGGAGCGACGGATGCCTACAGCGTTGCAGCATCGCTTGAAGAGTTCCTTACCAACGGGAATGCTACAACTGAATTCAAGCGAAATTACAACGGTTCAGGAACTCCCTCCATTCTCGACACGACCCTGAATATTCTTGAAACAAGAAAAGAAGGCTCTTGCCGTGAATTCAACACTTTATTCGTGACCATGGCTCGCCTTGCCGGTCTACCAGCACGTCAAGTGACTGGTTATGCTGGAGGTACATGGACGGGAGAAGGCTATGCAGTCTATGCTACCGACGCCACTACTTGGTCCGAAGTCCGACTTCAACAAAACAGTGCAAACGGAAACACAGACCTAGGTTGGGTTCCCTTTGACCCCTGCCCACCAGCAGAAGAAATGGAAGTTGTGAACCAAACCATTTCCACCTTGACTTGGACTCGTGACAGTACTCAAGACATCAATGTAACAGGGCAACTCCGCTATGCAGAGAACGGAACTCCCGCTTCGGAGGTCCCTGTCTTTGCCTATCTTGTCCCAGTATCAGAGGCAAACCTCGTTCCAGGTCCAGGCGGTTCTATGGATCGTCTAATCGGGGAGTTCCGAACCGATGCAAATGGAAGTTTCAATTTCTCAGGTGCCCCAGATGCTCCTTCGGCACCGGGTATGCACAATATCGTCGTTGAATACCGGCAGTTTGGTTATGTTCCAAATGGAGGGGCAATATACGATGGTTATGTTAACGTGACAGAGAATTCAACCTTGTTCCATACGGCTCCTGCAGTCATCAACGCTCCGGTTGCTGGAGCAGGTGCAACTACTGTCATTGAGGGGTTGCTTGAGTTTGAGAACCAACCACTCAATGTCTTCTTCCAACTTCCAAATCAAACTGTTTGGTTGACATACACCTCTTCTGTTGACGGTGCTCAGAATTTGACCGGACTTGTTGATAGTGCCGGAGCGTTCACCTTCACCTTGAATTTAAGCGAATTTGAGACCAAAGGAAATCTCTCTGCTACGCTTGGATATTCAGGCTGGCAGGATACCTCCGTCACAGGTATCCCGCTTGAGGCATTCCACCTCAATCCTACAACAACCTCCATTGTCCTCAATGTGACCGATGCACCAAATCTAACCGCTGTTATTGAGGGTCCATTAGCCAACAACAGCATCCTCCTTCTCGAAGATGACATTTGGGTGAACGGCTCTGCCGTTGCAGTAGGTGCATCACCTGTACCGTTGACTGGGAATCTGCAACTTGCTATTCGAGGCAACAACAGTGGCGATGTTTGGTTCCAAGTCTTCAATGTAAGCGTCACGGGTACCTTCTCTGTTCAACATTTCCTCCCCTCTTCAACAATGGTTGGTTCAGGTGAACTAGAAGTGCGTCTTCGCTTCTTCCCAGCAACCCTTCCCGCAACGGATGATGCCGACGTAAGTACCAGTGTGCCCTACTTCTTGCGAGGTTTCCTTGGATTCCAAGTTGCTGAATCTGCTCAGATGCGAGGCTTTGACGGTACTGTTGAGGTCTCCATTAGAGACCACCGAGGGTTTGTACAAGATCTCGTTCTTTTGGGGGACTATGATTTCTCATTCAATGGAACGTGGTACAATACCACCACCGATCCAGGTGGCGACATAGTTGAGTTCTCTTGGCCACTTGCCGCCGACCTCCGTGCAGGGGACTATCCGATTGACATATCGTTCAACGGATCAGAGTATTACCAGCCATCCATCGGTAACGGAAGCATACGGGTGCAGGCTGAAATTGGATACAACCTTTCAATCGGACAGGATTGGACTCATATTGGTAACTCCACCTTCTTGTTCGGTGACATCTTTGATGCCTTCTACAATACCCCAGTTCTCAACAACGGAACCCAGATTCGCGTCACTATTAACCTCGAAGACGGACCTGTTGACATCGCTACATCTTCGCTGAACAATTCCACAGGAGCCTTCAACATCCCATTCACCATGCCAACCACCATCGCTTCGGGAGTTTACGACTTTGTTGTAGAGTTTGACTTTGAATCTCAGGCACCAATTGGAGGTGCTTACTATTCTTATCTCGATACCAGCCTACCACCGAGTCCACCAACACTGGTCTCAACTCTTGGAGGAATCGAATCAGAAGTCGTTGTCACGGCTGAACGACAAAACTACATCGTTGAAATGAACAATACCGTTGATTTCGTTACTAAGATCACCGATCTCGCGGACGGTTCAAACATCACTGGGGCTTCAGTGGATTACATTTGGGACTACGGCGTTACAAACACCTCATTGGGAACCGTTTCCTCTGATGCTGATGGCAACGCAACCTTCAGCTTCACACCATCGGGTATTGCTCCGGGATACTACGATTTATTGGTCATCGTTCAGGATGATATCAGTTCATCATTGACCGCTGGTAATACTCGATATCTTGGTAACTCCACGCTGCTCAACATCACCATTCAAGTTACGAGTGATATCCAATTCAACAATGTTCCAACCACCATCACTGCGGGTACACCGTTCAATGTGGTTGGACAGGTGCTTGATGCAGAAAACAGTTCACGACCGTTGATCTCACCAGTCCGACTCAATGTTTTCTGGCTAGAGTATCCTGACGAACTCCTTCTCAACGGGTTTTCCACTACCACGAACGGCAGTTTCAACATGAGCGTTCCAACCGACACAGCCAACAACGGAACTCAACGCGGCCCTCACACACTCGTCATTTCCGTAGTCAACGAATCTTCACCGTTCTATCTGACCGCAACAGCTCAAACACCGATTCAGGTCATGGGCGTATCCCGCTTGGAGAATTTGGTTCCGCTTAACCCGGTGGTGATTAACCGTGGAAATACAATCAACATGTCAGCAAAACTTGTTGAGGCTTCGGACCTCTTTGCCCCTCTGGCAGGCTATGACGTTGGTCTTGAATTCCATGAAACCTGGTTGACATCTACTACAACTGACGGTGAAGGCTTTGCGAACTTCTCGTATACGATACCTTACGACCACCCCTTGGGACTCATCGTCGTTCAAATGGTCTACAACGGTTCATCTGACCTCCTTTCGACCTCTGCAAACCTCACCACCATTACCGTTCGTTCGTTGACCTTCATGGTCGTTGATGCCATTTCGGACAATCCGGTTGCCGGAGATGAATTCAATATCTCTGGCCGGGTCACATCCGATAACGGCTCAGGACTAACTCAACGGGATAATATCACTCTTCCTAATGCAAACGTCCTCTTCTCAATTGACGGAGTTCCAACAGGATTTACCGTAACTGGAGGAGCCATTGGTGATGGTGGATACTGGAATGCAACCCTACGCCTTACGGAAACCTTTGCTGCAGGAACGCATGTGATGGAAGCAACGTACCTACCGAATGTCAATTATTACGTGGGTTCAGACAACAACACAACCTTTGATTCAAGAGGATTCTCAACGCTTGATTTCATCATACCAAGCCTTGACGGAATCGGTCAGCCTTCGTTGAACGACCGTACAGACCGTGGAACCAATGTATCCTTCCAACTTCTTTTGCGTGACAATCAAGGCGATGCAATAGACAATCAATCCGTAACAGTGACTCTACCAGGAACCAATGTCAGCGGAGTATTCGTTACAGCGCCTAACGGCACTGCGTTCGGGACACTTCTCGTACCCTATGACTCATCAGCTGGACCAGCAGACATCCGTGCATCCTATGTCGGAATCTCAGGTACGACTGGAATTCTTGGTTCAAACGGCACAACTCTCTTTGTGGTGTTAGCAGCAACCAATCTCACAATCGTCGATGCTCCAACTGTCCTTACTGCAGGTGATTCATTGACGGTCAATGGAACGCTCCTTGATGACTTAGGAATGCCTCTCATGGATGCAGGTGCGCCTGCTACTGCGGTTGTTCACCTCACGATTGACGGTGTCCCAGTGGCGAGCATTGAGACCAATGCTACCGACGGTTCCTACACCCTTGGCTACACGCTGCCTGATGATATTTCGGCAGGGCCTCACGTGATTGGAGTTGAATTCCGTGGCGGTCGTGATTGGGTAGACCCTGTTGGTTACGGTGACATCATTAATCCAGAATATTACATGCCCAGTTCAGGAACAGTCGGGTTCAATGTTAGCGTCCCTACTGAGATCATCTTCTTGACCCCAACCGGCCAAGCAGACCGTGAATCAACCATGACCCTTGAAGGTCAACTCGTTGACCTTGTCGACAACAGCCTGCCGAATTTGACGATTGGAATTTGGCTGGATGGACAATGGTTGACGAATACCACGACCGACGAAAACGGTTACTTCGTCGCAGTTCACCCTGTTCCAGCGGATGCCCAACTTGGCCCCCTCTCTGTTGAAATTCGTTTCACAGGAACAGTGGCTTACCTTCCAAGCAATGCCACTGGTGTTTGGGAAATCTTCAGTCCGGTTCTTGTTACTGTTGACATGTCCTCTCCAGTTGCCGTTAACGAAACGGTAACGGTGAGCGGAACTGTTGTTGATAACCAGCTCAATGGAATCGCTAATCATGAAGTTCAGTTGATTGTAGAAGGTATTGTCATCACCTCACTCACCACGGATGAAAACGGTGCGTTTACCTTTGACTGGTTGGTTCCAGACATCTTTTCGTTTGGTAACCACACCCTCGAAGCCGATGTTGCATCACAAGGATACTACCGTTCAGGTTCCGGAAACGTGACCTTCTTCCTTTCTCACCGGTCATGGGTCACTCTCCTGTTTGATGACGGCATTGATGCAACTCGTGGAGATTCGTGGGAAGTCACCGGTCGTCTGTATGACTATGACACCGTGGATCGTGACGGCTTGGTTGGAATGATGGTTGACATCTCAATGGACGGAGTTCCGTTGTTCTCAACCGTGACCGGAGCTGATGGAATTTGGTCAGCATCTATTCCTGCTACAATGGACCTCTCACGTGGAACGCACTCACTGACTGTTAGTTTCGAAGGTACACAAGCACATCTCGCTGCTTCAGCCAATAGCAACCTTTTGGTTTGGTCTGATGTTATCATTACCCTTGACCCCACCTCGTCATCGATTGTGACAAGGTCTGATGATGTGTTTGCGCCAATTGTCTACACGGGTTCAATCCAGGAAGTTGGCGGTGAAGGAGAAGTCTTCGAAGACCTCCTCTTGACCATCGGTAACGGCTCAGAATGTGCAAGTGGTCGAGAAGGTGCTCAATGTTTCCCAACGGCGCTCGTCACATGGGCAAACGGAAACTTCTCTATGACAGCAACCGCACCTTATTGGCTCGACGTTGGATCGCAATACTTTGCAGTTGACTCTGCTCGTAACGATTCAAACTATCTTAATCCAGGAACGGTAAGCAAGGCTGTCTTCGTACAAGTCAATGCAAACATTGTTCCTACCGTTGGAGAAATTGTAGAGGGCGTTCAAGAAGAAATTGACATCGAAGTTCTCATCACTGCAATGGATACCAAGAATGGAATCCCTGGCATCAATGTTGTAGTCTATCTTTACGATGAAAACAACAGTCAAATTGCATCCCAACAGCGTCAGACGGATAACTCGGGCGAAGTCATCTTTGACTTCCCTGCCGACCCACCATACGGCGACTATTCCTTCTGGGGCGAAGTCACCTTGGATATCGTCATCAATGACCCACGTATTTCCAGCCAAAGCACACAAGACTTTGAGGCTCAACGCAGTGAAGGATTTGAGTTGAAATATTCCTACGCTGTGGAAGAATCTCCAGTATCTCCGTGGGCTTATGTCTTGGTTCTACTACTCGGAGCCCTCATCGCTGGAGGCGTAGTTCTCTACCGACGCAAGGTTGCTTCTGACGACCTGTTGAAGGACGCTGCCGAGGTCTTTGCATACACCGCTGAATTACTTGCAGCGGGTGATGCGGTTCGTGAATCCATCTTTACCTGTTACCAAGACCTCTGTGGAATCCTCCAACAACGTGGATTCTTGCGAAGAGATTTCGAAACCGTTCGTGAGTTTGAATTTGCCATCCGTCAGGCTTTGCATGGAGTCTCTGATGATGCCCTTACTGCACTGGACAATACGTTCGAAATGGCTCGTTATAGTCGTGAAGAAATGGGAAGTCAGCATCAAGAAGTTGCAGTCCAATCATTGACACGAATGGGAACTGAAATCGAACAGATTCAGAAGTTCCCTCAGCGCTGATGGTTGTTACCAGCGAAGATGAAGGCGACCGTTGCTGAATTCAGCAGTAAGGTTTGATGAAGCTTCCTTGGGAAGTGGAATTTCCTTGACCAACGGGGGAAGGTCTCCATCATCCACCTGAAGTTGAACCACAGTTTGGTCATTGATGGTCTTGAATCGTAGGTGGAGATTGTCATAGGTGGTCCCAAGCATTGGAATGGTGAGTCCGTCAGGGTTCATTCTTCCATTAATGGATTCAACCACCCAAGAAAGTGCACGTTCTGGTTCTGCTTCAGCGAGTGATGTTTCAGGAAGCATACCAGCAGTCACCAATACTTCAGTGTGAAGTTGGCGAACCTCACTCAGATGTGTTGACTCCGTTTCAAATTGGGCTTGGAGCATGGATGCATCCGGTGAGAAGCCGTCCAAACTTGGCCCATCCGAGTGATGATTCGTCGTACTTGGTGATTGCTCAATTGCGAGAGGTGACCATTCGTCCATGAGGTAAGGATACGACGAGCCCACATGAACCTTCGGTCGGACCTTGTTTCATTCCAAGGTGGAATCCGGATGTATTTTTGAGAAAAATCTACGTGCAAAATGTCCGGTTGATTCTGGGCTACTCGATTCGTTCATTCTGAGATCTTCCGGGAAACATGAGGCGTAGGTTCGTTCTGTAACTCTTCGGTCCAAAAGCACGATGAGGGCTCTATCTCCAATAGAACGAATTGGGCGCCCCATCGCTTGAAGGATTGAATTGATGGCTGGCTGGGATACGGTGTACCTCCATGCAAGATTCCTTCCAAAACGCTCTTCGGCATGGGCCTTTAGCGCTGAAGAAAGAACAGAAGGTGGTGAATTTGGAATGCCAATACAAGCAACAGCATCCAATGCGCCACTGTGATAGTCAACACCTTCGGAAAGGCGCGCATTGAACACTCCTGCCAACAGAATACGCCGGCCAGATTTCTTCTCTTCAAGGAGAGTTTCTACCACTTGGTCCAAATCTTGCTTGGTCCAATTCCGGTCTTCAACCATCATTCGAACCCCCGAGAAATGGGCCTCAGCAACAATGGAATTGAGCAGTGCATATGACGGGGCAAATACTGCTACGTTTCCAGGTGTTGTATCAATAAGTGATTGAATGTGTTGTCGCATCAAATCCGTATTTTGTGGCGTTCGTTCAGTGTATTTTGTCGTCACGTCAGAGGCAACGAGTACAGGGCGACGCATGGCGGCGAAAGGTGATGGGTATGCCACAGCAGTTGTTTTGGCTGTTGGTAGTGCCAAGATGTTGGCATACATTGTCGGCGGATACAGTGTACCTGACATCAATACGGCCCCGGCAGAGCCGGTGATTACGGGTTTTGAGACAAGTCCTGGGTCAAGCAGATGGGTTGTGATCCGGCCATCTTTCCCTTTAGTATCGTACACCATTGTCATTGCAGTTGTGGAGCCAAAGCGAATGAGACAATCAAGAATCTGAGCAACTCGATGAGCATTCGGCTCCATTGGATTCCCATCGTCTCCTGCATCCATGTCCACATCAACTGCTGAAAGAATGTCTCGTAGTTGATGGATTCGGACGGCTGGGTCTACGCCGTGCTTGCTTTGTTGAACAGGAGGTGAGTTCAAATTCTTTTGTCCAACAATCCCGTCAACTTCATCACAGGCACGATGGAACACTTGGAGAAGCGTGTCAACTTGAACTTCACATTCTTCTTTATCTCCTGTGAGTGATGAACGAAGACGGCTGAAAAAGTCTGCAAAACCCTTTCTTGACGTGCGAATGACCTCAAAAGCCCAGTATGCTAAGTCGTGGGTTGCTGCCAACATCTCTCCTCCGGGCATGTTCATGGATCGCTGAAGCGTACCAACATACTCTTCCAATTCAGCAAACGTGTTCCGAATCATCGTCTGAGTAAGTCGCTTTTCAAGCGTAAGCCGGATACGGTCGGGCAAGTTATGTGCTTCATCAACAACGATAATGATGTCCTCCAGGGACAGGTCCATGGCCTTCAGGCTAGAGTCACGAACGCCTTCATCAAAGAGGTGATTGTAATCTCCGACAAATACATCAGCACCATTCACGGCTTCACGGGCAACTTTCCAAGGGCATGCTTGGGTAACTTCTCCGTTGACCGTATGGGTTCGAGTAAGCGATACGAGTTCATCAACGTGAAGTGGTGATTCAAGAATTCGTTCCTTGAGCCCAGGCGCACTTGTAATCCATGGCCGGCAGGACCTTGATTTGCGTGCTTGGCTACACATGAGGGAAAACACAACGGATGATTCTTTGGCAAATTCTTGAACGCACATGCCGGCTTGACCGACCATGTCTACAAGTCTAATCGGAGCCATGCCTTGTCGCTGTTGGTTGATTTTACGAACGGTGTCAACAACAATACGATGCTGGGTTTGGCGGGACGTAAGGAAGAAAATTGTTTTCCGCTGAGGTTGTTGGCTCGCAACTTGAAGAGCAGCAGCCAGGGATGCTGCGGTTTTACCAATTCCAGTTGGAGCTGCCGCAAGATGGTAGCCACCCAGTTCGAGAGCTTTGATTGAGTCTTGAATCATTTCAAGTTGCCCAGGTCGTGGTTGAGAGTGGGCAAGGAACGGGAATTGCGGTGGTTGAATCACCACATTCTTGTCGTTCATATCGCTCATGCGCCGACGACCCTCCTAAAGGATTGGGATTGCGGAAGATGGCTTACGCTGGTTTCAAATCGATGTGCCCAGATATGTGGGGGCTGGGCACGGGAACCACCAACTCAGCAAGCTGGAGTGGAATCAGAGTCCCCCTGGCCGTCATCCAAGGGGGGGGTTGTGGGGTTTTGGTTGGGGTAACCAGGGCCAAGACGTGCATGACGGGCACGCTGACACAGTGAGGCAAAACCATGCAAGTTTGACCGAACTTGCTTGGCCATAAGGGTGGCTCCACTTAGGTTGTATCCTGAGTTTTGCCAAATCATCCCATCCCCTCCGCTCTCTCACCATTTATTCTTGGTATTCACTGCGTCGTATCGTTGCTGCTCTGGACGCCTCCAGAACTGCATCGAGTGTGTTATTGATTGGCGCCAAAGAAGCTGTTGCTTTGGCGATGTAGAGTTTAATCCCTTCTTGGGCTGCGATTTCAGGAGTGACTCCTAGCAATTCGTAGAGTTTTCCAAGTTGCTGTTGGTCATGCCGTCCCAGTGGGATTCGCACGGAATCCATGTCCTGCAAAAGCGGACGGTTGTGAAGGTATTCTTGGATGGCCATTCGGACAACATCCGAACGGTTTCGGGAACCCTTGAGGCCTACCTGGGCATCAAGCAAAGCAAGATCTTCCTCAGTGATTCTGAGTGATACTGCCGTGGTTGGTTGGCTCATCTTGGTTCCTCCGTTATCTGTAGACACTCGGACCATACATATAAACGTAATTGAATAATGACGAATTGTCATAACTTGTATTACAATTGAATTCAGTGCCTCATCGGGCTCATTGAAAAGCGACCGAAGTTTGAAAGAGAAGAGGTCTAAACACACAACATGCCTCTTGTCCCAAGCCGTGGTCTCTACCTGTATCTGGAAATTCTCAAGGTCGCCTATGACGACGCAATCGTTACCGATGATGAAGCACAAATCCTCCATGTTCTTTCACGAAGCTTGGGAGTCGCTCCTGCTGATACTGCAGAATGCCGTTCTGTTGTATTAGGCGAAGCCCCCTCGCCATTCGAAGATGATGATTCCTTTGGCGGTCACCACATGGGTGACGTTACAACCTACCAGTCTGCTCTTATTGCAGCCCTGGACGACGATGTCATTTCTGAAGATGAATGGGCCATGCTTGACCAATTGCGCCAAACGATTGGGGTTCAGGAGGACCAGCACGCACTCATTGAGGAAGCGATTCGTGCCATGAGTGAGATTGATGCCCAAGGACGAAGGCGTATTGAACGACTTGAACGCTTCATCACTGTTTGCCCTTACCGTTGAGTCCAATAGGCTCTCAGTTTGGGGTTTGTTGAGGTGGTCTAGGGACAACCATTAGAAAGGGTCTATGCTAGGGCGGCTCAACACAATGTGTTAGAAGGAATAAAGATGAGCCCTAGTGATGCCATTTACGCAAAAGTTGTAGCCCGTGACCCCGACCAACCAGAGTTCCACCAAGCGGTGAAAGAAGTTCTTGAATCTCTTGAGCCCGTACTTGAGGCCCATCCAGAGTATGTATCCGTTGTTGAGCGAGTTGTAGAGCCAGAACGCTTGATCCACTTCAGAGTTCCTTGGGTCGATGATGCTGGAGAAACACAAGTTAACCGAGGTTTTCGAATACAATTCAACGGTGCAATTGGCCCCTACAAAGGCGGATTGCGTTTCCATCCAAGTGTCAATGCCTCAATCCTGAAGTTCCTTGCCTTTGAGCAGATTTTCAAGAACTCCCTTACCGGACTCCCAATGGGTGGCGGAAAAGGTGGCGCTGACTTCAACCCTAAGGGGAAGTCTGACGGGGAAGTGATGCGGTTTTGTCAGTCCTTCATGATGGAACTATGGCGCCATATCGGCCAAGATTGCGATGTCCCTGCCGGTGATATTGGCGTTGGTGGTCGTGAAATCGGTTACATGTTTGGAATGTACAAGCGCTTACAAAACGAATTCCAAGGTGGAGTTTTGACTGGAAAAGGCATTTCCTATGGTGGTTCACTCATCCGTCCAGAAGCTACGGGATACGGTTTAGTTTACTTTGCCCGAGAAATGCTCGCTACCAAAGGCAAATCCTTTGAAGGCGCATCCGTGTCAATCTCAGGCTCGGGAAATGTCGCTCAATTTGCATGTGAAAAAGTCCTCGACTTGGGTGGAAAGCCAGTCACAATGTCTGACTCCTCTGGATTCATTCACGACGCTGATGGTATTGACCGAGAGAAGTTGGCTTGGATTATGGATTTGAAGAACAACCGTCGTGGGCGTATCTCTGAATACGCAAAGCAGTTCCCTTCAGCCACGTTCACTGAAAGTGGACCTGAACCCTCGCTTAACGGCCTTTGGGGAATTAATGTTGACGTTGCTCTACCATGTGCAACTCAAAACGAAATCAACGGAGAAGAAGCAAAGATGCTTGTAGCAAACAAGGTCATCGCAGTTGGCGAAGGTGCAAACATGCCATGCACCCCCGAAGCTGTAGAAGTCTTCCATAAATCTGGAATCCTTTTCGCACCCGGTAAGGCAAGTAACGCCGGCGGTGTTGCAACCTCTGGACTCGAAATGTCACAAAACTCCCTCCGTTTGGGTTGGAGCCGCGAAGAAGTGGATGAACGTCTTGAGAACATCATGATCAACATCCACAAGAATGCTTCAGAAACGGCCAAGGAATACGGCCGAGAAGGAGATTACGTCTTTGGCGCAAACGTTGCAGGTTTCCTGAAGGTAGCCGAGGCAATGATTGCTCAAGGTGTCGTTTGATTCACTCGTTGCCTTCTAGGTTCGTTCTTGGTTCCTTATGGAACACATTTGGCCACCGTCGCTTCAATGCTCGGAAGAGTACCCTCGAAAACACCATTGAGAATCCGAGGAAGATGATTGAAGTCCACCATGGTGTCTCTTCGCTTGTCGCAAGAAAGTAGGTCACAACCAATATCCCCATTCCGTAGACTGCTCGGAATGCTGCAAAAATAAGAAAGCCCCTTAGGATAGGATTCTCTGTTGCTTGAGCCATCCAAGAGTTTGTTCCGGATTCTTGACTCATGTCATACACCAGTGTTCCGGTCTGTTTCATCCACGAAACTCTTGGAAGTATTGTTGTGTGTAAGAAAGCGCTTCAGCATGTGGGTATCCTTGGGCAAGTAACCCGTTGTAGTAATCACGAGCCGGGTCGGGCATTGCCATCGGTTGAGGTGGGACTTGAGCAACGGGCTGAGCCTGGAAATTTGGCATAGCAACTTGTGCAGCAGGTTGAGCCTGGAAGTTTGGCATAGCAACTTGTGCAGCAGGTTGAGCCTGGAAGTTTGGCATAGCAACTTGCCCAGCATTAGCATTTGCCCACACCTTTGTTTCATCTTCACCCTTACTGCGAACGAATAGCAATACGCCAATTCCTGCCAGTATGAGGAAACCAACACCGCCGACGAGATAGGTCGTCATGGAACTAGCGCCTTGAGTATCCTCATCTGCTTCCTTGATCCACCGAGTTGGATCTTTAGGATAAGCATCGGCTCCTTCAGCGAGACCCCAATCAGCGGTCGGGTCTGAATAATTGTCACCATCTTGGTCGAGGCATCCGATTCGGTCAGCACTTGAATTCCCATATACTAACGGACAAGCATCTGCTCCATTTTCTGTGGTCCACACTGCGTCGGGGTCAGAAATACCGTCCCCGTCGCTGTCTGTACATCCGAAGCGATCTACAGTGGATGAATCGCGAAGTTCGGGGCAAGCGTCGGGTTGGAAGCCGAGAGGATTGTCACCGTATCCGTCAATATCACTATCAGCCCATTGAGTGGGTTCATCGAAAAATGCGTCAGCACCATCAGAAACAAAGTAATTAGCCGAAGGGTCGGGGTCCGAGACTCCATCTTCATCGTAGTCGCCGCATCCAAAACGGTCTGTGAATGAACCACCAGGTCGTTGAATACACGCATCCGGTGTTGTTCCAGATTGGTTATCACCGTATCCGTCCCCATCTTCATCACTCCATTGAGTATTGTCAATTGGGAAGGCATCCTGGAGGTTGTACCATCCATCTCCATCTGCGTCAGGGCATCCTGCAGTATCGCCCATCCATGAGGTTCCTTCTCGTGTTGGACATGCATCCTGATTGTAGGCATTTGCAACGTAGGTACCTGGCCAATCTGGATTTCTGTCATCCCAGCTTTGATTTGCGTAATTGTCTCCAAATCCGTCAGCATCAAAATCGGACCATTGTGTGTTGTCATTAACAAATGCATCTGCTCCATCTTCAACACTCCACAATGCATCTGCGTTGGAATATCCATCGCCGTCCGAATCGATACAACCTATTCGGTCCATTGTTGATGTTCCTGCAGAATTTGGACAAGCATCTGGATTAATTCCAGCGGCTGAGTCTCCATAAGTATCCAAGTCGCTATCTGCCCATTGTGTTGGCTCATTGACGAAGGCATCGTCAACATCTGCCCACCCATCTCCATCGGTATCAAGACAGGCAATCTTTCCATTCTCAGAAGAGTTTCCAAATTGGGTAGGACAATCATCTCGTGAGTCAGCCCATCCGTCACCATCGGTGTCAAGGCATCCAACTTCTCCAAGCGTTGATGTTCCTGCTATGCTTGAACAATCATCGCTTCCATCGCTAAAGCCATCCCCATCGTCGTCGTTGTCTTCGTCAACATCTCTACATCCGTCACCATCAATGTCCGTTGAGGTCTCAGAGACCCAAGTAGGCCGGGGTGGATTGTATGACGTGCGAGGGCATAGATCAACATCATCGTTAACACCATCATTGTCGATATCATCGTCTTCTATACCGTCTCTGCATCCATCTCTATCCCAATCGGTTGAGTTAGCAGGGTCATTGAAATCTTGAGTTGAGGTCCAATTGTACTGGCCACCACGCGCACAAAGATCGGGTGAGTTATCAGTCAGACCATCGTTGTCATCATCAGGGTCACATTCGTCTCCTTTCTCGTCAAAGTCAGTATTGCCTTGGCCAGGGTTTGCGACCGTGGGACAATTGTCCTCGAAATCAGGAACTCCATCACTGTCCGAATCTTGTTTCATTGATGAATCAAATGCCCAAACATAGACGTCCCAACCACCAGTACTCGTTACGGTCGTTCCATCTTTGGTGATGCTTGGAGATGAACTTTGACCCGCAAAGGCCCCAACAACTGCAACGACATCAGTACCGTTGATGGCGATACCTCTACCAGTCTCGAAATCCGGACTATCCGTGACATCTAACCATGTCCAAGAACCTGTTTTGGAAACGCCACCAACGAGAGCGTCAAAATTCCCGTCTGGTGTGATCGCCTTATTTCCTGCAGTGAAGGTTCCTTGAGCATAGCCTGTAAAGATGAGTTCGTCTTTTGACGTCATCTCCATTCCTTCCAACACATCGTTTCCGTTTGTTCCACCAATTACAGCCCAATTGCTGTTAGATGGGCCGCTTCCCTTCTTGATGAAAAATACATCAGAGCCACCCTTATTCGCAGTGATAGACCAACCGCTTTGAGCAAGGGTTCCCTCAAAAATCCCACCCAAATACAAGGCGCCGGTTGAATCTATGCTCATGTACTCTACCGATACCACTTGGGATGGAATTCCATAGCCGCTTATTCCAGTAACAGAGCCTGCACTGCTCATTTTGACAATGAAGGAATCCTGTGTTCCGACAGTAGAATAACTCGTTGTACCGAAAAGTACGTTATTTTGTGTAAGACAAGATATGTGATAGTCTCCGTTAAGGTCGGTTACAACATCTGTAACAACTTGTTGTCCAATGCCTCCTCCGCTTGTGACCCATTTGAGTGCACCATTTGCTCCGTCAAGTTTTGCGATGAACACTTCAGGGTTTGATACGTTAATTGCAGTTCCACCGAAATCAGTTTCACCAGAAAAATACCCTGCCACCACGATGTCACCAACATTATCTACAGAAATTGCCTGAGGAATACTTGCGTCCGTAGTTGTATTTGGAAGCGTTTGGAATGCGGTTGCCCACATCCAATTGCCCGTAGGGTCTGCGACAGCGACGAAACCATCCAATACTTGCGTGTTCAAGATGGTCTGGCCGAAGTTAACCTGACCGAACATATATCCTGTAATTACTGCCATGCCGTTGACCGTAGTGATATCAGTCAGGAATGAAACCCCTCCCATGCTGTGGTCGGCTCCCGCTAAGAAGGTCCACGAACCAGTGGAGTCAATTCCCGCAATGTAGAATTCGTTTCCATTTGAAAAGGGTGAGGTCGGTTGAAGTTGGTGGTTGCCAAACGTCATTGAGCGGTTAAAATCTCCTCCAACATAGTATCCATCGAGGCCAGGCGCAATCATCGTATCAAATTCATCACCAGTTGTGGACCCTCCTGCTGAAAGGAAAATTTCAGGGGATGTTGCACGGGCCGAGGCTTCACTGATGGTCTGAACGGAATCCAATTCAACAGGACTCGTTTGTTGATGTGCTGCGAGAGGACTGAGTAAACTCACTACGAACAATACTACGAGGAACAGGGGTAGGCTATGGCTGCGAGTGCTCTCCATACCTTATGGGCAGGGCTCAAAGGCCATCAAGCCTTTGATTCCTTGACGGTACAAGTTCACTCCATGTTGGAGTCAAGAGCAAGCAAATCACTGTCACCAGCGTCGAGGACGGTGATGGTGGACACAGAGAACGGTTTACCACAGGCGATGCCGAGTTCACGGTTCACCATTGCTGAGCGGTACATGGTCACTTCAGGGTGAGTTGCACGCAAAGTGTCTGTATATTCTTCCGGGCAGTTAGCAGCAACGAGCACCAACTTTGCCTCTCCTTTAGCGCAAGCATCGTTAGCTTGGCGTTGTCCAAACAACAGATTTCCTGTTGCGATTGCATTTTTCAATTGTCGGCTTAGATCCATTTTTATTCCTCCATTCTCCACATGTGTTTCTCATGGTTGGGAAAATTACTCCTCAGGGATGTAGTACAATGCTACGCTTCCGGTACCCAGTGAAATCGGTTGCCCGACGATGATGTTTTCTGCAACACCGGTGAGGTAATCTTTCTCTCCGATGATACCAGCCTTCAACAGGTGGTTCACAGTGACTTCGAAAGCAGCACGAGCAAGGATACTGTGTTTGGTACCCGATACACCGTGACGACCGATTGCTCGGACTTCACCTTCAGAGGTCATCACGTCAGCGACCATCAACAGGTGGCGGACGTCAACTTCCAATCGAGCACCATCAAGGGTCAGTTGAAGTTCGTCAACAATTGCTTGTCGAGCCGCTTCAATACCGAGGTATTCGTAAATTTCAATGATGTTGTTGGTGTATGTGCGGGAACGGTCAATGTTCTCAAGTTCACTCACACGGGTTAGATTGCTTCCAATCGTGGAGAGGTAGTACTCGCCAGTCTTGTCATCCAATTGCACGTTAGCACGCTCAATGCCAGGAATTCCCTTAAGTCGCATGTCTCGGATTTTCTCCTCAAGTTGCAACAACATGGTGTAGGATGGTGGATTCTCTGCGAGGTCAGCAAGGTCATCTTCGCTGTGAACCCCAGGAATCAAGGTCAAGGTTGAGGGATTCTTTGGCTTGTCAGTTTGAACAAAGAGTCGTGTAGCACGCTCAAGTTTGTCTTTCACTTCAAGAGGAGTCATTCCTTTTTGCTTGAGGTTACCCTTGTTGAGTTTGAGAACCAAGCGTCGTTGAGCGACGTCAGTTTCCAACGATGCAATGTTCACGGTTGTTGTCACTTCAATTGCCGCAGCGAGTTTCTTTGCTGCACCTTCGTTTTGTTCCTGCTCAGCGGTCATTCGAATGGTCATTGTAGGCGTTTGTGGAACCTTTCGGGCATCCACAATCTCAATGATACGAGGTAGACCTTGGGTCACGTTAACCGTTGCAACACCAGCATAGTGGAACGTACGCATGGTCATCTGAGTTCCAGGTTCTCCGATGGATTGTGCGGTGATAATTCCTGCTGCTTCGTAAGGATCGATACTTGCTCGGTCCAACGCAACGATGGATTCGTCAATGACTTTCTTTGCCTGAGCCTTGGTCAACTTCTTCTTCCCACGGCTGTGGCAGGCGACGGTTAGGTCGTTGAAGATACGGTTTGTGAACCGGCTTGAGCCCGATGCTTCGGCTGCAGCCATGAGCGACTTGAACACAGGGTCGTCAGCCAACTCATCTTCAATAGACTTCATCTTGCGGTCAATATCGTAGGCTTCAATGGCTACAACGGTCTTGGTTCGGGCACGGCGTGTTGTCTTTCGTAGACGAACGCTCGTGACTGGTCCAGTGGCTTCACTGCTTGCATCGCGACCCTTTTGGGTTGCGGCTACAATGGTTGCATGAATTGTTCCTGCGGTATCTGAATCTGTTTCGCAGAACTTGGCAACGTCGTTTTGGGTCATGACTTTGACATCGTCCCACTTTCGGTCGTCAGCAAGCATGTGTGCAAAGTTCTCTGCAATACCCAAATCCATGAGCTTCTTCTTGGTTGCACTCTTTACGACCATCAGTTCTCACCTCCATCGCTTTCTTCAGCTTCATCTTCCCATGCGCCGAGATCCTCTTCCACGATATCTCGCTCGTAGGAGTCACGGTCAATTTCAAGTCCACCGGATGTTCCAAGAGCAGCATCAACGATAACGTCGATGTTGAATGGAGACCCGTGCACACCACGGGATGGGTCAATTCCATCTTCTCCGTAGCTGAACTGGATGATACGATTAGCGGTGTTTCGGACAGAAAGCATTTCGTCGTCGTAAACCTTCAAATCGTCCATTGCGTTGATGAGTCGGCGTTGCATGTATCCAGACTTTGCAGTACGGACAGCAGTATCGACCAGAGACTCACGACCAGATACAGAGAGCATAAAGAACTCTGTTGGCTTCAATCCACGCTTGAATGAGGATGCGATGAAACCACGGTCTGGTGCGCCACGGCCACCACGCTTGAAGTGAGGTAGAACACGGTCATCGTATCCACGTTCCAAGCGCTTTCCACGAACCTTTGCTTGTCCGATGGATGCAGCCATCATGGTGAGGTTGTCCATGGAACCACGAGCACCGGAAATCGCCATGTTGACAGCAGCGTTGGTAGAACCGGACTTGTTCAATTCGTCCCTAGCAAATTCACCAGCTTCTTCCTTACCCTTGTCGAGCATTTGCATGATGTTTTCTTCCATGGTTTCTCGGGGAGTTCGTCCAGGGCGGGCTTCGTAATTCTTGCCGTTTGCTCCGAATTTCTCTAGTTCTGCATTGACTTCATCGCTTGCTTTTGCGTTTGCAGCGTTAATTGCTTCAATGGTTTCTTCGGGAAGGTCTTCGTCATCAATACCGGTTGTAAATCCGAGGGAAGTACAGGCAGCGATGGACATGCGAGTGAACTCATCAAGGAACCGAGCACCGAGTTCAGGACCGTTGGTTTGAACGATAGCGTCCAGAAGACGGCCGTCTTCAGCACCGATTGCTCGCTTGTCGAGTGTTCCTTCTACATCTCCGTCTTTGACGATAACCCAGTCGTTAGAACGACTGCGGAAACGCAGATGGATGTTGTCAGGGATGATGAGGGAAATCAAATCTTGTCCCCGGAAGCAATCAGCACCGTTAGCGTCTTTGACGACTTCGGGTAGTGTTCCGGTGAATCCGATGTTTCCAAGCATTTCCAATCCGTTGGATTGCTTGATGAGCGTTCCAGGTCGGGAAAGAAGGTAGGCTCCGGAAATGTGGTCGTGAATTCCACCGATAACAGCCCCACCGTATCGAGGTGTGAGGATGTGTTCTTGGACACGCATCAAAATCTTAGCCTCTGCACGTGCTTCCTCAGATTGAATGACGTGAAGGTTCATCTCGTCACCGTCAAAATCAGCGTTGTACGGAGTACATACAGCGAGGTTGAATCGGAAGGTATGACCCTTCATGACTCGAACTTCGTGAACCATCATTGACATTCGGTGGAGTGAAGGTTGTCGGTTGAAGATGACAACGTCTCCGTCGATCAAGTGGCGTTCAACTTGGAGACCAGGCTTAGGGTTACCATAGCGGTCAACGGTTGCAAGACGGTCTTCGACTGCGGTTCGCTCGCCGTAGAACTCATCAACTGGGCTGAGGCAGTGAGGACAGGTTACTTCCAGGTGGGCTGGGAAGGGTTCTGGGTCTGCTTTGTCAGCTTGGGCAAGTTCGTGCATCCAGCGATAATGAAGGATCGCACGTGGGTCGTCTTCTGGAAGTGGTTTTCCACTTTCATCAATACCTTGCAAGTTCAACAGTGTTGCAGCGTCGTTTACGGCGTAAGTCACATCTTCTATGCTTTGGTCCATTCCACTGAGCGAGATTTGCTTTTGAATAACCATTCCAGGTAGGAAGTTAGGAGCAGGCATGACTTGGTGGAGGTCAGCTCGCTGCGTGGTATCTTCATTGCATTCAGGGTTGTGGCATCGGAAACCAGCATTAAGTAGACGGCTTCGTGCGTTGATCTTGACACGTCGGTTATCTCCACGGATAATGTAGTTCACACCAGGGTGAACATCAGGACCACGAAGAATCATCTGGCGCATTTGTTCTCGGTTACGAGCAGTAGCTCGGATTGGGACAGTAAGTTCCTTTGCAATCTTGGTAGGTACTCCGACTTCATTTACGCTGAGGTATGGGTCAGGTGAAATCACGGACCGTGCACAGAAGTTAACACGCTTTCCGGAAAGGTTGCTACGGAAACGACCTTCCTTACCCTTGAGGCGTTGTGTCAACGTCTTGAGCGTACGACCTGATCGGTGACGTGCAGGTGGAATACCCGATGTTTGGTTGTCAAAGTAGGTGGTGATGTGGTACTGCAAAAGTTCCCACAGGTCTTCGACGATCAGTTGAGGTGCACCGGAGTCACGGTTTTCACGCAGACGCTGGTTGATACGGAGAACGTCAACAAGTTTGTGAGTGAGGTCGTCTTCAGAGCGGTCTCCACTGTCCAATGTGATGGAGGGTCGAACGGTAATTGGTGGGACAGGTAGGACCTTGAGAACAATCCACTCGGGTCGGTTTTGCTTGTCCATTCCAATAAAGATAAGATGCTCAGCTGGAATGCTGCTCAACCATTCACGAACGTCACGGGCGTTGAGCTTTCGCTCGGTTGCCTCGTTCTTTTCCTTGAAGGTTGTAGGCTTGTCCAGAATGATTTTTCCTTGGGCTGCGCCACAGTGCATGCACACCTTGCGCTTGGTACCTGAGGTAACCTTCTCAACTTCCTTGATCATCTTGGAGAATTCAGTTGAACCCACACCGTGCTTCGTCATGACGTCGCGGATACGGTTTCGGTAGTAATCCTGTTCAGATTGTTCTGGGTTGGACGGGCTCGTTCCTTCTTCGGTGTGAAGGAGGATTTTACTGCAGGTGTTGCAGGTGGCTTTGAGCGCAGTTTTGATGAGGTTGACGAAACCAATGTGAATCACAGGAAGTTCCAATTGAATGTGTCCAAAGTGACCAGGAGATTCGTCGTACTTGCATCCATCAGTTGGGCAGATGAGTCCAGGTTCGATAACACCCATGTGAGGGTCCATCAGGCCTTGCTTGTAGGCGTGTCCGTCGTCCTTGTAGGTGTCTGCAGTCTTAACTTCAACAGCAGACATCTTCTTGATTTCAATAGGGTCCATCAGTCCAAATCGGATTTGGGCAATCCGCTTGGGAATCATTGTCGTTTTTCGGCTCATCTTCGGTCCTCCAGTTCAAGGCGCATGGCCACTCCTAAACTCTTCATTTCGTCTAGAAGTAGCTTGAATGCATATGAAGTCTGCACTTTGTAGACTTCTGCTCCATCTCCATGGATAGGGCTGACATAAGTTCCACGCTTCGGGTCGTACCAAGCAATGTGCCCGGATTGAGCGCAGACGTACATGTCAATACCATCTGATTCATCGAGCAAACGGTCTTTGATGACCATTGAAGCTCCGTGTGCAATCAGACAGTCACGTTCCATCTCACCAAATCGCAGACCACCTTGTCGGGCACGTCCTTCGGTTGGCTGACGGGTCAAGATTTGAACACGTCCACGGGAGCGAGCGTGTATCTTGGAAGAAACCAAGTGGTGCAATCGTTGGTAGAAAATACATCCAACGAAGATGTCAGCAGGGTATGATTCACCGGTTTCACCGTTGATCATGGTTTCACGGCCTGAGTGGGCAAGTCCATTTCGGACCAAACCATCACGAAGGCTGGATTCCTTTTCTCCACGGAAAGCAGTACCGTCAACACGGCGGCCTTCCATAGCTCCGACCTTACCACCGATCATTTCTAGAACGTGTGCTACGGTCATTCTCGAAGGAATTGCGTGAGGGTTGATGATGAGGTCAGGCACGACACCGTCTGCGGTGAACGGCATGTCTTCTGGCTCAACCAAGCGTCCAATGACACCTTTTTGACCGTGACGGGATGCGAATTTGTCACCAACTTCAGGAATCTTGTGGCTTCGAACCATGACACGGACCAAGCGGCCGGAGTCCAGAGATTCGGTAACATAGACGTTGTCGACCCATCCCTTTTCGCCGTGGCGAACGAGCATGGATGATTCACGTCGTTCTTGAGCCATCAAGAAAGCGCCACCGGATGTTTCCTCAAGGAAACGAGGTGGGCTGGTCTTTCCGACCAAGACGTTGCCGCCGATGAGTTCAGTTTCAGGAACTGGTAGCCCGTCGTTTTCCAAGTGCATGTAGGCTTCAGGAGTCTTGAGTCCCTTGATTTCCTGCTTTGAAGAACCAGGCTTCTCAATTTCTTCGACCTGTCCACCAGGGAATCTGCGTCGTTCTGCGTTGTAGGTACGGTTGAAGGTTGATCGTCCGAGAGCCCGATCGATTGAACCCTTGTTCATGATGACTGCGTCTTGCATGTTGTACCCGTGAAGGGACATGATTGCAACAATGAAGTTTTGTCCACCTGGGCGATCATCAAAGTTCGTGGTTGACATTGCCCGGGTCTTCGTGATAGAGCGTTGTGGGTAGTGCAAGATGTGGGCACGGGTGTCTGGGCGCATTCGGTAGTTAGCACTGGGTAGTCCAAGGGATTGCTTGACCATTGCAGTTCCACCGGTAACACGAGGTGTTGAGTTGTGTTCTGGGTAAGGAATGAGCGATGCGCAAACACCGAGCACCAGTTGTGGGTCGATTTCACAATGCGTGTGTTCTTCAGTGTACATGAGCGGAATTTCGAACTCAGTTGTGTTCCAGTCGCCGTTTGGCATGCGGACGTTAGCTCGTAGGTGAG
>Ga0206682_10001432_pt1 | contig 23477 bp, 32 predicted proteins | sample M240m12015metaG_FD_155444 | JGI IMG/M metagenome (GOLD analysis project Ga0206682, IMG submission 155444) | Ammonia-oxidizing marine archaeal communities from Monterey Bay, California, United States - M2 40m 12015 | ecosystem: Environmental > Aquatic > Marine > Intertidal zone | place: USA...
TCATTGTTCAAACTCTACATGGATGAGAAACTCGGCTGCATCTTCCTCATGCACCTCACCGTCACCATCGCAGAACTCACAAGTCTGCATGATGCCTTTGATAAAGCCGCCGTTGGCATGGTCAATTACCTCGACCTCAACCTCATATTCACCAGCCCCGCCGCAGTCAGGGCAGTTAACGTAGTCGCTGGCTGTGGTGTTGTTCGTAGAAGTCATTAGCTTTTACCTTTCCATCAGTTGCTAGAGAAATACGCCGCATAGATTCGGGCGTAGGGAAACGCTGATTAGATAGTATGCGAGACACAGCAGAGACAGACAAGCCAGCTTTCCAAGCAAACCGCCTCATGCTAAGTCTTTGTTCTCTAATGTAATCCTGTAAATACATGCAAACACCATATATCAGTGTTGACAGGTTGGCAATGGGTTGGTAAGACAGGTTATTGAAAACGCATAGCGTCACATGGAGGGTCACTTGGAATATACTATTCCAGACTATCGAAAAGATTTCGGCTGTTATCACAACAGCGCATCAGGTGGTACGCAATCCACCTATGAAAACCTGTTCAAACTATACATTCGCAAAGAATACAAGATGCAGTTTCCTATGTCAGCCAGGCCAAGGGCAGGGCAGATAGTACAGCAGGGCTGCGACCATTACTTTGGGCTGCATGATTACTCGCCCGTCAGAGGCCAGCAAGAGGGCTTGACACTAGGCGAGGCAGTAAGACATGCCATGACAGAGTACATGGAATACAAGCCTATTAAATGGGATGGCGGCAAGGACATGGAAGTCTTTGAGGCTTGCAAGGAAGCTATCCCTGAGATGATAGGCCATGCAGTGCAAGGCGTGGAAGAATATTTTGGCAAGAATGTCGAGATGGTTGGAGAGTACCAGCGCGTATTCAAAGATGACAGGCTAGACATACCAACGATTATGTTCCTGGATTACGCTGATGACACAAGACAAGTTGACCTCAAATGCAGCTTGCCAGTAGCCAACCCCATTAAAAAGGATGGCACTAGGACTTGGCGTACACCAAAACCAAAGACAGAACCCACTTGGACTCAGGCAGCGCAACAAGCTGTGTATACAAAAGGCACTGGCCTGATACCAGCCTTGCTGTTTGTTACTGGCGAGGGCTACAACCTATGCACACCTGATAACTGCGACATGCTGAAGCCTGACGCATTAGAAGAAGCCTATGAAAGAATAGCGCAGCGGTGGTTGACTATACAGAACCTTATGAAAGCTGCTAATGGCAACTGGAAAACCCTGTTTGGTATGGTTGCCCCTGACTTTGCGGAGATAGCGCAGCGGCATGGCCCTGAGATACTTGAGATTGCCAAACAAACCTGGAGGGTAGAATGAAAGTGCCGACTTGGGATGAGATAGCAGCAGCGTTGCGGATACCAGAGGTAAACGACAAAACTGACGCTATGGGCAGGGTTATCAGGAAAAATAACTACAGCCAGATTAAAGTGAACAAGGGTTTCAATGTTGGTAAGCCGAAAGGGAAGGGTAAGTATGACTGAGGTAGAACAGGAACATGCGCAAGCAATCGACTTTACACAAGAGAGATTGAACCGCATCGAACGAGACATGGCGCACATGCAGAAAGACTTGGATGAACTCAAGACTATGCTTGCATCATTTATGAAAGCGATTACTGACTACAATGAGGAGGTGAATGACAATGACTGATTTAACACAAGCAATGACAGTCGTGGCTGATTACTATAAAGACCACGCTATCAAGCAAAAGGGCGGCAAGATGTATCTGCAAGTGGTGCATCGTGTAGAGGCGTTTCGCCGTGTGCTTGGTGCAGAGTTTGGTATCGACACAAAGATTATTGTGGATGATGGGCATCGTGTTGTCGTCAAGGCTATCGTTACAAACAAGGATGGCATCACTGTTGGGTCTGGTATGGCTGAAGAAATCAGAGGGCAAGGCCATGTCAACACAACTTCTGCCTTGGAAAATGCAGAGACATCTGCTATAGGCAGGGCATTAGCTAGTCTTGGTTTGTCTGGCGGCGAGTACGCATCTGCTAATGAAATGGATGCAGTGCCACGCAAGGCAGAGAATATCAAACAGAATCAGACGGTGGCTGTCGAGAAACAAGACCCTCCAAGTCAACAGTCTCCGGCCCCGTCTGAGCCACCCAAAGAAATGACCCGTGAAGAACTCGATGAGAAGCATGACAGAGGCGTGTGGCAAGACATGAAATCACGCTTGCGTCAGATGAAGCATGTCAATAATGTTCATACTCTGTTTGAGTCTATGAAGCCTAAAATACAAGACATTAAACAACGAAATCCAGAAGCAGCGCAGCAAATTGTTAAGCTGTTCCTTGATGCTGAAGATAAATTAACAACAGGAGAAGCCTAATGGCCTTGAGAAAAATCACCACTATTCGCTGCTTTGCGAATGACCCAGACAAGAAAGCAACCCATAGCAACTCAAACTGGAAGCCCTATGTAGGTAAGGAACCAGGCGATGTGGTTCTAAGCAAGGACACACGGCATCAAATCTCTGTCTTTGCAAATGAGGATGGTTCTATTGATGTTAGTATCAGTGAACGCATTGCAGAGGATTACACAAGCGGTGAAAGCATTGCTGCTAACGTAAGGCAGGGCGGCATGCGTAAGATTGCCGAGTCAATGGAAACACCAGCAGCACCTAAGCCACAGATGGCACTTGATGATGAAGTCCCTTTCTAACTTGGAAACTGCCTTTCATGCTTTAGACCATTGCAAGGATGTACTCTTGGAACGGTCTAGGTATGGAACGGTGGGTGATAACTTCCGGCAAATCAGTGAAATGGGGTCTATGATTACAGGCCACAAGATGACTGAAACACAGGTCTGTGCCTTTATGATAGCGGTAAAACTATCTAGGTTATCAGCCAAGGATGAGTTTGGTTTGAACTGTAATCACATAGACTCATTCGTAGACATCATAGGCTACAGCGCGATTGCTTTAGAACTGCTGGAAGATGGCAAAGAAAAAGTTTGATTCACGCCAGATTGCATGCGCTGTATGTGGTCACGAACATTACATAAAAGATGGTGGATGGGTAATACTTGGGAGTAAGCAACCCATCTGCTATTCGCTAAACAGGAGGGAATGTTATGGAAAGATGCGAGTGTTGTGGGCAGCCAAAGCTGGGCAAGCCAATAAAGAAAAGAGGAAGGTGGACATTCTTAAAGAGTTTGAAAGTTGGTGAAGCACTTACATTCGATAACTGGCTTGAACATGAAAGGGCAAGGGATGCTGCGCGACACTACAACATCCCTTATAAAGCCTTCAAACACAAGGACGGTTCCGGTTACAGTTTAGTTATTTGTTCTTAAACTTCCTAAGTATTTTTCTGTAGTTAGCGGAATATCCACTCAACTTTGTTTCCCATCTTAGTTCTTTGCGGCTTCGATTTTGGCAGTGTCATTGGCGCAGCCATTGTTTTAGGTTTGGACTTTGGTACTGCCATTGTTTTTTTATTACTACGATTAAAAGTTTCATAGTTGATAAAGTTTGTCACAATTATTCTCCTTTTTTAAGTAATTAATTAACAATCCCATTTGCGTAGGGCTTTGTTGATACGACTATTCGGGTCACGCGCTGTCTTCTTACTTGTCAGCTTCTTCTTCATGCCTTTCATTCTAGCACAAAAACTCTTACGCCTAGCTGCTGACTTGGGCGATTTCTTTGCCTGCTTACGAGACACAGGGGCTTTCAGATTCATGCCCTGGCGTTTGGCAGATGCACGGCCTTTGGCGTTCAGACCACCTGACTTACTCTTGCCTGCCTTGCGCTGCCATGCTGGTGACTTAGCCATCTTTGTTCAGCCCGTGGGTGTACCCGTCTTGCTTGTTATATGTAAGCGACTCACCTCGACCGCCTTCAACGTAGCTACAATGTATCCAGCCAGAGTTGCCGCCAGTATAACACTCAAGAATAAGCTGGTCATAATCTAGGTTGTCCTCAATCCATTTTGCCAGGTCATAGTTATCTACGCCTGCTACCTCAAAGTCTGCTGCCTCACCCTTGGCATGTTGACTGTCCAAGCTACTGCCGATTGCAACGCATAACTCTGGGCTGCGATACCCTGATGAAACCACGAACGAACCAAACTCATCTCGGATAGGCTGCAATATCTTTTCACACAACAGTTCCATAGCCTCAATGTGATGCAGTTCTGGGGCGTTGGGAATACCCTTGCGTTCAGCAACCTGAGACTTCACCATTTCTTCTAAGGTAAAGTTTGGCGACAGAGGGTAGGTCATTTCTTTTTCTTCTTTGCTGTCTTTGCTGACTGCTTAAAAGCCTTGGCTGTCGGCGCACCCTTGCTTCCAGGCTTGCGCATCTTCTCACCAGACCCAGCAGCAATACGTTTCTTTTTTGCATGAATGTTTGAATATAATCCGCGTTTCATTTTGTCAGCCCCTTTGATTTTTCAAAACTACGCATTCCACCTAGTCCTAATAAACCTAATAATACAGTCATTAGGCTATCCATGTCAAAAGATGGATAAGCTACAGCCTCTATGCCCATGTAGGCTGTCACTACATCCATAGTCGGGAACACTAGAAAATGGGCGAATAAAGCTAGGCTACAGCACCAGCCAACACTAGGCCGCCAGCCTGACACAAACAGGTTTTTTGACTTGGCTTCCTCAGCATTGACAGCTAACTGGCCCTTGGCTAGCTCTTGCGCGTGACGTTCAGCCATTGTAGCTATTTCGTGAGCCAGCTTGTTTTTCTGGTCTTTGTCCTCGACAAACTTGCCAATTAAATCAGTAGCTGGGCCGATTAGTGCTTGTAACATTACCTTGCCTCTAACATAAGTTTAAGTTTTTCTATTTCTATTTCTAAGTCGTGAACTCTTGCAACCGTATCTTGTACAGATTTGGGTGGCTGGAACTCATCAATCCAGTTGTCGTTCTCCTCAACTTCTTGCATTGTTAGTTCAAGATTGTGTTCAAGAAAACTAATGCGTTCTGTCAGCCCAAAATAAACCCAAACACTGACTGCCGTGAAAGCAATCATGCTTATAAGATTCCGCAATGGAATTGTTATCTCGCTTGCTTCGTTTAACTTTGTCGCTGCTTGTTTCATTAGATATCTCTACGTCCTCTTACTGCCGCCAACGCTTTATTAAACGAATAAAACTCCGCTTTATCTTCATCAAATAACTTAGGCGACATGCGCTTTGACTTTTGTTGCACCTCAGAAACTGGCAAGAACACTGCTTTCCTATGTTGATAGCCCACACAGCATAATATGTCATAGTCCTTAACACTCCCAATAATTTTATTCTGGCGGCCATGCCCAAACTGAAAATGGTAACACGGAAGGCGCTTGCCTTTCTGTAATAGTAGGCTCGCAGTCTTAACTTGTATCCTGATAAATTCATCATCTTTCCACGCTAGTAAGTCAACTTTGTCTTGCGGACACATAGACACCCGCCAACCTAATGATAACACAATGGCAGCGGCTTGATACTCACCGATAAGCCCTGTTGTCGTACTCATCCAATGCCAATCGCTTTTGCTGTTGATACCATCACCGTGATAAACAGCCCGACTACTACGCAAGCAAGCGCAAGGACAGCCAAGCCAATCTTCATGTTATCAATCATTTCTTGCTGGGAAAGCGCGGCTTCTCTACGCGCCTTGGCCTGGGCTTCCCTGGCCTCGCGTATTCTCTTAGCACGTTCATCTAGTATAGACTGCCAAGTACCAGCGCCAAATCTGTGGTCTGTTAGCCTCCTGATTTCAGCAACCTGTTCAGCAGCTAACCGTGCGTCTATCAGTTCCTTTGCAACACTCTCAACGCCAAACTGGTCTGCTATACCCATGCCGCCTTTCTTGTTGCTTGCAGCTTGTACTTGCTGTTGACCGTTAAGCAGCGCGTCTATGTCGCCTGCAATAGCACTAATGTCTTTGGCTGTACCAAGGGCTGACTTAATACCATCCACACTTGCTTTCACAAGCGCAATGCCAGCTAATGCAGTGCTAATCGGTTCCACTAAGACAACATTCCTTTTTTCAAAGCTTGGCACCGCCACTTTTTAGGCATCAGGCCGTGTGTCATCTCACCAACGTCACGCCCCATTTCCATAGCCCTGCGTTCGCAGGCTGCGCGGGTATCGTAGGGGCCGCGAGTGTCGTGAAATTCGATACAATCGGTTGGAGTCGCTATTGCGCAAGCCAGTACGATTGCCTTAAACATCTTTCCCTAGAAGCCTCTGAACGGTCTTGGTTTCCCAGATGCGAATCAGCACCCAGATACCAGTGAACAGTGCCACAAAGTCAGGAACCATAGCCATCCAAGCGGCGACTGTGCCTGTTCCAGCAGCTACGTCAACAATTACTTTGTTTTCCTCATTCATCAGTCAGCCTCCTCTATTGTTAGTGTGCCAGCATCAATCTTGGCTTGAATATCGTCAGGTAAACTGTCTTTGTTTTTACGAAGCCACGCTTGAAACTCAGGGTCTATGCTAATACAACTTCTTGCGCCATCACCATAAATGTCTACACCCTCAAAAGCCCTACGAAAAGAATAACTCATAATTCTGCACTCCACGCTAAGTATGCTGATATGTTTGCAGCCCGGAAAGTAGAGGCATTTCCAGCAGTCAATACATTTGCAGTTATAAAGTGGGTGTAAGCCGTATTTGTTGTAGTTCTAATAAGAGTTGGTACATCGTTACATGCTACAGAACTACTTGCTGTCCTTACTTCGTAGTGGGCCGCTGTTCCTGATGTTTCTAGGGCAGTTGGACTAGCCCTCATTGTTACAGGGAAACTATTCGTACCATTAGCGGTAGTAGTTGTGTCATTGTCTGCAACCATAAAAGTATCATATTGGGTATCTACACTTATTTTATAATAATACCTCTGACACCTAGCCAACTCATCGCCATAGCTGCGGTGTTCAAACGGCGTGGCTGCCTGACCGACTTCAAGCTGTACGCCTGTAATTTCTAATGTATTATCTGTTGAAGCAAATAAACTACCTATACCCGGCGCACGATTAGCACTGGTAGTTGGGGCTAAAGCATCATCGTTAATTGTGCCACTTGTGTATGTGCTTCCAGCATAAAGCCAAAAATTCATTGTAAGTTCAGCAGAATTATCGTCATCAACTTGAGTGCTACTTGCAGCGGGAACAGTCATTGTGTATCTGGCCCAAGATGTACCTATTGTATGCAATTTACTTATCTGTCTATTTGTGCCATTTGTAAATTCAAATTCAGTAGCTATGGCTCTACTTGCATTTGATTTAGCATAAAATGAAAGTGTAAATGCTTGTGTTGATGTGCTTGATGCTTTTAATTTTTGTAGATTAAACCCTTCTAGTATGTGTTGAAGAACAAACAACTCACCTGCTGCTATAGAAGTATCTATTGTTGTACAGTCAAGTTTTAACGCATTGGAAAATCCTGCCAAATCAGTGACTGTTGATTGAGACATTGTAAAACGACCTGCTGATGCAGCACCAAATGCAACTTTAAATCTGTCTAAAGTAAAATACCCATCAGTCGCTCCTAGTCCAGTAACTGATGTATTTCTCTGTGCAACCTGCATCGCACCATTGATAACAAGGTTGCGGCCTGTGATACCACCAGCATCTGCGCTACCAGCTAGGTCTGCGAAATCTCTTGCTCTGCTCATATCATTACTCCGGTTTCGTAGGCCATGTTACATCATCCAAACTAGTTGCGGAATTGGTTATGTCACGCAATGCTTGTCGATATGTTGTTTGTGCAGATGTAATATCCGCTGTATCAGCAAAAATCCAATGGTCTGTTTCTGCAATCAAACGATTACGTTCTGTGCGTAGTTCTTGTAACTTGAAAGCAGTAATAAGTTCAGCTTCTTTTTTTTCTACAACAGAAGCATCCCAAGATACTACGTTGCCATCTTTGTCTTTCGCTACAGCGTCATCACCATTACCGCTGATAGAGACAGCATCTGCATATAGTGCGTAAATTGCCTCATGCCTCATGCCGCAATCTCCATAACTGTAATTGTAGATAAAACACCATAAGTATCATTATATCCTCGCCTGTTTAAGTAGATAGTGCCAGAACCAGTTGCCCATTGTAGCTTATACGTTATTGCACTTGTGGTTGCTGGGGAATCTAAGTATTGAATAGCTTCTGGCTGTATCTCTGTGTTGTTGTTTAACCTAGCATAGCCTGTAACATTTATAGAACTGCCTCCTGTTCCAACAATCGCTGTACTATCTCGCAGTAGCTTAATTACATTATTCTGACTAGTTGTTGAGTTGCCAATATGAAGTGTGTACGACACTAATATTTTGTTGGAAGATGATGATGGTGTAATAGATATAGTAGCACCCGATATATCAGCAAAGGTACTTTCCCCCTGTGCTACTTGACTGGCTATAGCGGCGATTGATGTTTGTTTAACTTGCAAAACCTTACCAGCGGATACACCAGTGAGTCCTGACCCATCACCAGTAAATGACGTTGCTGTTATAGCCCCGCTAACTGTTATACCCCCACTAAACGTACCACCATCTTTAGCTGACACTGTGTCTGCTACAGTAAAAATGTCATAGACAACAACCTCAACAATATCTCCAGCAGACAAAGCAGATAAGCCAGCAATGGTGTTAGCTGTGCTGGTGTTGTAGTCAGTGCCAGCAACCAAGGCTATGCCGTTCAGTGATACATCTACATAGTTGCCATCGCTAAATACTAGCGTGTTGCTATTGTCATCTGCGCCGGACAGTGACGTAGCACCAGCCGTGGCTGTGAAGTAATAGCGTGACCTTACGCCAGTTCCTGTCGGGCTTTTTCCTATGTAGGGCATCTGCCTCTCCTATTTGTACGCTGTGATTTGCATGGTTGGTACTACTACTTGAGCTAAAGCAGCTCCATCCCAATACACATTTTCGTGTACGTTAGCCCCATAGCTGACGTTCGCATAATTTCTACCCATCAGTTTAATCGTCTTTGCTGAAGTCCAAGACGCAACTCTGCCGCTTGCGGTGTTTGCGGAACCGCCAATTGCAATTGCCCAACGAAAGTTTACATGTTCACCATCATAACTACCACCACCGCCATATGTTTTCCTTGTTTGTGTAACCTCATCACTATCAATGTACATTTTGAAGTGAGTAATAACGGAAGGATATGCCCCGTAAACACGGAAATTAAACTCATAAACAACTATCGTTGCACCAGCAGGTGGTGTGTATGAAATGTTTGAACCAGTAATATCTGCGTAAGATTCAGTTAAGGCTTGCTTAACTGTTATGTTACTCAGTGAATAAGTGCCACTTGGCACTGTAACTGAATCGCCATTTCCGTTTAGAAATAACTGTTCAATTATATTGCTACCAGCCCCAGTAACAGTGCCAGTGAACGCAAAGTTATCGGATAGGTTAACTGACTCTGATTGTATTTTCGATAAAGCCATTAGGGTGCCTCTGAAAGTGAACTACTGTCTGGATTGAAAACCATACCCTGCACACTCATACCCGCTGCCCACTCATCAATTTCTGTCTTGGCGGCAGTGTATGCTTGCTGGACATACTGTGCGTCTGTAGTTCCATCAACAATATCTATCCGTTTATCTACGATGAACACGTTATTTGAAGCGTCAACGCACCGTAAGCCGACTAGCTTTTCAGTGCTGTCGTTTATAAATTTATCGACCGTGTAAGTTATACTCATTTTATTCTCCTATCCCGCAAAGTTGTTTCCAGCCATAAACATAGCTAGGGTAAAACCCCTAGTGATTCCAGTTCTGTTTTTAATTGTGATTGTATGCCCAGATGAAAATACGCAAATACTACCGTCAGTATTAGCCGTAGCCTGACCTACTGCGCCTTGAGCAGAAAGGCCAGCGCAACTACCATAGCCAATCCGATACAAGCCATTAGTGCCAGAGGCAGTGTCGTAAAGTGCCAATAGCCCACAACCAGCAACAGTACCATTAATTACAATAGAGGCATCGTCAGCTAAAGTTACATTAGTACCGTGATTGAAAAACCCAAAGTCTCTGTTTGATGTTTCCACTTTGCCAGTTGAAGTTATGCGTAGGTGTTCTGCTATAGTTGGTGAACCAGAACCAGTGCTAGTACCAGTTGTAAATGTAAGTGCGGTACTATCTCCGTTGCTATCGTAAACGCCAGAAATTCTTGCTTGAACACCTGTGGAACCAGTGCTTGTATCGCCAGAATAGAAGTCAATTTTACCTAGACTGTCTCCTGACGTACCAGTTGTGTCTGAAGTTGACAGCGTTAATACGCCGCCGATTGAAGATTCTACTGATAAATCTGACAGAGGGCTTGCACTACCAATACCAACACGATTGTTCGTGCTGTCAACTTTGAGGGTGCTAGTGTCAACGGTAAGGTCTCCGCTAAACGTGCCTGTTGTAGCCGTTAAAGGAAATGTGGGCGGGTGTGTGGCAGTCTGTTGGGCCTTGCCTTGGTACACTACATAGAACTCATCTGTGCTGGCTACGTTGCCTGTCATTGTCAATGTTGTGCCAGACACTGTATAAGCCTTGCCGCTGCCTGGTTCTTGCCGCACGTTATTTACAAATACTTCTATCTCTTGCTCATTGCCAACAGCGTGAGTAAGCGTATAGCCAGTGCCGCCATCTCCAGTGATGGTCTGTTTAGCCATTGCGCTAAATCGTGCGGCTGGTGTGTTTCCAAGATAAGACATTTGCTAATCCTTATGATGTAATATCTAAGTGACTAAGAACACAGTCTGCTGATGACGCTGTGTCTGAAATAACTGTTATCTTATCGCCCGGTTCCATAACAACTTTTTGGTCGCCACCGACAACCACTAAGCTGCCGCCCACAGGAATTGGTGCTGACTTCACCAAGAAAACACTGACCTCGTTGCCAGATGTTCTTGCCGAGGCATCCAATTTTACATCAATCAAGATTTGACTGGTTCCAGTATTGGCTACACTCAATCCAATAACTGTGGTTTCCGTGGATGCACCACAAGTCAACACATCCGTTCCAGCACTGGTTGCGATGTTTTGTTTTACTTCTGATAAAAATGCGTTTGCCATTGTCCTATCCTAACGCTATTGCAAATGCTAATGCTGATGGGTCAGATTCAGTAAAACTAATATTAGTTAGCTGTGAACCATCTACGGCTGGCAACTTAGCTGAACCATCAAGCGTAACAACTTGATTTGCAGAAGTGCCAGTATCTAATCGTGCTGTAGCTACTGAACCAGTAAGCTGCCCACCATCAATAGATTTGTTTGTTAATGTCTGTGTTGCTGTTGTGCCAACAATCTCTTGGTTGCCGCCAGCCGGAAGCGTCAGTGCGTTTGTAACCTCGGCTGAGTGTGGCTGCGCTTTAACTGTTTGACCGTGACTGTTGGATTCGCAGTTAAATATAATACTTCCAGGGTTAGTGTTTCCTCGCACAACCACAGCACCTGTGCCATTTGGTGCTAGGTCTAAGTTAGCGTTTGATTCTGTGATAATATCATTGCCATTAGTGTCTAGGTTGCCACCCATCTGGGGTGTTGTGTCCTCAACAACATTAGCAAGATTGCCTATTGCTGAAACTACATTGATAAATGCGCTTCCATTGTAAACGCGCATGTCACCGTCAGTAGTGTTAAAATACAAATCTCCGGCATCCAAGTTCGATGTTGGGTCTGAACCTGACGCGCCATGATATTGGCCTTGAAATGTTGTTAGTGTTGTCGCAGCGTTTGTTTCTGCTAGTTCAGCGGCTGTCTTTGCAGTCTCAGCATCATTTTTATGGCCCAATGCTGTTGTAGCACTAGCAGCAGCAGCCGTGGCTGATGCGGCGGCTGATACAGCATCTACAAGCAACGCCCAATAACTTGTGTTTGTTAAAGCTGTACCGGCTGGCGAATCTTGCAGTGCAATATATACGTTGTTTAACTGTGCTGTTGTAGTTGATTTTACAATGTCACGTTCAATGTATGCCGCTGTCGTGGTTGTAGCGTCTGAACCTTTGAATGTGCCAATCTCTTGGAAAATGGCTAAGTCACCGCTAGTGTCAAACCCAAGAATTTTGTTAGCTCGGTCTGTTGCCCCTACTGTAAATTCAGCCGTAGCAATGGTATTTGTTTGTGACAGTTTGAGTGAACGGCCTAGTTCCTCTTGCAACTCTTGCGTGATAAAAGTCAGTTTGTCCAATGCATCTTCATGCGTATCGGCTGGGAACGGGTCATTAGCTACATAGTCTGTAAGCTGGGTACGGGCTGTTGTTCTAAGCAGCACAACAGTTTCGCCTGTTGCTGGTATGTTGCCAGAGGTAAACACAACATTGCCGCCACTGGCACTGCCAACGCCCGTTACAGTGTAATGCGTGGTTTTTGTCTTTACTGTTTCAGCACCAGTCGCAACAGTACGAATAACAACCGTGATATCGTCATCATCGAATATCTTGAAGTTATACGAAAACGTGTCGTTTGACCCATCGCCGTTCGCGCTTTTCTTAGTTGTGGTGCTACTAACTGTCATTTCAAACTCCTAGAGTATATATACCTTATTTTGACGGTTTAAGAAAGGTTGTTAAAACCTTTGCGCATATTGGCTAGGTTCAAAGAAAAAGTCCTGTTTCATGTCTTGTTCCATACGCCGTTCCATTCTACGCAAATAACCTGGATTTGTTTTTTCCATTAGTCCATAAATAAACATGTAATCTAAAGCTGTCTTTGTGTAGAAAAGATTAAGTCCTGGTGTGTTGCTTACTGCGAACCTAGTAGCGTTTTTAACAAGCGGGTCTGTGTCGCCTGTTTGCACTGCTTCTAACGTGTTGCTGTATATTCTAGCTATGTCATCAATGCTGCCGAATGTGGGGCCAAGTAAATTTTGTGTAAGTGTTTGCCCATATTTGTTGTATTCGCCAAACAAGAAGTCGCCGTATATACCAGCACCACCACCTTGCACAAAGGCTTTAGTTAATACCTCTACATTCAAACCATTCTCTACACTAAATGCTTCTGATGGCTCCTTGCCTTTTAATATGTCTTTCAATGTCAGCGATAGGTATCCCATCATAGTTGTGCCTACCATCATCTGTGCTAGGCCATAAATGCCGCTTCTAGTGTTGCCGCCAAGTTGTTTAGAAACTTGATACTGACCAGACATCCCTTTCATAACCATTGTAATTGGAAAGCCTTTTAACTGCCCTATGGCTCTCAAGGCCTCACCAGCAACTGTGCCACGCGCAGTGCCTTGGTTCATAAAAGCACGTTCTTTTGCGCCAGGAGTAGGTATAGCAGTGTCCGCCGAGTCTGTTAGGTATGTAGATATTTTTGTAGATAAATCATCACGATACTTCTGTATCATTGTTGCCGTTGCTTTTTTTAACGGTCTTTTGCGGGTTGCGTTTACCTTTGCCAAAGCAGCCGCTTCAACAACAGAATCCGCTACTGTCTCTACAGCAGATGGTGTCATATAGTCACGCCCATCTACAGCTTTCATGTCCATGCTACGCATGACTTCCCACTCAGTATCGCTAATTCCGTAACGCTCAAGGTTTAACCTAGTTCTAGTGTCTATATCGCTAAAGGCTTTGCCACGGTATCTTGCCAGGTCGGCAGACATCATCCTGGCAAGTCCAACTTTTTGAGAATTGTTCCACCAATTCATACCGTTTATTCTAAAGTAGTGTTGATGTGCTTTTGCCATCAAACCAGGGCCGCTGTCGTTTGCGCCAAACCTAGCGTGTACATCACCAAGAAAACTCTCAACACCTACGTTTAGTAAGTAAGCTAGTTCTTTTTGTTCATCGCTGTTGAATCCTCTAAATATGTCACTAAACGCTTCCGCATAAGAACCAAAGATACCTCTGTCAGTCCTAGTGTTGATGAAGTGCGCTTTTGTTGATATATCTGAAAACGAGGATATGGTAGCCATACCAAGTTTTGCCATGTTCTGTAGCATGCGCCAGCCAGCGGCAATCCCAGCAAAGTCTGCACCAAATGCTATAGGCAATCCCGCCCCACGCGCACGGGTCGAACCGTCAATCTCTCTGAACTGGTTGTTTAGTCTGCCAGCCCTTCTTCTAATTTTATCAACACCAGTCATGTTTGGGTCGTTTTGCAAATCATTAAGGATGCGGCTAAACATAGCTTCTGGGTTTGTACCAAACACCTCCATCAGACCTATAGACTGCGCATCGTGCGTAATACCATTCACAACGGATTCTGCTAGGCTTTGACGACTGTAAGTTTTTGAGTAGTCGTATGCGGCCTTGCCTGTCTTGAAATGGATAACCCTGCTTTGGCTAAGTTTTTTTGCAAGGTTGGCGGGGCCAGTGAATGACTCAAGGCTATCAATTTTACCGTCATCCCCGCGTAATGCGCCAACCTTTTGGTGATTGCCGCTAACCAAGTTACTCCAAATATCTCCTAAAAATTCTTCTGCTGTATAAGGTTTACCATCTTTTGTCGGAGGTTTGTTTTCAAATGTCCTTGCGTCAAGTACACCGTCCTTCATCATGTAGGCAACCCACTTAGTTTTTGCTTGCTGAAACTCAGCATCAGTTCTTGCCCCATCTCTAAGCAAAATAGGGTCGTGTGACTGGCGGACAACATAGTTCTTTAAATCGCCAATCATCGCTCCTAACCCGTTTTTGCGTTTCAACAGCCGTTTCTGCGTCACCTGTATAATCTTTGCTATCTTCACAGCGTCCGCGTCAGCAGTGCTTTTAACTTCAAAGCTGTCTGGGTCAAACATAGCTGCGTAAATTTTTTCGTCTAACTCGCCGCTTTTGAATAGAGTGTCCAGTTTTTCTCGTTTTAACGCCGCTACAAGTTGACCAGCATACTGTGTCATAATTGCTTGTTGACGGGCATCAACACTGTTCTGACCGTTCTTCATAAACTTATAACTACCGACCATGACTGCCGACAAAGCATCTGCTGGGTCGCCGCCTGACTTAACAAATCTCATTGTCTCTGCGTATGCTTTAGCATTTAACAGTCGGTTACGTTTTTGCATAACTGCATTAATTCTAGCTTGCTTTGCTATCTCACGGGCTAACCCGAATAACTCAAGTTCTTGCCCCTCACCCGCATTTTCTACGCGCTTGGAAAGGCGTTCGGTAAGAACTTCGATAATTTCGTCAGCTTCTTCCTTTAGCAAATTTATACCCGCTTCACGGGCAGCAGCCATTACTGTATCTACACAACTCATGCTTTTTTCGTTCCTATCAAACAGTTTGCGCCAGCGCGACTCAACCCTTCGTATGCGTCAGCCTTTGCGTCTAGTTCTTCTGTCGCTGCGATAGATTGCTTTATGTCGCTTGGCAGTATTGCTTGGTTCTCAGCAGTGTTTAAATCTTCTTCAAGCAAGTCGTTCTCTGCTTGTATTTCCGCTGGGTCAATCTCATCTATTTCGGGTCTGTCTGCTTCTATCTCTTGCACGGCTTCTTTGTATTCACCCAATCTTCCCAAACCATCGCCTTCTATAGATGCACTGTTAGCCGCGTTCTCTTTCTGCTGTGGGGTCAAAACACCTTGTTCAGTTTGCACTAGACCAGCGGCTTCGCGCTGTTGCGACTCAAGCGTAGCTATCTTTTCTTGCTTAGACTGTATTTGAGATATCTGTTTGGCAGTGTACTTGGGTTTCTCTAACCCCTCTTTCTTTTGCCTTGCTGCAACATTGCTTTGTATCTTTTCAATATCTGCTTTTAATTTAGCAATCTGCGCCTCAGCAGCTTGTCCTATGTCTGGGTCTGCGGGGCGTATCACTACTTCTCCACCCCTGCGCCTCCTTTCTATTTCTATAGCTTTTTTATCTTTTTTAATTTTAGCAACTAAGGTTGCATCCCCAGCTTCTTCTGCTGCTTTTATTGAGTTCTCCAAAATGTTAGCAATATCGTCTAGGCTCTCAGTCGGCAAATTAGAAACGGCATCCTCTCCATCAAGCATAGTAATTTCGTAATCTTCATCATACGGAGACTTTGAAAATGTATCACTTGTGTCCAGCACCTTTTCTGTGCCATCCGCATCGCGTATTGTTATTGTGCCATCCTTGTCAATGTCGATAACGTCTACAGCCCTTGGGATGCCTTCTGAATCATAAACAATCTTTTTCCCAGCCTGGTCTTCCATTTTTGCAATATTTGTTTTTTCTACATTGTCAGTTATAGATGTCACATCTATATCTTCGTCAGCGGCGGCTTGTTTTAAAGATATTTTTTGTGCCTCGTCTCTAGTTGAGGACGGTAACTTGTTAATCCTGTCAGATATTTTGCCAGCACCCCAATGCAGTCCACCACCAAGCGCAGACCCCACTGCCACGTTTAGGAAGCTATCCATTAGGCCGTAGTCTCTATCCTGTTCTGCGACTGCTGCACCGATAACAACGGGTTCTATAACTGCCGCGCCGATTGCACCGTCCATCATACCAGTCGTAAATCTGTTGCCACGTTTGCCTATCCTAGAAGCAGCAGTTGCCATTCTAGCTGTGGCGATGGAAGGTATAAAGGCAGAGCCTACGTTTAGCGGGTCAAGAAAACTGCCAGCAATAGCAACGCCAAACTGTGCTGCGCCTAGACCTAGACCTCCACGGGAACGGCTAAGTGTAGTCTTAAAATCAGCGCGTTCGTCATATCTGTCTGCAAGTAATGTAGCCAAACCTTCTTTAATACCCTCGTCTCCGACCTCAATGCCCTCGCGGAAGTAGTCACTCTCTGCCCACTCGTCCTTAGTAAGCATGCGGCCTTCACGCCCAGACCCCAGCTTTTGTTCAGCTAGGCGACCTAGTGCATTAGCAGGGTTGTAGTACAAAGTCTCATCAAGGGTTGAACCCAGAACGTCTAGCGTTCCAGTTTTTGCATAGTCAAAATACTGGTTGCGTAGGTTCTCGTCTTCTTTCTGTTCTGGGATGTATACATCAACCATTAAAACAGCTTTCTAATCTTCATAGCTTCTCTTTTTCTATTTATTATTGTGCCAGTTTTTATGCCTTGATATTCCAATGCTAATGAAGCTGCGGCTGCAATAGGAACCGTAACAAAAGCAGCCATAGGGTCTGTATCACCGTCAGCAGCGCCTCCAGCCTTTCTAACAACATTCCCTGTTTGGTCTACTAAGTAAAAACCTTTGTTATCTGTTGTGGTGCGCCAAGTTCCTTCGCGCATCAAATCACTTAAAAACTCACTTTCAAAACGCTGCACTGCCTTGTTATACCCAGCCGTGCCAGGTTCCATGCCCTGAACACGGGCTTCCGGCACAGGTGGGTACTGGATACTTGTGGAAAGATAGTCACTGTCTTCCTTCAAGCTGGCGCTTAAAACATCAACTATCGGTTCTTGCAACGCTTCATAGTCTTTGTCAATCCTTACAGACGAACCGTTTATATTGCCAAAAACGAACTTGCCGCCGATAACAGTATCATACGCTAATTTTGCTACCTCTGACGCAGACTTGTCTGGAAAAAGAACTTTGATGTAGCCAGCAGTGTTTAGCATAATATCCCTCATTTCGAGGACATGACTAGCTCTGCCTTTGCTAACACCGCCGCCAAGGACATCATCAGTTATCCCGCCAATTATGCTAGATGTGTAGTCTTTGACAAGGGTGAATACTTCGTCCCGTATAACATCTCTATCGGAACTGTTTACATCAGTCTTTATTCTGTCTTGACCTTCCTTTGTATTACCAGCCAGGACTGCTTTCATATTTACATTTGTCGGGTCTGAAGCAGATAAGTTTTGCGCAAGGCTTACCTGTCCTGTTGTAACTAAATGTCGCATAACCCGATTTTGGTTTTCACCGTAGCTGTTAAGAAAATTGTTCATCTCCTGTGCTTTTTCTTCGTATGTTTCTGCCGCGTCATACCTTGCCTTAAATGCCCCTAGTTCTGCATTACTTGCAACACGGGCATCTAATGGTGCTATTCCCATTTTAATCTGCATTTCAATAAGTTGGTTAGGGGTCAACTCAGAATCAGGATTTTTGGTCTGATAATAACCAACAAAATCTGCGGCTATTTTTTTGTTGCGGTTGCCCAACTTTTCTACCAATAGTTCATAGGTTCTTTGGCCTTGCGCTGTATTACGCAGCTTGGCTTTTTCTTCTAACACGGCTTTTTCTTTTGCTGCACTTGTAAACTCAATCCCTTTAAACGCAGCGGATGCCGCTGCTGATGATGCTATTTCTAAATCAAACTTGTCGGCTGCTTGGAACTTTTCTGCGTTTCTTAGGTTGGTTGATATTTGTGCAGCCGATGTGGTCATTTCATCTGTCATTACACCATCAGCAGCGGCAATCTGTGCCACTAACTCTCGTTCTGCGTTTACGGCTGAAGCAATAACGGTTTTTTTGCGTTCGGCAATTTCAGCATTTATAAGCCTTTTGATTACTTGCCTGTCATTAAAATCTTTAATATCGGGGGCTATGACAAATGCACCGTTTTCTTTTTTTGTAACTTGGCCTTCCATACTTCTTAGGTCAGCCAAATTCATGTCTTGCACTTGTGCATCAATAGAATTTAAGTTTGCGCTGAGTGTCGCAGACTTATCTGAGTTATGACGCGCTTTTATTTTTTGAATAAGAAAGTCTCTGTTACGAGGTTTCATCGCGTTAAAATCTACAGTAATCATTTCTCCCGCGTTGTTTTTTAGTTCCAAAACATCGCCGCGTCTGATTTTAGAAACAGCAGAATCAGGGCTATTTTCGTCCATTTGCGCTTTGTCAAGAAATGTGTCCTGAGACTCGTTTACAATTTGGTCGTAAACAGCGTTTACTTCTATGTCATCAACAACTTTTTCTTGTGCATTTATTGCCGTTGTTCTTGTTGCGTACTCTTGCGCCGACATATCGGCACGTTCAGCCTCTAAAGTATCACGCATGTCATTTATATTTTTTTGGCTTTTTGCGCCGTTTAGCTGAACTTCAAATCCACTTGCAGACAACTCACGCCTATAACTGCCCTTGTTGTGCTTAATGCGAAGCCCTTGTGCAGCCCACCTATCGAAACCAGCATCAAGGTTTTCTTGAAGGCCTTTGTATAAACTGCTATTGGAGTCTAAGCCCCTCATCTGGGACATTGTGTCTTCAACAGTTTGGTCTACCTGACTGCCACGAATAACCTGGTGCTTTGCAAAAGCCTGTTGACTGCCAGTTGCAATCTTTGCAGCCACTGTCTTGTTAAACTCTGCTTCAACAGCCCTAAATTGATTTTTTGTAAGTTTATCTCGCAGAGGCTCTATCTTTTGTTTCCGCAATGTTTCGGCGTAAGCCCTTGCATCTTTTTGATAGTCGGGAACAGTTGTCGCTTCTGACGTATTGGTAAAGTTGTTGAAGTTTTGGTTTGCAAATGTCTTTGCTTCATTGGAAAACTTTTCAGTCTCAGCTTCCTTTTCAGCCATGCCAAACTTAAAAGCAATATCACCAACTTGCTTGCCAAGGCTAGCTAATGCCTGCCCAGGCGCTTCAAGCCCAGCCCCTGCGCGTGGGCCAAGCGAACCTGATGCTAAATCTATTTGTCTTTCGTATACTGGAATCTTTGGCATTACTACCTCACGCGCCTATGGTTGCTGCTTGCGTACCGCCAGCTAACAAAGATTGATATGATGCCAGTTTGTAGGCAGATGCTTTAGCGCGGCCTGTGGCGCGAGTTAATGCAGCTTCAGATGCCTTGGCTGCTTGCTCTATATCTGAGGCATATTGAATATTTAAGGCATCCATTTCAGTGTTAAAGTATGAGTCAGCTAAGGCTTCTAAAGGGCTTCCAGACATTTCCACCCCTGCGGCGGCAGTAGCAACGCGTTGCGTGGCTACTTGCCGTTCAGAAGCCTTGCGCATATTAGATTCTTCGGAAACCTTACGCCTGGAAAGCAGTATAGCTTCGTTCTCTGCAACCCGCGCATTAAACTCGGCTGTAGCTTTAGCCTGTTTAGCTGCGGCCTGGTTGCCCTTGTAGCCCAGAATACCACCAAGAACTGAACCGCCTTGTGCCATTGTTGATGCTTCCATTACATCACCCTTGCCATGCGGTAATAGTCACTACCGTCTGGCCCAAACTTGTACATAATACCTTCATCTTCAAATCCCATCCATCTAGCAAACCTAATCGCCTCTGGGTCGCCCATGTGAATACTAGCTTGCACACGATGTAAACTCGTTGTTGCCAGTATACTACTAAACAGTGTCTTAGCATACCTAGCTAGTGACAGCTTCCATTTCGGGGCATGCCTGGACAAAACAACCCAACCTTCGCCGACACCAGCCCACATCTCATGTATGCCACCAACAGCAACAACATCCTTGTCGCCCATGATTGCATAGCCAATTACTTGCTGCCCGTTGTCAAACGCAGCCCTCATGCTTTCTGGGAAGTCAAAGTCAGTCTCAATGCTGTTAATAAGACTAGAGTTAAATGGCACAATCCTAAGCATCGAAAGTATTTGACCTCCGCATGATTGCCAGCAATGTCATAGGTAAGGGCTGTGATTGCCTTACTACAACCCTTGCATCAGTCTCGTATCCAGATGGAAAATATATTTCTTTATCGCCCGTGAACAACGGCACAGCTTTATCCATAGCCATGCTACTGTCGCGGAACGGCAGTCTGTCTAAGTTGCTTGTGTCTGGCCCTAGTTCCGCACCGACTGTGTTAAAGAACCGTGCTGTCACGCCATGAATACGCTTTAGTTTGCCTTGCGCAATGCCATCATCAGCGCCAGCCTCTAGCCTTAGTGTCTCTACTGTTGAGGAGTATGAATAACCTACATGCACTTTTGATGCTGTGCGGTCTAAAGTAATTGCGCCACCAGACACTGTTCTGTCTGGGTGGGTTGCACCATCAGCAAGAATAGACACAACTTCACCCTCTAAGTGGTTTAGCCCTGTAATGGTGCTGGTAGCTGTGCTGTCGTAGGTAAGACCGCTGTCTACAAAAAACGCATCAGCTACATTATCGCCAAACTCAATAGTCTTAATAAACTCAATATGGCGCACTGTGCTACCATCAATGGTACGTTTGACAGATATATAAACCTGGTCTTCTGCACCTGATGGAATAGCGGTAATACTCTCAACAATCCCGCTACCGCCAATGGCGTGGTCATGCCAGCCTACAGCAGCATTTGCGCGGTCATAGGTAAGACCAACTAAACGCCCGTCACTATGCACAAACCATAAGATTAACTCTGGTTCCTGTTGCCATACCATATCAGTAAGACCGCCGCGTGGTATGTGGTCTGCTAGGATTGTCAAATCTATTCCTAACAATCCATCAGTGTCCAAGTTAAATGTAATCTCTTTAACTTTCTCTTGGCCCTTCTGGATAAGAATAGTGCTGTTACCAGCGCGAACTGGTCTAATGTCTGATGTTCCAAATGTTGTTTCACGCAGCACGTTTACGTTTGTAGGTGTAACTGGCTGGGAACCTGTGCCACCAGATAAAGTAAACTCTGAACTTGTGGTTAAGATTTGCAAAAATCTGGCTGGTAGTAAATGTCTAATAACATTAACGCTATCAGATGCAATCGTTAGGTTTACTGCGTCATCATCTAGTATGCCTGGTGTGTGGTTTTCAAAGTCTGCCGACACACTGCCAAATATCGTCTGTGGCTGGCCTGTAGTGCCAGCAAAGTATAATCGTTGCTCATAGAAGCCAACAGCCCGTGGGAAGCCCTGGTCGCCGTTAAACGCACCCAATGACCACAGTTTAGTCGCGTTACTAGAACCAACCGTATGCTCTGGCAAAGTTGAAATGCCAATGGCGTTAGTCTTTACTGTAGCTGTGACTACTGTTGCGCTTGTAAATCCTGTAATTACAACGTAGCCATTAGCGTCATGCTGATATGTCCACGTTAAAGCGCCGTACACCTCACTGCCTTCAAGGTGAACTGGCGGCGTATTTCCAGAGGTTTGGGTGCTGCCAGTAGTGTGTTTGTAAACATGCCCGTTGAAACGAACTTTTACATTGTTAGCGTAGCTTTTTGACGCTTCCCATTCATCATAATGGACTTCTAACACTTCTCTAAAACGTATATACCTACCCACATCCGCGCTAGTAAACAAATCCGCAGACGCTGTAATTGTTATTCCAGAGCCTGTTTGTGCTGAAGCATACAAAGTTGTAGTGGTGTCATTCTCATCGAGATAAGGCCCATCAACAAAGTCAATGTCGCCTATTGTAAAGCTGGTTGCTGTCGTTCTTGTCAGCTTTGCTGGCTCATGGCTTTTGTGTGCCAGGTAAACAACATCAGCAGATTGCGTATGATTTAATTCAAATACCTCTGTGGCGCTGTAAGTCGTAGTAACCTCTACAATCTTACCAGCAGTGCCGCCACTACTGTAAGTAGTAAAGCCAGTGCTATTTACACCCGATAGTTCAAATGTATTCGTAGCGGTGTTGGCTACAGTAAACTCCTGGTTGTTTAGTTCAGTCATACCAGCAACTGACTTAATAAACACCCTGTCTCCATTAGAAAAGCCATGACCGTTAGATGTTACAACTGCTGGGTTGGCTTTGGTAATTGCGGTAATTGTTTTTGTGGCCTCAGTAAGTAAGCCGCCATCTTTGTAGAAGCGAATATAGTTTGCACCCATTTCCAAGACATACGCTTGCTCATCACTGAACTCAAAGTTCATCAGGCGAACCTTGCCACCGTCCTTAGAACGCCCAGCAAAGAATGTGCCTGGCCTGCGCGTCACGCCGCCAGACGGATACACCAACATATTGTTTAGCGTTTGCGCAGCCTCGTTGTATTTCTGTAAATCAATACGACCTTCTAGCTTTGGCGATATTTCACCAGCGCGGAAGTTTGTAATAATGCTGGATACACGGGCCATGTTACAACCTAAAGTTAGTAAAGGTGTCTGCGATTGGCTGTTCTGGGTATCCTTCCATAGCGTCTATTGATTTGGCTTCTCGTAATCTTTGCTCGTACAATCCCTGCATCCCCTGCGCCAAAGTAGAACTGCCTGTAACTCCGTAAGCAATTTCAGAGGCCAGCCTGTGCGCTATGGTAGATGTTAATAAAGAATCATACTGTTCTGTGTCAGTCTCACGACCTATGTATATAATTTTACAAACAGTTTCATTAGACAAAATCTTACGGCCCTCAATCTTGTACATGACATTGCTGTCATAAGCCGCAATCTCGTTGTCTACACTGGTATCCCAGAATGACAAAAGCCGTAAGCAATACGGGTCTGTCGGCAGTGTGTACTGGAAGTTAAAACCAAATGCCGGAGTGTCAGTGTCTTGAGGTAATGACTTTCTAGTGACAGCTACGTTCCAAGGGTGTGCGCGTAAAACTGAGTCACGGATTAACTCAAAGTTTCTGTTACAAAGCCTAGCTTCTTTAGAGTTTTCTGTTAGGGCTGTAATAGTAGCAGCGCCTAGCAAGTCTAGTGATTGGTTACATATGTCAACAACTGATGGCATGGTTTACTAGCCTTTCAACTCTAATCAGTACGCCCTTGCTTAAATTCTTCTCGCCGCCCATAACGGG
>Ga0206682_10001434_pt1 | contig 23449 bp, 27 predicted proteins | sample M240m12015metaG_FD_155444 | JGI IMG/M metagenome (GOLD analysis project Ga0206682, IMG submission 155444) | Ammonia-oxidizing marine archaeal communities from Monterey Bay, California, United States - M2 40m 12015 | ecosystem: Environmental > Aquatic > Marine > Intertidal zone | place: USA...
TAGAAAACTACATAGATAACTCTGAACCACCAGCTGGAACCACATTAAACAATCAGTATGTACAAGACTTGATTGGTGAAGTTAAAAATAACATTTCAGAGTTTACTGATAACTATGGATTTGATGATTTATCAGAAGCAACATTTGCTGGTAGAGAGGGTTCTAACCATCCATATAGGTCAAATGCAAGAAGAATTTTAGAATTTGCAGATTCACAATATGTAATATATGACCAACTTGTAAATGAAATTTTCGCTACTAGAGAAGACTATCTTAAACCATTACAAGAGTATGTTGTACAACTACCAAAAGCTTCTTTATTACCCGACCACGAAAGATAAGTCATGTATGACGATATAAAGGTTGTCTATATAGATGAACCCTTTAAAATAGAAGACTTACCACTTAAAGATGTTTATGTTTTAGATAACTATCTTGCAACTGAACTTCATCACCATTTTGATGACTATATAGTTGGACATAATCTTTGGTCTAAAACAAATCAAGTTTCTAGTGGAAGTCCAACAGGATTACCACATCATAGTTTTTGGGGTGCAACATTCTATAGAAATGATATGGAGTTGGAAAAGGATATGGATAAACTTCATACATTTTTTCCATACTATATGAATAGAAGATTGCAAACAGAATTTGGATTCAAGTGGCAACGATTTCAGTACATGGGTTTAAACTCACAAACACAAGGATTGCAGGGAACTACCCATGCAGATTGTCAAGAAGAAGATGATTGGAACCTTTCATTCCTATACTACACCAATAAGTTTTGGAACAAAAATTGGGGTGGTAAGTTACGACTATATAATAAGATGCAACAAGGTTTAGATGGAAGACAAGAACATATTGACAACCATCAGATTGCAGAAATAGAATTTAAACCAAATAGATTAATAATGTTTGATGGTAGAATACCTCATGGTGCAGATGCACCTACTCCATCAGCAAGATACATAGACAGAAGGTCACTAGTCTTGAGAGGGGACGAAGTAAGATTAGTAGACCAATCAGAGTTTTTTGATGCCAACGATAGAATTTCACACATATAATAAAGAAACACTCAAAGACTTTAAACCAGTCCTTGCAAGTTCTATATCACCTGATTGGTGGAAGAAAGCAAAAGCAGGTGAGTTAGTAAATGGTACGGTTCAACAGACCATTCGTGCCTGTCCAGCCATGGATGATTGGTTAAAGAGTGGTTGGATACTATTGGCAAATAGAGATATACATGTTATAAACGGAATTGGTGGAGACGATAGAGGTAGTGATACTCTCGCAACCTTTGACCCACATGGGGGTGGTTACAATTCTAATAGTCATCCAACAACACAAACACTAGATGCATTTGAATACTTAGGTGGTGGTAAACCAATTAAGGATGCATTTAAAATGAGAAACCCTTGGAATATCAAAACACCACCTGGCTATTCTTGTTTTTACCTAGACCCATTCCTATTTCAGAATAATCATTTTGCAACATGGCAAGGTATCATAGATACAGACGACTTTAATGTGGGTATGGACAATGCACAAATAATTTTTTATCCTAAAGTAGATTACTCATTTGTAATACCAAAAGGGACTCCTCTTTGTCAGATAATACCATATAAAAGAGAGAAGTGGGTTGGTTCCTATCAAGTCAATACACATAAATCTTGGATTGATAATCGTGGAACAGGAACATCAGAGTTCGATAGAACAGTTTCTACAAATAAATCTATGCAAGAGTGGAGTCAGTTAGTAGAATTTGACGAAGACAGTGTAAAAGAGTTTGGTGCATACCGTAGACAGGGTTATTGGAAACCAAAAGGCAAACTTTATAAAGAAGAGAATCCACCACCCGAGTGTCCTTTTCACAACAAAGAAGTTTCAGAAGAAACACAATTGGAGTTTGATTTCGATGGCAGTTAGATTACTTTTCCCAACATATATCTTTGAGAGAGATTTACTAGACCCTAGTTTAGATTCAAATAGAGGTGTAGACCAAAATTACTTAGACCTTCTTACTGATACTATGGATGGTATGAGAAGAAAAGACCCCGAAGGTAGAAGACTTTCTAATGCATACACTGGTTGGCAATCACATGATGGTTGTGAATCTAATCCTGCATTCCAAAAACTAATGAATAGAATACAAACTATGTTTTATGATGAGATATGGCCTTTCCATGGATTAGACCGTAACAAAGCAAATATGCATATAGGAAATTCTTGGGCAAATATTAACGACCATCTTGCATGGAACAAACCACACTTGCATAATGGTTGTTGGTATAGTGGTGTGTTTTATATAAAAGCAGATGGAGATGAAGGTCATATTGAAATGATTGATACACATCCTAAAGTTGTCGCAGATTTTCCAAACTCACCTAGAACTGCAACGAGTAAAGGATTTGAACCCAAAGGTGGTAAACTCATACTTTTTCCAAGTGGTCTTATGCATATGGTAGAACCAAATGTAACTGATAAAGAAAGATATTCAATATCATTTAATATAGAAATGAGATATCCTGCTGAAGGTGGTCATAGTGGTGACATACCAAACTACAATGATGATGAATTTGTTTATAATGTTCATCCCAATGGAGACCTTTCAACCGACTAGCTATTCTAAATAGTAGTATGGAAATAGTAATAGACACTCACCTTCTTTGGAACCTTATGATAACATTCGTGTTAGCACCTTTAGGATTCCTAATAAGAAACCTTTTATCCGAACAGAAGAGAATAGATATACTTGTCAATAAGACAAGAGAAGAGTTAGCAAAAGAATATGTTACTCGTGAAGAAGTGGAAATTGTGTCTGAAAGACTAATCGCTACTATGAACAGGATAGACGAGAAGATAGACCGTCTACAATCTAAGACTTACTTCCAAGAATAGGTTCTAAATTCATATAAATAGTAGTAGACACAAATTTACTACAGGAATACTATGGCAGAACCAACATCAAAAAGTACCTTAAAAGACTATATAAAGAGGAAACTTGGAGCTCCAGTATTAGAGATTAATGTTGATGATGACCAGTTAGATGACAGAATTGATGAGGCATTACAATACTTTCATGAATATCATTACAATGGTTCCATTAAGACGTATTTAAAACACCAAATCACACAAGAAGAAATTGATTCATTTAAAACAGATGACACTCTTACTGGTTCTACAAGTGGAACACAGGCAATCTCAAATCAATCTTACAAAGAGAGTAAAAGTTATGTAACACTACCCGAACATGTGTTAAGTGTACTAAGAATATTTCCATTTAATTCAGGACAAACATCTAGTATGTTTGACATACAGTATCAGTTGAGACTAAATGACCTTTGGGATTTAACATCAACAAGTGTACTATACTACTCACAAGTTCAACAACATATAAAATTAATAAACGATATGTTAGTCGGACAGATACCAATACGATACAACTCTCATCAAAATAGATTGTATATTGATTATACTACTGCAAAGTTAACTGCTGGAGAGTACATAATAATAGAATGTTATAGAAAAATAGACCCTGTAGACTTTACAGACATATATAACGATATGTTCCTTAAGAAGTATGCAACTGCACTTGTTAAGTATCAGTGGGGTGAGAATCTATCTAAGTTCCAAGGTATCGCACTTCCAGGCGGGGTTACACTTGATGCACAACAAATTAAAACAGAAGCACAAGAAGAGATTACAAGATTAGAAGAAGAGTCAAGACTGAATTTTGAAATGCCAGTCATGGACTTAATGGGATAAATTATGCCAACAAATGTATTTTTTAACCATGCAGTATCAACTGAACAACACCTTTACGAGGATTTAGTTGTTGAGTCGTTAAGAATGTATGGACACGAAACATTCTATCTACCAAGAGAAATTGTAGAGGAAGATTCTATCCTTGGTGAAGATGTGCAATCAACATTCGGTGATGCATATTCTGTAGAGATGTATATAGAAAATACTGATGGCTTTGAAGGAGAGGGTGACCTCTTTAGTAAGTTCGGTGTACAAGTAAGGGATACTGCAACCTTTGTCATATCTTTACGAACATGGGAAAGATTCATATCATTAGACTCTAACCTTGCAACATCTCTAAGACCTAACGAAGGTGATTTAATACACTTCCCTCTTAGTGGTTCAATGTTCGAAATAAAATTCGTAGAACATGAGAATCCATTCTATCAAGTAGGTAAATTATTTGTATTTAAATTGCAATGTGAACTCTTTGAATACAGTGGAGAAGATTTTGATACTGGAACAAACGCAGACTTAGTAGAACTAGACCAAGCATATCAAGTTAAATTAACCATGTTTAATAGTGGTAGTGGTAATTATACTGTTAATGAGAATGTCACTAAAGATGGAGTTGTTGTTGGAGAAGTGGTTTCATGGTCTCCACAAAATCATTTATTATCCGTAAAAGATAATACAATAACACTTGCAGATAATGATGTTTTAATTGGTGCAAGTTCAGCTGCAGAATACACTATTCAATCTATAGAAGATGTATTGACATTTAGTAATGATGGTTCTGCACAAAATACAGACTTTGAAACAAAAGCAGACGAATACTTAGACTTCTCTGAAACAAATCCATTCGGTGAGGTCACATAATGTTTGGGACATTCTTTTATAATGAGACAACAAAACGAGCAGTATCTATATTTGGAACTCTTTTTAATAATTTAACAGTAAAGAAGATAAAGGAAGATGGTACTGTAATAACAGAACAGAAAGTCCCAATCTCATATGGCCCTAAACAGAAATTCCTACAAAGACTTGCAGAAGAACCAAATCTAAATGACAATAACAGAACTGCAATTAGTTTACCTCGTATAGCATTTGAACTTAGTGGTTATGAGTATGACCCAGCAAGACAACAGAACAAACTTATAAGACATCAGAAAATGACGCTAGAGAGCGCTGACACGTCTAACAGAGCATATCAATACCAACCTGCACCTTACAACCTATCGTTCACTTTAAGTATTCTAGCGAAGAATATGAGTGACGCTTTACAGATAGTGGAACAGATAATACCTTATTTCCAACCCGAATATACAGTCACAATGAAGATGATTGATTCTATGACCGACTATAGAGATGTACCAATTGTATTGAATAGTGTTGAACTTGCAGATACATATGAAGGGGACTTTACTGAAAGACGAGTAATAGAATACAATCTAAGTTTTACAATGCAATTAAACTACTTTGGCCCTGTTTATACTGGTAAAGTCATTAAGAATGTTATTGAAAGAGATTATATTAATACAACAAGTGGGTTATTTACAACAAGTCAAATAGATGATTCAGGTCTAATAAAAGAAGTTAAACATTACGAACCTGCATTCGCAGAAGTGACATCCACTGCAGTATCTGATTCCACAACAATACCATTTTCAACTGCAATAAATAATAGTATAAGTGTGGGTGATGAAGTATTTGGAACAAACTTAACAACCAATCCAACTATTTCAAGTATTGCAGAAGACAAACTATCAATAGTAGTGTCCAATGCAGTTACTATTAGTAGTAATACTTCACTCAAGTTTGTTGGTTCAGTAGACCCAGGCGACACCTTTGTTGTTGCAGAAACTGTAACATTTTATGATGATGGCGCTCCTTCTACATTTACAGAGGATAAAGTGACTGATGCAAGTTAATTATGGCAAAAGATATAGATTCAAAATTAAATGATGTACTTGATATTTCTTCAGAAATAAAGAAAGAAACAACTCAAGTAATCAAATCCCCACCTAAGGCTGATAATGTCCAAACGGACTATAAGTACACTAGAGAAAATCTTTATGGACTTGTAGAAAGAGGACAAGATGCAATAGATGGTATTCTAGATGTATGTAAAGAGACAGAGAATCCTCGTGCATATGAAGTAGCAGGTCAGTTAATTAAAACTGTAGGTGAAACTGCAGAGAAGTTACTAGACGTTCAAACCAAATTGAAGAAGTTAGAAGATGAAAACGGAAGTGTTAAAACACAACATAATCATTTATATGTTGGTTCTACTTCAGAACTTCAAAAGTTCCTAAAGAAAGAAAGTAAAAAAGATGACGGTTAATAAGAATGAAGGTTATCTTGGAAATAATCTTATCAAAAGAGCAGGTATTGAAACTCAATACGCAAAAGAAGAATTAGATGAATATCTAAAATGTTCTAAAAACCCTTGTCATTTCATAGAAAACTATACACAAATTATTTCACTAGACGAAGGTATGGTTCCTTTCAAACTTCGTGGGTATCAAGATAAGTTAATTAACCACTACAACGACTCTCGTTTTAGTGTTGTCCTTGCAAGTAGACAGAGTGGTAAATCAATAACTTCTTGTGCATATCTATTATGGTTTCTATTATTTCACCCCGAAGTGACTGTTGCAATCCTTGCTAACAAAGGTGCAATTGCAAGAGAGATGATTGCTCGTCTTGTTACTATGTTGGAATCTGTTCCGTTCTTTTTACAGCCAGGAGTTAAGATTCTTAACAAAGGTTCTATAGAATTTGCAAATGATAGTAAAGTCGTTGCGGCCGCAACATCTTCAAGTTCAATTCGTGGTATGTCAATTAACTTGCTATACTTAGATGAGTTTGCATTCGTAGATGATGCAGAGACATTCTATACTGCAACATATCCCGTTGTTACCTCGGGTAAGGACTCTAAGGTTATTATTACCTCTACTGCAAATGGTGTTGGTAACATGTTCCATAAGATATATGAGAGTGCGATACATGACCAATCAGAATATAAATCATTCACCATCAACTGGTATGACGTGCCAGGCAGAGACGAAGCATGGAAGAAAGAGACCATTGCAAACACTTCTGAAGCACAGTTTGAACAGGAGTATGGTAACTCATTCTTAGGAACTGGGTCGACTCTTATTAACTCAAACACTTTACTAGGTTTAAAATCTATAGATTCGGATTGGGTTAAAGATGGAATAAGTCTATATAAGAGACCTATAGAAAATCATAACTATATATGTACAGTTGATGTATCACAAGGTAAAGGATTGGACTATTCTACCTTTACAATATTTGATGTATCAACCCAACCATTTGAACAAGTATTGGTTTATAGGAATAACACAACATCACCTATGTTGTTGGCAGACATAATTAATAAATATGTTAGACCATACAACGAAGCACTCGTAATTATAGAAAACAATGCTGAAGGTGGAATGGTTGCACAACAGTTGCACTATGATATAGAGTACCCTAGTGTCTTTACACAAGGACAAACTAAGGCAGAAGATATCGGTGTAACAATGAATAAAAGAATTAAGAGAATTGGTTGTTCTACTCTAAAAGAAATACTAGAAGAGAATCGACTAAATATAGTAGACAGAGCAACTATAACCGAACTAATGACCTTTGTTATCAAAGGTAACTCATATGAGGCTGATAGAGGTTATAATGATGATTTGGTTATGAACAATGTATTGTTTGCATGGTTTATAACAACTGAATACTTTAGTCACTTAACAGATACTAGAGTTAAAGACTTACTGTATTCGGAACAACAGAAAATGATAGAAGATGATATTCTACCAGCAGGTCATTTTGGTAGTGGTTCTTATGATGAACCCGAGACTTTTGTAGATTCTACAGGGGATAGATGGTTCAATATTTCTTAATTAATTTATTTGTTAGAGTTATTAAAGTTATAAATATATCAAGTAAAACAAACTTTTTACATTAACAGGAGAAAAGTATGGCATTTCAAGTATCACCAGGCGTACAGGTCAAAGAAGTCGACCTTACAAATGTTGTACCAGCAGTTTCAAGCACAACTGGTGCATTCGCTGGTTCATTTCAATGGGGCCCTGTTGATGAAGTAATAACAGTTTCAGATTCAAAAGGTTTTAATAGTGTGTTCGGTAATCCTGCAAATACAGAAGCAGGTTCAGAAGACTATTTTACTGCAGAATCTTTCTTAAAATATGGTTCTTCATTGAGAGTGGTAAGATTAAATTCAACAGGATTACTTTCTGCAAACGCATTAGGTGGGTCTAAACTACTAAAAAATAATGAACAATATATAGAAGATTATAGAGACGGTTCACAAGCATCAACGGTAGGAACATTTATATCAAAATATGCAGGAGCATTAGGTAATTCACTTTCAGTAGAAGTATGTGCTTCTTCAAATGCATATTACAATGATGCAGTAACCGCTGTTAACAGTGTTTCAGGAGATTCTGCAGTAGACCTTGCAGTAGGAACAACAACAGTTGAGGTAGACGGTAGTAATGTATTCCAAATTGGAGACATAGTACAGTTTGCAAACCACTCACAACAATATAAAGTATTAACAACACCGACTGCAGTAACATTAACAATTGAGACTATAGGAACACCAACAAAGACAGGTTTAACAGTTGCAGTCCCTGATGGAACTACTATCGATAGATATTGGAAATTCCACAACTTATTCGATAAGGCACCAGGCTCATCTGCAAACGCAATTAAAGTAGGTGCAGTAAATGACGAGTGTCATATTGTTGTTTTAGACGAAGAAGGTCTATTAACAGGAATTCCAGGCGAAGTATTAGAAACATACGGGTTCTTATCAATGGCATCAGATGCTAAAGATGAACAAGGTCGTTCTAACTACTACAGAGATGTACTCGCAAGAGGTTCAGACTATGTTTATTGGTCAGGTAACGCTACTACAACTCACACATCTGCAACAGAATCAAGAACACTTGCAACAGTTGCTGGTGGAACTGCATTCGGACAACCTTTATTACCATTACAAACAGGATTTAGTGGTGGAAGTGATGGAAGATTAGGTACTGCAGGACAAAAAACAGACGCTTACACAACACACTTCGGAGATGCAGAAACAATAGACATCTCTTTAGTCTTAGTTGGTTCAACAAGAACAGATAACGGTAGTGGAACAGAACAAGACACTATTGCAGACCATAACACAATTTTAAATCAATTAGTATTACTTTGTGAAGATAGAAAAGACTGTATGCTGGTTGCTTCTCCAAGAAGAAGTTCACTAGTTAATGTCGCATTAGAATCTACTCAAGTTGAAAATGTTAAGACTGATTTCACAAACGTGACATCTAGTTCTTACGCAGTATTAGACAGTGGTTGGGTATACCAATACGACAGATTTAACGACAGATACTGTTGGGTGCCAGGAAATGGACACACTGCAGGTATTATGGCAAGGTCAGACTTATTGAGTGATGCATGGTTCTCACCTGCTGGATTCTCAAGAGGTCAATACTTAGGTATTACTAAACTTGCATTTAATCCTAAGAAGTCTTCAAGAGACGACTTATATCGTGCAAGAATCAACCCAATAGTTACATTTGCAGGTCAAGGAACAGTATTGTTCGGAGATAAAACTGCATTAACAAGTCCTTCTGCATTCGATAGAGTCAATGTAAGAAGACTATTCATTGTCCTAGAAAAGGCAATTGCAACTGCCGCTAAAGCACAATTATTTGAATACAATGATGCATTCACTCGTGCTCAATTTAGAAGTGCAGTAGAACCTTTCCTAAGAGATGTTAAGAACAGAAGAGGTTTAGTAGACTTTTCAGTAGTTTGTGACGAAACAAACAATACTGATTCAGTGATTGATAGAAACGAATTTGTTTGTTCAATCTTTGTAAAACCTGCTAAATCAATCAACTTCATTACACTTAACTTCGTGGCTGCAAGGTCAGGGATTGAGTTTGAAGAAATTTATAGTGCAGTATAACAGGAGTATATAAATGGCAACAATAGACCAATTTAAAGCACAACTTGTAGGTGGAGGCCCTAGGGCAAACAGATACAGAGTCTTTATACCTAGAAGTGGAGAAAAGATAGAATTTTTATGTTCTGCTGCTCAGATTCCTGCTGCTAGTGTAAATGTTATTAGTGTACCATTCAGAGGACAAAATCTTAAACTCGCAGGAGATAGGACTTTTGAAGACTGGACAATCACATTAATAAATGATGTAGAATTTTCTTCTAGAACTGCTTTAGAGGCATGGCAAGAAGATATTGCTTCATTGACTACAACTGATGCATCAACAAACACGGATTATTTACTTTCTCGTGCATATGTTGAACAGTTACATAAAGACGACTCCGTCCTTGCTAGATATGAGTTCTTTAATATTTTCCCAAATGCAATAAACGCTATCTCTTTATCAAGTGATGAGGCTTCTGCATTGGAAACATTTGAAGTTACGTTCTCATACTCGCATTGGGATAGAGTTAAGTAAATAGTTGTGAATATCACCACATTTAGGTGGTATAAATATTAGTATGGAATTATTTGGGTACGAAATTACTCGTAAAAAAGACGAGTTAAGGAATACGGAGGCACCGAATGCTAAGTCATTCGTGCCACCAGTTGATGATGATGGAACACCCGTCATTGCTCAACAGGCAGGTTATGTCGCAGGAGGTGCTTATGGTGCCTATGTCGACATGGAAGGTGGTATCAAAAATGAGGCAGAACTCATTCGTAGATATCGTGAAACTTCTTTGGTGCCAGAGTGTGACTCTGCAATCGAAGACATAGTTAATGAGTGTATCACGTCTGATGTTTCAGATAAGATTGTGACACTCGACTTGAGAGACGTTAAACTCTCTGATAGTATCAAAGGAAAGATACAAGACGAGTTTAATCACATCTTAGGGATGATGAAGTTCAATCAGAACTCTCATGAAATATTCAGAAAGTGGTACGTTGATGGAAGAGTATATTTCCATAAAGTCGTTGACTCTAAAAGACCTAAATTAGGTATAGTAGACTTAAGGAACGTAGACCCATTAAAAATTAAAAAAGTTAGACATGTTGAAAAGGATAAAGACCCTAAGACAGGTATAGAACGAATCAAAAAGATGGAAGAGTTCTACATGTTTAATGACAGAGGATTCGATAAGTCTTCTGCAACAGAAGGAACAACAGTTAAAATTGCACCCGAGGCTGTATCATATACTACTTCAGGTCTACTTGATTACACAAAGAATGTTGTAATCGGGTATTTGCATAAGGCATTGAAGACTGCAAATCAGTTATCAATGATGGAAGATGCACTTGTTATATACCGTATATCAAGGGCTCCTGAAAGAAGAATTTTTTATATTGATGTAGGTAACTTACCTAAGGCAAAGGCAGAACAGTACCTTGCAGAGACAATGAACAAGTATAAGAATAAACTTGTTTACAATGCAGATACTGGTGAAATCAAAGATGATAGAAAACATATGAGTATGTTAGAAGATTTTTGGTTACCTAGAAGAGAGGGTGGTAGAGGAACAGAGATTAGTACATTGCCTGGTGGACAAAACCTTGCAGACATAGATGATATAGAATACTTCAAGAAGAAGTTATATCAATCTCTTAATGTACCTGCTTCTAGAATGGAGGCCGACAATGGATTTAACATGGGTCGTGCTTCAGAGATTAATAGAGATGAACTTAAGTTTAATAAGTTCACTAACAGACTTCAGAAGAAGTTTGCAAGGGTTTTTATTGATATCCTTAGAACACAATTAGTTCTAAAAGAGATAATCAATGCAGAAGAGTATGATAGTACAGTAAAAGAATTTGTTCAGTTTCAATTTGCAACCGACAACCACTTTACAGAGTTGAAAGATGCAGAGATACTAAAGGAGAGAATAGACACTCTCGGACAAGTATCAGAGTATGTTGGACAGTATTACTCTAAAGATTGGGTTAGAAAATATGTTTTAATGCAATCAGATGAGGATATAAAATTAATTGATAAACAAATCAACACCGAAAAAGATGAAGGTGGAGATGAAGATAATGATGACTTTGGAGGATTCTAATAATGAGTAGTGAAATTGCAAAACAAATAGTAGACCAAATAGAAAATGGTCAACTGCAAGATGCAAAGACAAGTATTGCACAAGGTATTAAACAAAAGGCTGCAGATGCAGTTGATATGAAAAGAGTTGAGATGCAAGTAGACTGGGTAGATGCACCAACAACTGAACCAACAGGTGAGTAATGAAAAGTTTCTCTTCTGTTTTAACTGAATTAAACGAATCTCGTAATGATATTCCGTTTAATGCATTTGAAGTTAAAAGAAACTTCGTTGAAATAGGAGAACAAAGAGTTAATGTAGTCTTAACTAGAACTAATGAAGACTTCAATATCATCATAGATGGTAACAAATTAAGTGAATCTTTTACAAGTGTAAGAGAAGCAGAGAAAGAATTTAACAATATCCGTATTATTATGAACGATTTGATTGAAAAGGATACAAAGATAGAGGAAATTATCAATGAAATTAATATCAGAGTTTAATGATTACGCAGTTCAACCTGTAATTATAGAACAAAACGAAAAGGGTGAAAAAGAATACTTCATAGAAGGTATTTTTATGCAATCTGAAATTAAAAACAGAAACGGTAGAGTATATCCTAAAGAGGTTATGAGAAAAGAAGTTAACCGTTATTGTAAAGAATTTGTAGAGAAAAAACGTGCATTCGGTGAGTTAGGACATCCTGACGGCCCGACAATTAATTTGGATAAAGTATCACACATGATTACATCTTTAGAAGAAGATGGTAACAATTATGTGGGTAAAGCAAAGATTTTAAGTACACCAAACGGTCAAATTGTAAGAAATTTGATAGATGACGGTGCTAAATTAGGAGTATCATCTCGTGGACTAGGTTCACTAGAACAAAAAGGTGGTGCTCAATATGTGAAGGACGATTTTCAACTTGCAACTGCAGGTGATATCGTTGCTGACCCCTCTGCTCCCGAGGCCTTCGTTGAAGGTATCATGGAAGGAGTAGAATGGGTAATGGAGAATGGTATATTAAAGGCAGTAGAAATGGAAAGGATGCAAAGACAACTAAAGTCTGCTTCCCTAAATAACTTAGAAGAAACGAAGTTAAACCTTTGGAAAAAGTTCGTTGAGAACCTATAATATATAAATAAATTAAGTAGTTCAATTAGAAACTAAACAGGAGAAAAAAATGGCAGAGTTAGAAAACAACCTAGAAAGTATCGAAGAGGTAAAACAACCTCATGACGGTGCTGAGAAAGGCGACACTAAACCAGTCAAACAAGGTTCATCTGATGCTGAGTCAATAGAGTCAGGAAAAGTTGAAGTCGTCAAACCTGAAGAAAATCCTGTTGACAAAGCAGTCTCAAGTATCAAATCTGCAGAAAATGTGAAACCAGTAACTGGTGATGCACAACAAAAAAATGCAGACAAGGCAGAAGGACAACCAAAATTGAAAAAGGTTTCAGAAGATGAAGAAGAGTCTAAAAAAGACGAAGTCAAATCTTCAAAAATGGAATCAATCAAGGCTATCGTCAACAACATGAAGGAAATGACTAAGGAAGAAATCCAATCAGTATTGGGAACAATATCTGAAGAGGAAGTTGACGAAAGTTTGACAAAGGCAGAAGTTGCTAGAAAAGTAGTAGAATCTTTAAAGTCTATGACAGAAGAAGAAGTTACTGAAACTTATGGCAAAATGTCTAAAAAGAAAGACGAAGAAGTTGAAGAAGAAGTTGAAGTAGAAGTAGATGAAGAAGTATCTACTGAACTTGAGTCTTCTTTAGTTGAAATCGAAATAGATGACGACCTATCTAAAATTTCAGAATCTTTAGACCTTTCAGAAGAAAATGCTGAAAAGGCGAAAACAATCTTTAAGGCTGCAGTAACTTCAAAAGTTGCAGAGATTAAAGAAGAGTTGGAGTCTCAATACTCCGAAGAATTAAAAACCTCGGTTGAGAAAGTTAAAACTGACCTTTCGGAAGGTGTTGACAAATACTTAACATATTGTGCAGAAGAGTGGACGAAAGAAAACGAACTTGCGATAGAAAGAGGTTTGAGGTCAGAAATGACTGAAAACTTTATCGAAGGATTAAAAACATTGTTCGTAGAACATTATGTTGATGTCCCTGAAGATAAGTATGATGTTATTGATGAACTCGCAAATCGTTTGGATGAGATGGAACAAAAACTTGACGGTGAAGTCACTAAGAACATGGACATCACTGAAGAGTTGGATACACTCAAAAGAGCAAATGTGATAACAGAGGCCTGCGAAGACCTAACTGAATCACAAACAGAGAAACTAGTTTCACTTGCAGAAGGAGTAGACTTTAAAGACGCTGAAGATTTCGCTGAGAAAGTTTCAGAAGTTAAGAATGCATACTTCCCTGTTGAAGGTGAAAAACTAGTTGAAGATACTGTTGTTGAAGAAGGTACAGGGGTGATATCTGAAGAATCAGACGAACCAGTACTTGCACCTGAAATCGCAACTTATGCTAACGCATTATCAAAACTAAAACCATTAGGTTAATTTAAAGGAAAAATAATATGTTTTTATCAGAAAACTTACAAGAAAAGTGGAGTCCGATTCTAGAACATTCCGATTTGCCAAAAATCGAGGATAACTACAAGAAGGCTGTTACTGCTGTAATATTAGAAAACCAAGAAATTGCTCTTAAAGAAGATAGAGCAACTCTAGGTGAAGCAGCACCTTTAAATGCTACTGGAAGTGCGATATCTAACTGGGACCCGATTTTAATCAGTCTCGTTAGACGTGCTATGCCAAATCTCGTTGCTTACGACATTTGTGGTGTTCAACCAATGACTGGCCCTACAGGTCTTATCTTTGCTATGAAGGCAAGATATCATGATGACGTAAACGCTGTTAGGACAGCAGAATCAGAGGCGCTTCACAACGAAGCAAGAACTGGTTATTCTGCTAACCCACAAACAGAATCTACGACTGTAGGTACAGACCACAGTGGAGACCCGTTTAACGGTTCTTACGCTTCTCAAACAGAAACAGGTATGTCAACAGCTGAAGCGGAAGCTTTAGGTGATGCATCAGACAATCATTTCGCAGAAATGAGTTTCTCAATTGAAAAAGCTACTGTGACAGCAGTTTCCAGAGCATTAAAAGCAGAATACACATTAGAACTTGCACAAGACCTTAAAGCAATTCATGGTCTTGACGCTGAGTCAGAACTTGCAAACATTCTTTCAAGTGAAATACTTGCAGAGATAAACAGAGAAGTAATCAGAGGAGTTAACAACCAGGCTAAAACTGGTGCGGCTGCTACTGCTGCTGCTGGTACATTCAACTTAGATGTTGATGCTAACGGTAGATGGTCTGTTGAGAAGTTCAAAGGATTATTGTTCCAAATCGAAAGAGAAGCTAACGTAATCGCAAAAGAAACAAGAAGAGGAAAAGGTAACTTTATCTTATGTTCTTCTGATGTTGCTTCTGCATTATCAATGGCTGGTGTATTAGATTATACACCTGCTCTTAATACAGGACTAAATGTAGATGACACTGGTAATACTTTTGCTGGTACATTAAACGGAAGAGTTAAAGTCTATATAGACCCATATGCTTCTTCAGACTACATGACTGTAGGTTACAGAGGTTCAAATCCTTATGACGCTGGTTTATTCTATTGCCCATACGTTCCATTACAAATGGTTCGTGCAGTCGGTGAGAATACTTTCCAACCAAAAATCGGTTTCAAAACTAGATATGGTATGGTAAGTAATCCTTTTGTTGGTTCAACACCACCAAATGGTCTTGCTTCTGCAGGTACTAACCAGTACTTCAGAAAAATGGCAGTTTCTAACATTCTGTAAGAATTTTAGTAGTTCATTTAAAAGGGTCTTTCGAGACCCTTTTTTTTGTCTTTAAATTGGGACTGCATCTTTCCGAATCATGCCTTATTATCCTTTCCTTCAAAGTTAACTCTAATCGTTCAATGTCTTGGGGATTAACCCAATTCTTTACACCGTGTCCTTCTAGTGAGGCCTTACCCCAATTTTATCTAGGTCAATAGGTAGTGACCATAAAGAAATTCGTTTACCATACTTTCCCAATTCGTCAAAAATTTCAAGTACTTCTCTGTTCGGTTTCTATCCACACCTCACGATTATATGCCACGTCTTAATTGACTTTAACAGTGTGGAACACCTTTTCTATACGGAACAACCTCTCACAACCAACTTACTTCCGTCTCGATTTCCTACTTTACTAGTATACCAAAAAGTTAGGTGCATTGTCAACCTAAATACTAGTATAAGAATAAATACACCTAAATATTATGGAGAATATAAATGAGTGAATATGAAAAGACCGTGAAAGTCTTAGAAGGCCCTTGGGAAAGAAGTGCTTTTCCGAATGGCAAAGAAATAACAAATGGAGTTATCAATAGAAAAATAACTACACTATACGAAGAAGATGGTTATCTATGTGAAGAGATAGTAACTAGAGAGTATAGGAATAACGACTATTTTGATACTACCACAAATAAGAGAGTACTGAAACTCAATGACTGATATAAACAAATCTTTACTTAACACCAATAACTTTAGACTTCTTATAGATAAAGTTCCTACTGTTGAGTATTATGTCCAATCTGTAAATATACCTAGTATGGTATTTCTAGAAACTGTTATGCCTTCGAGAGTTGGTATAGATGCATTCTTCCCTGGCGATAAAGTCACATTCGGTAATTTAAGTGTCACATTCCTTGTTGATGAAGACTTAGAAAACTACAAAGAAATGTACGACTGGATGAATGCGATTGTTCCTATTTCAGATACAAGAGACTATAAAGATTATGTTGAAACAGATTCATTATCAACAGGTGAGTTAGCAAGTATAAATTCTGATTTAGTTCAGTATTCACAAATTACATTGGTGACTAACACCAATAAAAACTTACCAAATAAATTTTTCAAATTTTACGACTGTTTCCCTACAGGATTAGGTGAAATAGAACTGAAATCAGGTTCTGCTGGAGAAGCCGTAACTTGTACTGCAGAATTTAGATTTACTTACTTTGACATAAATACCACTAGTTAGAACACCCTTTTTGTGGTATAATTGTATATTATGACTTTAGATGAAATTAAATTATTGTGGGAAAAGGATTGTATAATAGATGATATCGAACTAGATAAATCATCATTAGAAGTCCCTAGACTACATGCAAAATATCAAGACTTACTATCTAGTAAGATTCTATTATTAAAACAACATGAATTTAAGTATAACACTTTACTTAAAGATAAGTGGTTGTGGTTCAATGGTAAAATGGACGAGGATAGAATTAACGAACTAGGTTGGTCTCATGACCCATTTGACGGGTTAAAAATTATGAAGAATGACATGCAAATGTTTTTCAATTCAGATACTGATTTACAATCTGCAAAAGCAAAAATAGAGTATCTAAAAGTTACTATAGATTTTCTTAAAGAATGTATGCAAAATATCACATGGAGACACCAAACGATTAAGAACACAATCGATTGGAGAAAATTCATGGCAGGACAATAGAATGATACTACAAAATTATGTGTGTGAAATACCTGGCTTCTTTACAGATAAAGAAGTACAAGAGTTTCATACTTATGCAAATACCTTACCAGTTGATGAAGGAAGAGTTGGAGATAATTTCAATGACCAAGATTCAGATGATTCAGACTTTAATATAAATGATTCTATAAGAAGGTCTACTGTAAAATGGTTTAAGAATGATGAGTTTAGTCTCATGAATAAAATCAATGATGGTATACACGAAGCAAAAGAAATAAGTGGTTGGGGACATGAGTATAGTTACATAGAAAATCTTCAATATACAATCTATCAAGAACAAGAAAATAAGAAAGGTGACTTCTATACATGGCATACTGATGCAGGCCCTGATGTATATGATAATGGAATGCATAGAAAGTTAAGTTTCACCATACAATTAACAGACCCTGATGAGTATGAAGGTGGACACTTTCAATGGTTGGAACCTCAAAATGAATTTAATAAATTAGATTCAAATCTTCAAGTTGATTTACAAAATTCTGTAAGAACGATTCCGTTCTCTGCAAAAGCAAAAGGAAGTATGATTGTATTTCCTTCATTCCTATATCACCAAGTGACCCCAGTGTTGAGAGGAACTCGTATATCCTTAGTTGGATGGTGTGTAGGAAATCGATATGTCTGATATAGTTAAAGTATCAAAAATAGACGAAGTGTTTATGAAAGTTCATTGTGATGATGGACTTGCAAGAGACCTCTTTGAGTTCTTCTCATTCACTGTACCTAATGCAAAGTTTATGCCTTCATACAAGAATCGTATGTGGGATGGTAAGGTTCGTCTTTTCTCAATTAAAACACACAAAATATACATTGGTTTACTTCCATATGTTGATGAGTTCTGTAGAGAAAGAGGTTACGGGTTCGAGGGTATAGAAGAAGTTATCGGAGATAAGAATAGAATGTCTGATGAAGATGTTGACTTCTTTGTCAATGGGGATGGTTTAATACCTGGCCTTGGTCTTCCATTTGCACCTCGTGATTATCAAGTAGATGCATTTAAGACTGCAGTGCAGTATGGTAGACAACTCTTATTATCCCCTACTGCAAGTGGTAAGTCTCTAATCATTTATATGTTATGTAGATGGTTTGAAGGAGAGATGTCATTACCTAACTGTAAGACTGTAATCATAGTTCCCACCACCTCACTGGTAGAACAAATGACAAAAGATTTTGAAGAGTACGGATATAAAGAAAGAGTATGTAAGATATATCATGGACAAGAAGTCTTTGATGCACCTATTACCGTCACCACATGGCAATCATTCGCAAAAGCTCCAAAGGAGGTGCTAGAGTCTTTTGATGTTGTCATTGGTGACGAAGCACATTTATTCAAAGCACAAACACTCAAGTCTATCCTAGAGAAGATGAAGACTACTGCAATCCGTATTGGAACCACGGGAACCTTAGATGGTTCAGAGGTTCATAGACTACAACTAGAAGGTTTGTTCGGCCCAGTCAAAAAGGTAATCTCAACTAAAGAATTGATGGAAGAAGGCACTATCGCAAACTTAGAGATAGATTGTGTTATACTTCGTCATCTTAAACAAAAGAAAACTACATACCAAGATGAGATGGATTACTTGGTATCGAATGATAGTAGAAACGACTTTATCTGTAACCTAGTGTATAGTCTGAAAGGAAACACACTTGTACTATTCCAGTATGTTGAAAAACATGGTGAAGTCTTGCATGGTAAAATGTTTAATAGACTTGGAGATAAGTTACACTATGTGTATGGTGGAACAGATACCGAAGATAGGGAAGAGGTGAGAACCTTAGTAGAGAAAGCGAATGACAATGTTATCCTCGCATCTTATGGAACATTTTCTACTGGTGTGAATATTAAAAAGATAGATAATGTTATCTTCGCATCCCCTTCTAAATCTAGAATACGAAACCTACAGTCAATTGGTAGGGGTCTTCGTAAGACTGATGGAAAGACATCTATGAGATTGTTTGATATAGCAGATGACCTTCAATGTGATAATTATACTCTTAATCATCTTAAGGAAAGAATAAATATTTACAATGAAGAAGGATTCTCTTACAACATCAAACAGTTTGATTTAAAATGATTCAATGGCCTAATAATCAAGGATACGACATACTAGATAAATTTCTCACCAAAGAGGAATATGAACACTATTACAATGTCTGTAAGAATGTATACAATGAAGTCCTAAACAATCCAAACAAGGAAGAGTACTGTTGGAATGACAGGGATGAACTGAATCTCAATAAAATAGAAGGTGCTTGTAAGTTTGAACCCGAATTTCTTAAACTTGCATCCCATCCATCTCTCGTAGAGAAAGCAAAAAAACTCCTAAATACTAGTGAAAGTATTGATGTTTACATTAGTAAATTCTTCCCAATGAAAGCTGGGACTGGTCATTCTACATATATGCACCAAGATAATTACTTCTTCAATGGAGATAGTAATGAGATTATAAGTTGTGCAGTTTATATGGAAGATACCTCTAAAGAGAATGGTTGTTTAAGACTTGCACATAAGAGTCATACAAATGGATTAGTTCCACATAATCATTCAAGTAACATAGATGGTATCAGTTGGATTGAACCTAGAATTGCTAATAAGATGAAGATAGTTGATATGGAAAGAGAAGCACCATATGCAACATTCTTTGATATCAATTTAGTTCACGGATGTTATAATAACAAATCTAATAGAACTCGTTTCAGTCTTGCATGGGAATACATCAAGACCAGTAACAAAGACGTAGTCAATTCAGATTTACCATTTTGCGATAGGAGTACAATTGGGTGAGACCAAAAGATTTAGCAGCGAGAAAGTACGAAGTTCTTAAACTTAAGACAGGAACTGAAATATGTGGTATGACTAGGGATACTGGAAAGGGTACTGAAGTGATACTTCCTATGATATGTCAACTCAATGCAATCACAAAGAAACAAACACTCGCAACTTTTTATCCATATGCACCTCTATCAAAAGACCCTGCAATAACTATTGCATCTGAACAAATTCTACATAGAAGTAATATGAACGACCAGTTCATTCCATTCTATGATGAAGCATCTTCCCAATGGCAAACAATGGTAGAAGAAGGTAGAATACCTTTAACTAATAAATCTAATATAAGAGGATTAGTTGAACAAACTATTGAAGAAATGATTTCTAATACTTATGATGAGTATGAAGATGTCTCCGAAGAAGACATAGACCTTTACGATATCGCTAAAGGAAATAAAGTAATTCACTAGGCTAAAAAACTTACTAAATAACTGCGTATAACCTTGACTTATAATCAATTATAGGTTATAATGATAATTTAATATAGGAAAAACCATGACCACAGCAACTTATTTTGCGAAGAGCATGGTGCGAAAAGCTAGAGAAGTCAACCACCTCATCCGTCCTCAAAAACGAAACTTGGTTGATGTTATTGAATTTTTAGTACTGATGACTCTTCCCTTCATACTACCATTCATTGTAATGTACTATACGGTACAATTCTAATGTCTAATACAACTAAAACTAAACTAACTGAGCGATTAGAGATAGGAACACTTATTACTGTTTTTATATTCTCTACTATGTCTCTTACTGGAATCTAATATGTTTATACCTTGGTTCTCAAGACCTGAAACTGAAAAGAAAGTATTACAAGTAGTTAACCTTTCACCAAATGAAGATATCATAGAAAAGTTAACAGAGATACATCCAATGAGACAAGTCTTTTGGGCATCCATAATTCAAGTATGTGTGTTTGGAGTTATGCTCCTCGCATTTTTTACTATTGACTCATTTTTGGGTCACTAAATGAAACACTATATAATATATACAATATTATCATTAACTATGTTCTATTTGGCTATTGGTGATTTGGAAAGAATGTCTCGTGCTTTACCATCAAAAAGTCGTACCATTCCGTTGGATGCATATATCCCCAAGTTATAACTGCTATATAGCTTCTCCCGTGGGACATATTAATCATATCATGAGAAATGAAATCCCACAAGGGGTTTTTTGAAATAACTGCTAAAAACTTCAATAAAATAAATACTTAAAAACCCCTTACAATATACAAATTATTGTGTATAATAGGTACATGACTACTAAAAAAGACCCTAAAAAAGCAGAACATTACGTCAACAACAAAGAGTTCACGGCTGCAGTTGCAGAATATGTTGCTCAAATAAAAGAAGCAAAAGAGAAGGAGAATACTTCTCCTCAAATGTCAGAGTACATAGGAGAGTGCATTTATAAGATTGCAACAAGACTATCTACAAGACCAAACTTCATAAACTATACCTATAGAGATGAGATGATTTGTGATGCAATAGAAAACTGCATACAATACATAGGTAACTTTAATGTTGAGAAATCAAATAATGCATTCGCATATATTACTCAAATTTGTTATTACGCTTTCTTAAGAAGAATACAAAAAGAAAAGAAACAAGTGTACATTAAACAACAGGCCATAGATGCAACTAATGTTACTATGGATGCATTCGATACTATAGATGGTCAACATGACCCATCATTAATAAACACAAATGTTGAATGGATGCAGGAAAATATGACTAGGGTTGAATATCAACCAAGAAAATCTAAAAAAACAAAAGTAAAAAAAGAAACCAATTTAGAGAAATTTAGTAAATGAAGATTGCTATGCTGAATGACACCCATTGTGGTGTCCGTGGAGATATGTTAGAAATGTCCAAATATCAAGGTCGTTTCTATAATGAAGTTTTCTTCCCATACTTAGATGAACATAATATAAAACAAATCATACACATGGGAGACTACTTCGATAGAAGAAAGTATATCAACTTTGCATCTATGAAGGCAAACATAAAACATTTTATAGAACCCATGACAGAACGTGGTATAACCATGGACTTGATAATCGGTAACCACGATACATATTACAAAAATACCAATGATGTAAATGCACCCGAGTTACTTCTATATAACCAACCAAATGTGACTGTCTTTTCCGAATGTGCAGTCAAAGAATATGACGACTTTCCTATCGCATTAGTTCCATGGATTAATCCCGAAAACTATGCAGACTCAATTGAATTTCTAACATCAGCACCAGCATCTATTGCTATGGGTCACTTTGAAATAGAAGGTGCATTGGTACATCCAGGCATGACATGTCAACATGGTTTAGACCACTCGTATCTGAAAAGATTCGATAAAGTATACAGTGGTCATTTCCATCAGAAATCAGAAGTTAAAAACATAAGATACGTTGGTTCACAAATGCAATTTACTTGGTCTGATTACAATGACCCAAAATACTTTCACATATTTGATACAGAAACTTTAGAGTTGACACCAGTTCTAAATCCAATAACAATGTTTGAGAAGGCCTTCTATGACGACAGTAAAGAAAGTTTTGAGACACTCTCTAATGCAGATTACTCAAACCTTGCAGGAAAGTTTGTAAAGGTTGTAGTTGTAAACAAAGACAATCCATACTGGTTTGACACATACTTAGATAAAATACATGCACAAAATCCATTACATGTATCTGTTGTAGATGATAACAAACACATGGACTTTTTTGATGATGATGATATAGAGGATATAGAAGATACTCTTACAATCCTATCCAAGTATGTTGATGGGTTGGATATACAAGGTAAGAAAAAACCTCTTAACGAATTAATGACTACATTGTATAATGAAGCATTGGATGAACATAACTACTTATGATAAACTTTAAAAAAGTTAGATGGAAGAACCTACTTTCGTCAGGAAATAAATTTACTGAAATACAATTGGATGCACACCAAACAACTCTTATACTTGGAGAAAATGGTGCAGGTAAGTCTACACTATTAGATGCATTGTGTTTTGGTTTATATGGAAAGGGATTCCGTAATCTAAAAAAAGATTTACTTATCAATAGTATAAATGAAAAAGAACTTCTAGTAGAAGTAGAATTCAGTATAGGTAAAAGAGAATATAAAGTAATCCGTGGTGCAAAACCAAATAAGTTTGAGTTGTATGTAAATGATGTTATGTTAAATCAAGATGCAACAGTCAGAGACTATC
>Ga0206682_10001437_pt1 | contig 23438 bp, 33 predicted proteins | sample M240m12015metaG_FD_155444 | JGI IMG/M metagenome (GOLD analysis project Ga0206682, IMG submission 155444) | Ammonia-oxidizing marine archaeal communities from Monterey Bay, California, United States - M2 40m 12015 | ecosystem: Environmental > Aquatic > Marine > Intertidal zone | place: USA...
CCTCTGTCTAGAAATGGGAGTGTGAGGACAATCCAATTTCTCGAGAGCTGGGATAATACGGGTTCTTGCCAGATGCCCCCTGGCACCAAAAACGATGCAATGGTTCATCACTCTTTATTATATTTCAATAAATTAAATGTTCACACTTCTATGCAAACCTGTCGCGGTGTCTAATCGTTCCAAGTTCCCTGTCATACGTAACTTGGAGAAGCGTATCAATAAATCAGTCGTCAGAACGGCCGTTGATGTTATTGACAAAGTTTACAAAGATAGAGATTATGCTCGTTTCTACGTTCTTGAGACGGTCGCGCGTGTACCATATTTTTCATTCGTTTCCGTTTTACACCTTTACGAAACGTTGGGGTTATCGAGAAAGGCTGACTATTTGGAGACACATTTCGCCCAGACTGTGAATGAGTATCACCATCTTCTCATAATGGAGCATTTGGGTGGGGATAAGCGTTTCGCGGATCGTTTTTTTGCACAACACACCGCCTTTGCATATTATTGGTTCACGTGTTTGATTTATATATTATCACCATCAATGGCTTATAATCTATCTGAGCAGATAGAAGAGCACGCTTACCACACGTACGATGAATTTCTTAAAAAACGGGGAGTGGTTTTATCGCTATTGAACCCCCCACCCATAGCCATAAATTATTACGGTGATGTTGAAAATCTTTATGATGTATTTGTAAGAGTTCGTGATGATGAGGGTGACCATGTAAAGACTATGCAGAATTGCCAGACGGAAATAGATGAAAGATAAGATCTTCAGTAAAGTTATGATACTTGTAGATCAGATAGTTAGGTACCTTTCCAAAGATATTATGTTACCGACACGATGTTACGCGACTAAAAAGCAAATCGTGTCTGTAAGGGATTGTTGTGAGTGTAAGATATTTTGTAAGAAACCACCAAAGGGTTCAGTACCTGCAGTAGTATTAATAAATAATCCTAAGCCCTAACTTTCTTCATTCCTTCTTCGCGGACAATTCGATCGATACATTTCACTTCATCTTTCGTCCATTCGGGTGCACCATACAAAGTCCTGAAATTAGAATACAACCTCTCTTTACCAGTGAAGTCATCGACGATCAGTTTTCTGTCAAGATCCTCCGCTTTGACACCACCCGGACACCAAGGCCAGTTGCGAAAGTTGAAACGAAACGTTTTGTATCCATCCCCATCCAATTTCACGCGGATACCACCCTCACTGATAGGTTCAGGTTCAAACTCGTGATGGGGCATAGCATCATTCATCTTGTCAACGATGTTGAGGATGTTCTTCATGGTGAACGAGTCACCAATCTTGTAGACGGAGCTGTTTTCGAAAATGGAAGACATGTTATTTTAAGATGTAAAAACGTACAAGTGTATGCCACTTAGGTTTAAAAAACATGTCCAGTAATTATAATATGCCGTGCCCCATCTGTACAGGAGCTCTCATTTCCACCGTCGCACAGAGTGCTGCCGCCGTCAGTCTGGTGAAACATGTGAAAGACCGTTCAACGAAGAAACCTAAATCTAAGGGTAGCCAATTAAAGAAAAAGTCCAAATAAAGAGTAATGGATCCTTCCAAGCTTCCCATCGAAATTTTACGCGTACTTCAAAGTCCCGAGCTTCCAATGGCCAAGAAAATGATGGCCTTCAATATGCTCATGCCCAATCTACCAGCTGATCCAAAACACACACAGGCGTATAACGACAACCTAGAGGTTGGTAATACGATTAAGCGTCTTGTGGACGAGGGAAAGATAAGTATCAATGGGTTAGACAAGGACTTTAAACTAAACATAATTACCAACTCGCAGTAGCGACCTGATGACGCTGGTTTGCCTCTGGGTCAGCCTGTGCGGGGTCAACTACAATCTTGCGCTTCACACGTGGTTCAACCGGTTTCGTGTGAGACGTCTCATACGGGATGGAGGAATGGTGTAGACAAATACGCACTTTACCATCCATGTTGCGCTTGTAACCAAATGTGTATTCAACATCTGAAATTTCACCGGTGGTGGCACATGTGAACTCATAGGTACCCATGGCGTGTGCCACTTCACCATGGCAGTCAATCTGGTGATTCTTGAAGATCACTTTACTGAAACCCTTCTTGGCATTGATGGCGAATCCTTGATCTTCTTTGAAACCACTGATCACAGCATCGTGACCCACAAAGTAAGACATGGCATCATTAGCGGTGGGGCGAAACTGTTGTTCTGCGGCTTTCGTGGGTTTGAAGAGTACATTAGTATGATCATATCCATACAACTCACCCGCACGTTCACCTGCGAGACTCACGTAATCACCACCAGTTAGGAATGAGTTAGAAATATCCACGATAGACTGCGCCCAGAAGTTCTGTGCCTCGATGACTTCACGTTCGGTCACATGGTCGATAAGTTGAGAGGCTTCATTTAGATCAGAAAAATTTTCCATGTGACTACGCACACGAGTGGTTAATGGTTTACTAAACCCACGAGCTGTGTTAATTTCAACGTCATACTGTGCGGGGTCCGAAATTGCCCGAGTTTTGATATTACGTAGAGTAGGAATAGTAAAAGTGAGGGCAAGAGACATGTTTTCTATTTAACGTTTCTATTCTTTATCCCCCTTCCTTTTGCCGGGGCGAATGGCCCATTTATTTTCCTTATTAAACTTCTCGTAATCAATCTCTTCAATATTGAAATTTTCCATGATGAACTTCTTTAGGGGGTGTACTCGACCCGGGGCTTCGGCTGGTTCTATAGAATCTTTCTTCTTAGCTTGAGTGCGGACATTTGGTCGTATGATATGGGGCTTTAGTGTAAACATTTACCTTTGTAGAATATTTTAATAGTGAATGATGCCATTGGCTGCGAGAGTCAGTTTCGCTAGAGTCATAGCAGTGAGACCGACTGTAAGCTCGGGCCATTCCACCTTGAGTAGACGACCAGCGATTGTCATGGGTAGAATCCATGTAACAATCTGAAGTTGTGTGTAATTGACTAGGTCTGGATTTGGAAGTACAGCCTGAACGCGGGTCGAACGAACTGGACGCCTGGATGACATTTTCTTAGTTTGTATCTTAACAGGCGTTTTTTGAATGTGAATTGGTCGGGCGAGAGACATCATTTAATTTAACGTGACTGAATTCTTTATCATCTTTTACAATGAGGAAAACTCATTGTAAAAGATGTTCCTAACGGGGCTCGAACCCGTGACCTTGGCGTTATAAGCACCACGCTCTAACCAACTGAGCTATAAGAACGGTGCAACTTGATTGTTTTACTAACCAATTTGTATAACGTTGTGGGACCCACCCACATATTAATTAGGAACATTAACTTTAAGCCTTGATAGCGTTAGCAGCTAAAGCACTGTTTACGGCTTTAGTCACAGACTCCCTCTCACTGATCCAAGAAACAATCTCGAAAAGAAGTACACCTTGTTGCGCCATGACAAGCATCTTGGCGAAGTTATCCTTTGGGCCGTAATCACCATAACCCACGGTCGACATGGTAGTCATAGAAAAGTAGAAGGGATCTAAAATACTCGCCTTCTTACCCCGAGGGAACCCGAACGCTTTTGGGTTCATTTTGTTGTAGATCATGTAAATGAAACCGAAGAATGCGGTGATACCACCGAGGATGAACATTTTAGAGACACTACTCATTTTTATATTTAACAAACATTTTTTACACTGAATCTATTCTATGTAACTCGTCAGAATCTCTACTTTTCCGCCTGGCTGTAGCTGTTACATTTTGGAAAGCTCCTAGCCACCTGTTCACTGCACGTCTAGAGCCTGTCACAGACGCCGCGTCATCACTTACAACTATACTTAAACCATTACATACATCGGGCTTGTTTTCTTTATCTGGGAACTGTAAGAGAAAAGCCTGAATAGATATAGCTGGTATATCTGGTGCGTCATCGAGTAACTTGTCATATTCTTCTCTTGACTTCATAAGAAACTCGACAACTTCTGACCGATGCTTCACGTCGAGTGATATTTCCATGTCGATAGACCTATAAAACTTAGACCACTGTACACACATAGCTGAATGTGCCTCAGATAAAGGTAGAGACTGACTAAACTTTGAGATACTCGTTAAGATACCACCCAAAACATTTAGGAATGCAAAGAAATACTGGATGATCATTATGTTGTTTTTTGTATCCTGGGATACATCTTCATTCCCACTCGGGTTTAAAACGGCAAAACCACCAACACCTGTTATACTCGCTATAACTATACTAGGATAAGACAACCAATCATTCTGTTTCTTGTAGAATAGGCGTGCGTGATTATGTAACCAGCGGTATCCAGCCGCCTTTTCAGCCCATTTTATAAGCAACTTTTCTTGTTTTTCACACCACTCACAGTGTTCGTCTTGCTTTTGAACACTCATGGACTTAGATTATACAGATATATTTTTCGCACTTTCCCTGGCTAATTTATCAGCTTCTTCGTTTCTAGGGTCGCCATTATGGGCTTTTACCCACCGCCATTCAACCACTTTCAATTTTTTACGCGTTTCATCGACAGCGATCCATAAATCTTTATTTTTTACGGGTGCACCCACAGATGTCATCCATCCATTTTGTTTCCATTTTATAATCCATGAATTTATTCCTTGTTTCACGTAGTTACTATCCGTAAATATACGCACCTCTTGAATATCTCTCTTCACACATTCCTCGAGTGCTTTGAGGATTGCGGTCATCTCCATCCGATTATTTGTTGAATTAGGTTGTCCAGCACTAAGCTTAAAATGATCACTGACCACACCCCAGCCAGAAGGTCCAGGATTTCCCAGACTGCTCCCATCGGTGTATATCTCATACATACCTGTACGTAGAGGTATTCTTTTATATTATTTTCTCAGACGAATGTATGATACTTCAACTGATCGGTAGTATATTAATGGGGTGGATATGTCTCATAGGATGTTGCGCCGGATCAGTATATGCGAGTTTCAATTACAACTTATTCAAGATTGTCACAGGAGCTCTTAGGTCACTTTTGGCTCCCTTCGGTATTAGGGTCCCAAGATCTACAACCCTCGAAAAAATTTTACGTTGAGAATATTTTTCTCTGTGAAAAGTAAGAGTATGATCGGCTCGTTGCTCGTACCAATATGTACAATATTTTGTATGAAATCTTCATCGTCGATGATGCTATGTTATGCAATTTATAAGTATAACCCAATCGTTTTCTTTCGATGGCTTTTCAAGGAAGCTATCAAGGGTTTACTGAAAGCGGTAAAAGACATAGCCAATTTTGCAAAGAATATAGGTAATAAGATTGCCAAAATTGTCAAGGATATCGTCAAAAAAATCGAAAGGTTCGTGAAAGATGCGGTCAATAAGGTAAAAAATACAGGGAAAAAGGTAGTCAATGATGTTGCGGGAGCTGGTAAGAAGATTGTTCGACAAGTATCTGGTGCTGGTAAAAAGGTTGTCAGAGATGTGGGTAATTTTGGCAAAAAGGCGGTTGGGCAGGTGGCGGGTACGGGTAAGAAGATTGTTCGGGATGTATCCGGTGCCGGTAAAAAAGCTATAAAAGAAGTCGCAGGTGCCGGTAAAAAGGTTGTCCGTGAAATCGGTAAACAAATATCAAAATTCTAACGATTTTTTTTAGTGGTCTATTATAAATAGCATGTCTAGTTTATCAGTAAGACTGGCTATTGTAATGGCACAGTCTTCGTCACTGGCGGCGTCAACTTTTGTCGTATATAACAATTTCAAACCGACACAGACACTAAAATGGTTTTTTACTAAATTTTTACCGAAGAAACTCATGCAACTTTTCAACCTGTTCATAAAATTGATATTCGATGCACTCAAGGATATCAAGAAGGCGTTACTTAAAATCCTCAATGATATTTGGAATATTATTCAGTACGCATTCAATAAAATCAAGGATTTTGTTTTGGGTGTGGTCAACAAAATAGCTGATGGAGCAAAGAAAATTATTAAAGATATTGAAAAGGCGTTTACAGACATGTTCAAAAAAATTGAAAGGGCGTTCACTGGAATCGTGCGTAACATTGGAAATGGGATCAAAAGAATACCCGGACAAATAACTGGTGCAGGTAGAAAGGTTGTGAACCAAATCGGTGGTGCGGGTAAAAAAATAGTGAATGATATAGGTAACTCAGGAAAACGAGCTGTCAAAGAGATGGAGAGCGGTATTTCAAACCTGGGTCGACAGAGTGCTAAAGCTATCAGAGATGCTCCAGCTCGAGGGGCGGCGGAAGCACGGAAAGCTTTTAAAAAGATGTTTTCTCTGAGATAATTGGTGGATTTTTATATTTTGTAATAATAAAACAATAATATGCTTTACAATATTATTGTTTTGTTAGGGCTGTCATCGTCCCTGGCTGCCACAGGGTATGGGGCATATACATATTTCGATCCTCTTAAATGGATTGGAAATTGGATAAAAACCCTACCCGGAAAAGTAAAGAAATTCTTTATGTGGGTATTGAAGGAGATATTCAAGGCGCTAAAGGGTTTGTGGAGGATGATACAGAGTATAGGTGGTAAAATAAAGAAAGCTGGATTAGACGTTATACGAAAACTCAAAGACGGTCTTAAAAAAATGATCCGTGAGATAACAAATGGTGCTAAAAGGGCTATAAAAACAATTGAAAATGGTGGTAGGAAAGTTATACGAGATATAGATCGTGGTGGTAGAAAAGTTGTCAGAACGATCGGTGGTGCGGTTACTAAAGTGACTCGCGATATTTCGGGGGCTGGTAAGAGAATGATAAACGAGATTGGGAGGACGGGAGAGAGGATTTTCAATGACATTAAACGTAAGGTAAACGACGCAATTCGTAAGGTTGGACAAATCGCGGGTGCGGCGGCTCGAAAGATTAAAGAATTGTTTAATAAAGCATTCGAAGAAATTAAGAGAGCTGCATACGCCGTAAGGGATGCAGCTCTAAAAGCGGCAAGGGCTGCCGCGGCCGCTGCGAGGGCTGCCGCAAAGGCCGCTAAAGATGCTGCAAATGCCGCCGCAAAAGCTGCGGTTAAATTCGGAAACGACGCTGCAAAATTTGCCAGTAATGCTGGTAAGGTAATTTCGGGAGGTGTCAAATCAGGATATAAAGCCGTCGCCAAATGCTGTAAAAAATTCTAGCATCAATTAATCGTAATATTTCAGAGCCATGGCCGATGCCACCGCACCGACCATCAACACCACATCCCATGGTGGGCTGGATTTCTCACCCCACCCAATCGTAAAATAAACACTGAGAAATAAACCTAAACTCCTGAGGAGTGCTTCGAGTCGTATATCCATCTTTATAGTACACTCACATTTTTTTGTGTATATGGTTGTTTATTGGGTCCCGAAAAACTTGTTGTGGGGCACCTTCGATGTCTCACGATACTCTGAAGCTTTCTTCGGTGTTTTACATATCGTATCACCACAATGATCCCTATTCTGATATATAGAATTGATGGATGTTGAAATTTCGTTACACGACTTCAAATTCCAACGTCCCAATACAGGTTTATCCACTTTAATAAAAAGGTCAAATACTTTCTTGAACATTATCTATAATGAGAGGCTTGTATTTAAGTACGCTTATTTGCTAACCGCCTCGATCGGCGCAAGGGTGGCGGTCTAGTAAGTTCCTCAAATTTATGAACATACTTCGCAAATCTGTGATCATTTTTAGGCACTTTTGCCTTATTATAACAGGTCTGAATGAATTTCTTATCACCACTTCGCGTGAAAAGATTGTAATATCTGAGGGTAACCTCAAACATGGCGAGTGCCATAGTTTTATTAAGTTCCGTATCAAGGTTATTTTCTACAGTGCGCATCATCATAGTCAAGGTAGTAATCAGTTCGGTACGTGAAAAGTTGGGCATTTTTGATTTAGAAAACAAAAAACATAGGTCAACTTAGGCTTGATAATCATTTTTAAACAGCATTGGTACTGTGCATTTTAAAAATGGAGTTTTATTTAATTATTTACTAAAATACTTCGTATGAGTATTTAGTTGGAGAAAGCGAGGCCACCCATACCCGACTGGATGCGGAGGACGTTGTAGTTGGTGGCGAACATGTGCATGGAAGTCGCGGTACCGGCAGCCATCTTGACAGCAACCTGCGCGTTATCGATGCGGGAGAAGTTGCAAGTGCCGGTGGGCTGGTGCTCCTCGGGCTTGAGCGCGAAAGAGTACGAGTAGATACCGGGCGCGGGGCAGCCGGAGTGGTGGTTGTACGCCTGGACCTGGTTGAAGTACTTACCCTTCTGCTCCTTGAAGCGGTCCTGGCCGTTGAGGACAAGCTTGAAGGTCTCGAGCTGACCGGACGCTTCCTCGGTGTAAGCCGCTGTGGAGAGCTCGGTGGCGTACATGGGGGTGCCGAGGTTGGAGATGGGCACGAAGCAGTTGGCATCAAGACCATTGGCAGTCTGGTCAGACTGGAGGGCAACCTCGGTGACAAGGTTGTTCTTGGTGAAGTTCCACAGGGAAGACTTCGCGGCGGTGTTGGAGAAGCACCACACGAGCTCCTTGACGGGGTGGTTGTACGAGAGGCGTACCTGCTTGGTGGCGGCGGGGTCAACGGTATCGGTACCGGTGTGCTGAACCTGCTCAATGAGGTACTCGTGACCCTTCTGGGCGAAGCGGCGGCGCTCCTCAGTGTCAAGGTAGACGTAGTTGGCCCACACCTTGAAGACGGACGCGTTGAGGAAATCAGTGAAATCGGACGCGAGGTCAATATCAATGCGCACCTCATGGTACTGCAGAGCAATTAGTGGGAGGTAAAGTCCGGGATTGCGGTTAAAGAAAAAGACTAGGGGCAAATAGACAGTGGAACCATCAGCCGCGGTAGTCATCTTACCCCAAGTGGCCTTCTTGGCCTCATCGAGGTAGAGCTCGGAGTACAGACGCCACCACTTCTGGTAGTGCTTGTCGATTCGCTGACCACCAATGGAAAGCTCAACGGAGGAAACCGCGCGCTCGGCGACCCAGTTGCAGTCACCAGCCTCCGCGGTGGCGGTAGCGGCGATGTCAGACTCGAGTTCGAGGTACATGTCACCGACGAGATCACCGTTACGGGCGACGGTGACGGACACGCGGCCGGAGTTGGCGGCAGTACCGTTGACGGTCTGCTCGATGTTCTCCATCGCGAAGTTAGTGTGGCGCTTGTATTTGGCCTGGTAGAAAGTTACCTCAGGGTTACCAGTAAGGTAGACATCCTGGGCACCGTAAGCGACGAGTTGCATAAGACCACCGGCCATTTTGAGAGTTGTTGTACTATAAGCAGAGAAAATAATTCTGCGACTTTCCGCGATCAAATTTTTCTCCGTCTAATTCAAATGTCCACACAGCCTGAAGAAATTGAAGAGGGTGAAATCGTCTCCGACGAATATGAAACTGAGGATGAGATTTCTGTAGACGACCAAGAAATTGTCGAGGACATGGAGGACCTCGAGGACGATGAGACTGACATCATAGGTTTGATGACTTCGCTCATGGCGACGCAGGATGGTGACACTGTATGCTCGGCTCTGGTCGAGATTTCTAACCAGATGCAGATACAGAATAAAATCCTTATAAAGATTCTTGCCAAACTTCAGGATTGAAAATTTAGTTAAAAGAAAAATTCATAGTAAGAGTAAGCATGGAAGATACTCACTTCATCGATAAGGAACCGAATAGGTATGAAGCACTGGCTGAGCTACAAAAAGAGCAAATCCAATCGATGAATGAGGACCAAATAATTGAAATTGTAAGGAAGTTTGAAATCTTCTGGGATCTTCAGACTGAAGATTATAGGAATGCACGTGAGTTGGGGTACAGACAATTCATCCATGCTGATAATTGGGATAGCAACAATAACCCCATTCCCGGGAAAATTGATATTCTGGCTATTAAGGGGATCCGTGAACGACAGCGTCGTTTTATCATCGACTTGAAAAATCGGGTCATGGATCTCAAAATAGAATCACATGATGTAAACGGTGACGGAATCACATTATGGAAACGAGTCAACAATGTCGTCAAACAACTCAAGGATGGTTATGAAAATATCAGACGCCATTTCATAGCGTATGAGCGTGTTGTCAACCCAATGGCAGTTCCACAGGTGTCTTCAAGCTCTGACCCCTCCACCATGGACGAAGATGAGATTGAAGATTGTTCCCCGTATCAAAAGTGTCTCCTCTACACACTCGACGAAGCGTATAAATCTGGGTACCGACGATACAAAGACTTTTGCTGTGAAGAAATCAAGACCATCGATGGGTACTGCACTCGGGCATGGGTTGCGAAGCAGGAAATCCAGAATTTTGTCCGTAACATCGCACCCAAAGATGATGAGTTCTCAAACTGGAAAAACTTTACGAGTAGAGGGACTGTATACAGGGATGTGATTGAGTACATTTCTAAATGCATCGATCCCCAGTTTCCTGAGATTGAAAAGAGGCGTCATGTATGGTCATTTAAGAATGGCGTTTTTGTTGGAAAGGAATGGATTCCCGATCGCGGGGTTTATGATTCTCGCTTTTACCCCTACGACAGTAAGGAGTTTCGATGCCTGGACCCGACTATCATCTCCTGTAAGTATTTCGATCAGCAGTTTGATGACTTTTCCCATATCGAAAATTGGCAAGACATTCCTACACCCCACTTTGATAAGGTTTTGCATTACCAAAAGTTCGAGCCCGAAGTATGTAACTGGGCTTATGTTATGGGTGGACGCCTTTGCTACGATGTTGGCGATCTTGATTCTTGGCAAGTTATTCCATTTTTCAAGGGCATCGCGAGGTCTGGTAAATCAACACTCATTAACAATGTTTTCAAGCGCTTTTACGAAAGTCAGGACGTGGGTACACTCGGAAACAACATCGAGAGAAAATTCGGTCTGTCAGCCCTGAAAGATAGTTTCATGTTCATCGCACCAGAGATTAAGGGTGACCTCGCACTTGAACAGGCTGAGTTTCAGTCCATCGTATCAGGTGAGAGGGTTTCGATCGCAGTCAAGAACAAGATAGCGGTCTCACTTGATTGGAAGGTACCCGGGGTACTCGGTGGAAATGAAATTCCAAACTGGAAGGATAATTCTGGTTCAGTACTGCGTCGTATTCTACCGTGGAACTTCACTAAACAAGTTCAAGAAGCGGACCCAAACCTTGAAAAGAAGTTGGAGAAGGAGCTCCCTATTATTCTACTCAAATGTGTGCGTGGATACCTAGACTATTCCAACAAATATAGGGATAGAGATATTTGGAATGTGGTGCCTAACTATTTCAAGCTCATCCAGAAGCAGGTGGCTATGGTTGCGAGTACACTCACAAACTTCCTCGAGTCTACGAATATCGAGTTTGGTGAAGATATGTTTGTACCCCAAAAGCTATTTGTGCAAGTATTCAACCAGCATTGCCAAGAAAACAATCTTGGAAAGCACAAGTTCCATCCAGATTTCTACATTGGGCCGTTCAGTTCAAGAGATGTTGAAGTCAGGAACGAATCGGTCACATACAAGGGGAGACTGTACCCCAAGCAACCCATCATTTACGGTCTTAACGTGATCGAAGAATCACTCGGATTCACAGACGAGTTTTAAAAAAAATACCTGTACATAATAGTAATGAGTCGAGGAATTCGAGAATTCGTGGAAACCTCGGGCATCAAAATAGAGACCACGGGTCCTAGACGTAGCCCATCACTTCGGTGGCCACCACCCAGGGGTGCGCCAAATGTCCAGGTCCCCCGTGAAGTGGAACTCAACCTTTTGAAGAGGCAGGAAGTTCCTAATACACTCCAAAGGGACATCGTCAATGACAAACGATACGAAGGTATGTTTAAGGAATTCGAGAATGACCCCCTCGAAAATGAGTTCAGTGATATAAACGAAAATGCATTGGGTAAAGCATCTTTTAACAATAGTTCATTAGCTTATATTGCCCCTACACAACTTTCAATGAGTAAACTAAATATTGGTATGTTTAATGCCAACGTAAACAGTGGATTCGGTAAAGAAGCCCGTATAAACATAAAAAAAATACTGTTAAAAAAACCACTCGATAAAACCTTTATCGGTGAAGGTCTTTATATAGACACATTGGATATAAAGGGAATATATGGGCGATTTCAGACGGGTTATTCGTACAGTAAGGAATATGGTCCCAAAGGTAACATAAACAAGGACTATTTCAGTACACAAATAATATTAAGGATTTCTAATGGGAGTGAATCACATAAGGTTACGTTTAATATTTACAAAAATGGTAAAATTCGATTTTCTGCGGGATTTGTCGGTGAGAATATAGGCGTTCAGCCGGAGTTGATTCGAAAGTTCGTCGTTGATAAATACACGGAACGGGAGTCTTTCTTATACAATCCATTTGAATATAACAATATCAGTGCACAGTTTAAATTCAACGGTGTTTTTAGAAATCTTGGACTGACTGCCGCCCGGTTTAGGGAATATGGTATGACGAACGTGACGTATGAACCCGAGCTTGGTCCGTTTTTCTATGCGTACATTGATGATTACAAATACAATATTACGAAATCTGGTAATGTTCAAATTCTCGGTGGTAAAAGCCCTGAAGACATATTAAACGCGTATAATCGCGGACAGCGATTAATCGAAAAAATGAACAGTGCGGGTGAAATTAAAATCACGGGGGTATTCTCCGAGGGTGATAAAAAAACGCGCAACAAACCAAAGGCCAAGGCCAAGGCCAAGGTGACAAAGAAGAAGATATTAAACGCCACACAGGTTTCTGCGTTGAACATAAACAGTACAAAGTGTGAACGAATGCCCAAACCCGAACTCATAGATTTAGCTAAGAAGTTAGGAGTGGTGGGTAAATTTGGAACGCGTAAAGAGATCTGCGAGAAGATCAAAAAATTAAACAAGAAAAAGACAGTCACATTCAAAAACACTACCAAGGGTAAAAATGTAGCCATCACCGGAAAGGTAAATACTAAGAACTTCCGGATAGGACGAAAAATATGTGACCAATATTCTAAGCCCAATCTCGAACTGATATGTAAAGCTATGAAGATTCCTTACGACAAAAAGGACACTAAACTCAGTTTGTGTAAGAAGATTGAAAAGGCTCGTAATAATATAGCCGCTAAGCCGGTTGTTAAACCTCCATCTCCGAGGGCAATCAAACAAAAGCAGAAGAATGCCAAGAATGCCAGTAATGCGATTAATCGACAGTTGAAGATAAATAACATAGAGATGAAAAGGCGACTCAATGAAAATTCTATCCGCAATGATCTCGCCAAATATTTTGGTGTCACATGGATGAAAAGATACAAACCCAATCTTAACAACGATGTAAAGGTGGTTCAAAATGAGATTAACAAACTGAATAAAAAGAAGAATGCCTTGGGTATACCTTTCAAACGCGATATCAATGAAATTAAACGAAGACTCGTGAGTCAGTGGAAGATGCAAAGAAGGAGAAATCTTGAGAAGAGGTACCTCATGAATAACACAAATGTGACTGGTGTTCCATACAATTTGAAGAATAATTTCAAGTTGGCACTAGCAAACTATATACTCAACAATAAAAAGGGTAAAATATCTAAAAAGGGAATCGACGATTACCGGAAATACTGGTTAAAGTTTAGGGCTAATATTAATTCAAATGCCCGTCCGAGAAGAATTAACCGAGCGGTTAAAGCTCGGGTTGAAACGTTATAATCATGGTGTGAGAGTGAATGATGACACGAGGACATGGGGAACACCTACAGACTCCTGGTTAGATATGGCTAAGGAGGAACTTTTAGACGCTATCATTTACACCATAGCAGATTACATTAGAAATGTTAGGAGTGAGGGAGACCGTGCACCCCTCAGTTTTCGTAAAAATGATGAGCTTGATGACAACAAACTAATCATGTCTATAGTTGATGACTGGGAATACGTTGAAAGTCCGCAACATAAAATGATGTTATGGAATCTCTTCAAGATGCTGAACAGTGATATATTTAGAAGTGAAGTTTAAATATGCACACAATACCGCGACACCTATTTGATATACGGCTGTACCCCACATATCAATTACTATAAGCGGAACAATTGTGAAACTAGATAGAATTCCATGAACCACTATCTGGTATGAAGCATATGACCACCCCGTGACTACCGACACTAACGTCATGAACATGAGACACATGTTAACAATGTCTATAATTCTAAAAAACCATGTTATCATGAATAAACTTATGTAAAATAATATACATGTCATAATCTTCCCCTTCTCACAAAAAGTGAGCCCAGTTATACGAATTCTCGTTCGTGTAGCAGGTGGTTCTGGTGGTGGAACCTCTTGGTTAAACGCTATCGCAACAGAACCATCCGGTGCCTCTACAACCAGATGCCTAGCTTTATCCATGGATATTAAATGTGTCCATTCTTTAGATGGAAATAACAGTTTCATCTAAAGAATGAGCTCGAAGACTTTCATAGTTAAAATTTCCTCACCTTCTGAATATCTTCCTGGCATTTTTCATGGCAGCCCGTACCCGCTGCTGAGGGCTTGTAGTTCGCCCACGCCAATCAAGACTGGATCCCTCTCGGGCACTATTCGCGGCGTTTATTTTATTATTCGCGTCTCGCTCTTTATTTTGTTCAGCTTGTTCCTTGGCTTTATTCTCCATTTCTTCAGCTTTTTTTAGATATTCATTTTTTTTATTTGCTTCACTCTCCCTAGAAGCCAAAGTTCTATATCTTTTTGCCAGTGCTGTAAAACCTCCTCTGTTGCGAAAAGCGCTGGGTATTTTAAACTTAAAACTAAAATAACTTACCTCTCGCGACAGTAGATTCATAAGTATTTTCCATATCACGAGTAATATAATCACCCACGATATTCGTGTTATAGTAGCACTCATCTGATATATACCCTGAAAATTATCTCATGAGCTTCTTCATCATCCTCTTCGCAGCCGCCGCCGCCTTCTTCGCTGAGTATTCCTCCTTCTTCTTCTTAGATCCCCTGCGCATAAATAAAATAATCGCAATCAGGACTGCGACGACAGCACCAATCTTCATTAAAGTGGGTCGGTTACCCGCCCTGACCTTATTCATGAAAGTGGGGGCTGGGGCAGTAAGGTTTACGGCACTGGCCATTGGCTGAACAGCGTTCGACATTTTATACTAGTAAATTAGAAAATCTTTACGAGATCAGAAATCTTATGAATAATGTTATAGAATTCATTATCATTTTTAACTTCCTGGGGGTTTACAATCTCGAGTTCAATTTGATATGAGCATTCTTCTTCAGAATCCATATCAACGCTGTCACCCGAAGATATGGTCATATCGATACTCAGATTCTTACGCACGAATGAATGGCGTGTCTTGTTACGCTTTCGGTCCATTTCATATTCGCCAAATGTTGGAATTTCCCGTGAAACGCTAAAACGCACATCAATGGGGTTACATTTGAAATCCTCCTTGATTACATTGATCTTCTGGACCATCGTCTGTTCACCAGACCCTTCATCGGCGGTGATTCGAATGTTGTTGGCATCATTATAGTAGACATCAGCAACGGAGGAATTCACACTTTCCCATCCTTGGTACTTCTTCAGTCCCTTGAGAACACGCTCCCAGGTTTCTTTACCCATGTTGGTATCGAAGAGGGAACCGTTATGTTTGCCGAGGCGTAACTCAACTTCGATATGCTCTTCACCTTTCATAGAATCAAATGTGGGTTTAACCTTGTCATAAATGGATTTAATGTCCATCATTGTCATTATTATAACGCGACTTTCCCTTAAGTGTTTTTTGTTTATAAATTGTAATGAAAGGTTTAATAAATAACGGAAACACCTGTTATTTCAATACAGCAGTACAATGCCTTTTGTATATTCCAGTTCTTTCAAACTATTTTTTGAAGTGTCCTTATGTTGGAGAATGTGAATTTACACAACTTTATTCTCACTTAGTTGCCATTTACTGGAAAAATGGTAAAGAGATGATAAACGCAAAGCCTCTCCTTGATTCTTTTAAGAAAAAGTTTCCAAGATTCAAAAGTAACGAACAACATGACGTTCAAGAAGCAATCTTGTGTATCATAGATATCATAGAACGAGCCGTACCGAACATCAAACCATGGTTCTATGGGAAGAAAACACAGGAGACTATATGGCCAGGTGGAAAATCATCTAATGTAGAAGATTTCAGTGTACACATCATCACATCTTCGGGAAATGATATGGGTGAGATGCTTCTTAAAAGTACGGATTGGAATACGATAGAAAATTTCGAAGATACCAGTGGCGATGTGCATAGTGTCGCTACGACTCGCATGTTATTTTCCAAACTCCCACAAGTTCTTATGATTTCTTTTGACACTAAAAGTAATGTAAAAATTATAGAAAACATTCTCATTGACAAATATGAATATAATCTCATTTCTAGTGCTGTTCATGTAGGTGACCAAGATGATGGGCATTATGTCTCATTCGCTAAAAGTAGAAATAAATGGTTTTTATTAAATGATGAATCTACAAAGGAGCACTCTCTACCCGAAGAAGCAGGGTTTTACTTTATGGTTTACAATCTAAAAACTCCTTCATCTTAATATTTTCCTTGATGTTCACGATAGTTCTGTAAAATGTTCGGCGATTATTAGGATATGTTTTATCATACCTCCGCTTCATCGGTTTCCACCACATGGGTTCATCCCACCCCATGTACATACATTCAACAATTGCACCTTCTTCAAACCACGGTTGATCTTCCATTTTACCCGATGGAATTTCAGATTCAAAAAACAACTTCCCCTTTTCTTGAATATATAACCTCCATGTGAGCGGACCTGGTTTGTATCCAGGCGTTTCTCTCGTTGGTTCACGTTTCATCAAGAAATCGACTGTGTTTTTCATTTGAGGCTTCCACTTGAACATCGTTTCGTGTGTTCCTATCCTAATAGGATCATCGATAGGCGTAAACACGAGACCATCGACTTCTTGTTTTACGGTGGGAAGATACTCATCCATAAACTGTTGGAAATCTCTCATATGATGAAATTCTTTCAATTGAAGACGCCATTTATCCGACTTCATATAGATGATCGGTTGTACCACACCAAACTTAGCATACCCGAGTCGGTCTAACAAATTGGAATTCCACACCATTTTTCCAGATACGAGTACAGCATCATAAATCATGAGTGTATTCTCATACAGTTCACCATCCAAGATCGTTCCCTCATACACATCTTTTTTGAGATTGAGTGACACTTCAAACATCTTGAATGCTCGATTCACGAATAGACACTTCTTCTTCCCCTCAAACATCAAAGCAACCATCATGTGTCTCTCACCGTCTGTTTTTTCACATACAGTATAATTACCCCCTTTCAAAATAGGGAAATGTTTATACTCGATTGATATGGGTTGCGGTCCGGGAAAATAGTCCTTACTACCCCATGTCGCGTGAATGAACTTCACAACATATTTGTAAAGTGGGGAGTCCGACTTTATAGACATGTCTTATAAAAGTGTATAAACTTTAATTTACTTTCACACCCGCAGCGTTGAGAATATTACTTATACATTCATGTGTGTATGTTGTTGTCAACTTAGCTGCCGTAAATGCATATGTACGAACACCCTGTTCTGCGAATTTTTCAAACATCTTTGGGTAAATTTTAAAACTCCCACTCTTCTTATCCTTTATAGTTTTCATCACATTTTTAGTATTCATCATCCATACTCTCGCATCCGTAGACGAAACCTGATAAATATCCTTGGAGATCTTCTTACCTACGCGCGTGTCAAAGTGAAGTCCCATCTGTGACGGTGGTTCCTTAGAATCGGATTTGACCTTTTCCTTAAACATATCCCAGTCAATTCCCTCATTCACACCCGGAAAAACCAGACAACCCACAGTGTCATGTGGTTGGAAAATTTGATCAAGGGATTCATCATCGACACCAATCCCAAAATCTATAAAGACGATACGGTCATGTGTTTTCATATATTTTTGAACAGCTTCGGCCTTTGCGTATGGGTCATCTACCACGTATGTAATTTCATTATTAATATTCCTTTGAAGGCATCTCATATTAAGTCGAAGAATGGCATGGAGAGTTTTCACTGAACATGATTTTGAGCGAGTCGTTATGATGGTAACAAGATTCATGTGTTATTATATATTCTAAACCTTAAGCCTATCATTAAGGCATCCACCGAATGGTAGATTTCCTACATGTCCAAGAGTTGTATTCACATCCGCGTAAATCTTACCTTCACACTGTTGCCACCGCCTACAGAATGCATAATCTTCAGACAGGTATCGACGAGTCACTGGGTCTATCATACAATCAAATGCTGCGTGATATTCATCAAAATCTCTGTTCTGATGATCATTCTTACACCACAGTTCAGGAAACTTCTCTTCAAGCGTCTTAAACACCGATCGTTTAATCATCATGAAACCAGTTGGACCGTCTAGAATTTCAATAAATCCATCTTTGATTGGACGATTCTGTGCACCAAAATTGATGACGAGACTCGACGAAAGCATAGACATATCACGTTCATCTCCACTTTTAACCGCCGACGCTGCCTGATCCCACATCACAACCTTTTTCGGGTAACACGCGACCGAGAGATCGTGCCCAGACTTTATGAGTCGAACGACAGCCTCGGGGTCAAAATGGACATCTGCGTCGATGAACATAAAATAATCACAGTCAGTTTTTTGCATGAAACGGCCGACGGATACATTCCGCGCTCTATGAACGAGTGATTCATTTTCAGTAGTATCAAGGTACATCTGAATTCCTTCCTTTATGAGAAGGAGTTGAAGCTTGATCATACTAGACATATACTTTTCCAAACATAACCCACCATAACATGGGGTAGATAGAAATACCTTGGTCATATATTAAGTATGACCTTTAACCTCTAAGTGTTTTTTTATAATATTCTCTATTTTATTCAATGTTGGTATTGATACTGCACATCGTTCACACATTTCTGTCTTGGAAACTTTGGTTTTCAAAACCATATAGATAATTGAGGAAGCTACACTGTTCGGTGTTTTACTCATAAGTTCCACACAATCTTCAACTGTGTTACACATATTTATACACTTCAAACGCTCTTCCCGTGTCACTTCAAATGAATTCAAAAGTCTATTCATAACATCGAAAGCTTTCGTCACGTAATTCTTTTCAGTTGCACCCATGATAATATCTTTGAACATTTGTGTAGTCCTACTCACATCCTTAGATTGAATCCCAAACATATCCGAAATTTCTTTGGTCGTTCGAGAAACCTTCGCGAGGCGGCATGCGTATAAAACGCAGTTTGCCTTGATACCTAAACGCACCGCACCCCGTGTAAGTTTCCCTTCATTGAATTTCCTGTACATCATCTTCGCATCTTTCAATACCGCATCGGGAAGTGTGTGACACGCTTCATCGATATCCTTGTATGCATGAAACAATGAGCGGTCTCGATGATTCATCGACATGTGAAAATTAATTTTAGCCATACGTTTATTTTCGTATGTAGAGCCACGCTGTGTGGAAATAACCGTTCCCTTCCCCCAGTTTTGAGAAAAGAGTTCAGGGTTTGCATTTGGGTTCCCACACCGAGATGGGTCATTGATCTTTCCATCGTCTGTAACACCACTGGTCCATTCCGCACTCTCATCAATAAAATAGGAATCAACGAGACCACATTCTGAACACGTAGGTAATCCTTCACGAGAATACACCTTAACACCCGAGCATTCACGACAAAAATTTATATTCACTGGCTTTTCTTCATTTTCGTTTGTATTTAGTAGTAGACGGTCTATATCAGACCATATAGCAGCCAGCATCTTGGTATGATTGACGGTGCTTTTTTTAAAAAGCAAATTACGCAGACGTACTTAGGTGTCGTATATTTGATTCAATCATATCTACAGTCTCTTTAAAACTTTTACCACCCGATGTCGTCGGTTCCCACGCATTCCATTCTTTGTCAATAGCCTGATGCCCCGGGGGTAATGGGATATCCTGACCGGTAATTTCACTGTCTGATACGATAAAACCATCGAGGTCCGACTCTTCATCACCACCTTCGTCATACAGGTCACTGTCTGTGTCTTCGATATCAATTTCGGAGTACATGACGTATTGATTAATACCCAGTGCTTTCATCTCAAGATCTTCGAACCGAGTACCACTTGGGTAATGTTCCATCAAACTTTCATATGGTACGGGTGAGAGTGTTTCGTGCTCTAGTTCATAGACACATGCACTTTTATAAAAGAGTTCAGTGGGATTGAGATATCTCAGGCCGATTGTCTTTCCTGTATTCATACCAACAATACCGTACATTTCGTCTTCGACTCCATCTTCGTTTACTAATACTTTGACTATATCATTTTCAATTATTTCAGAGGGCACAATCATGCTTAGAGTTTTCGGACAAAAAATAATAAGGGATAATATCACAGATGAAAGTTATTATTTATTCGAAGGAAGGTTGTGAGTATTGTGACCATGCTAAAACCCTGTGTGAATCAGAAGGTTTAGATTATGAAAAAATCATGGTCGACAAGGAAGAGCTCAAGGAAGTGTGCGGTGGCTCAGCATCAACTTACCCTCAAATATCTATTGACGGTCGTCTCATCGGAAACTATTTTGAATTTCAGGACTACATAGAAGATGAATATGAACCAATTTTGAACCCAACATTAAATCGATTTACTGTATTCCCATTGAAGTACCCTGAACTCTGGGAACTTTACAAGAAGGCTCAAATGTCCAATTGGACTGCAGAAGAAGTGGATCTCTCTGGTGATATGGATGACTGGAAAAACCTGAATGATAACGAACAAAAATTCATAAAATACATACTTGCATTTTTTGCAGGTTCCGATGGTATAGTTTTCGAAAATATCAACAACAACTTTGCTGACGAGGTACAAATATCTGAGGCGCGATCTTTCTATGCGTACCAGTCTCATAACGAGATGGTTCACGGTGAGACATACTCTAAACTTATTGACAAATACATCAAAGATGGTACTGAAAAGAAACAGCTTTTCGAAGCTATTCAAACTGTACCCTGTATTGAACGAAAAGCCAACTGGGCCCTAAAGTGGTTCGATACAAAGTCTAAAACATTCGCTGAACGTCTCTTCGCCTTTGCATGCGTTGAGGGTATCTTCTTTTCTGGAAGTTTTTGTGCCATTTATTGGCTAAAGAAAAGAGGTCTCATGCCGGGTCTCTGTTTTAGTAATGAACTCATATCAAGAGACGAGGGTCTTCATCAAGAGTTTGCCGTTGAACTTTTCAAATTACTCAGAAACAAACCCTCAACTGAAACGATACACTCTATCATAAAAGAGGCTGTCGAAATTGAGAAGAACTTCATTTTGGATGCACTACCATGTAACCTCATCGGTATGAATTCTGATAAGATGTCCGAATATATTGAGTATGTGTCGGATCGTCTTCTCAAGCAGATTGGAAAGCCTACGATCTGGAACTCTAAGAACCCTTTCGACTTCATGGAAAATATCTCTCTTGACGGGAAGACAAACTTTTTCGAGAAGCGTGTGGGTGATTACGGTAAAATGGATGACACATCCGATGAGATTGGTTTTGATGAGGAGTTTTAAACATTTTACTATCAATTTATCCAAATTGACTGGAAAATGCACGAATTAAATTACTTGAAAAGAGTACCTTCGGAATCGAGACCCTGTGGTTCTAACTGGAGACCACTGTCACCCATCTCTACCTGTGGTTCCGAGAATTCGGGCTGAGGAACATCTACCTCGACCATGGGCTTAGGGGCTTCTAACACAGTCTTGGAACCCTTCCTCGCTTTCTTCGCACATGGCGACTCCTTTGGTATGTTCATCATACCCCATACGACAAACATGAATACGACGGAATGAACCGCAAGGCCTAGTGTGGAGGGACACCCGGTAGGGGTGGCGATCCTGGATCCTAAGATCCGCCTGACAATACGAAAAGTCTCTGGGTTGGCAATCACGAAAAATGTAAGAGCGGAAATGATAGAGATGACCAGTTTATCCTGTTGTTTTTTACCGTTGCATCCACAACCACAATCTTTAAATAAACCCATCTTAAATAGTTACTATAAATTAACAAAAAAAACCTACTTAAAGTTTGATCGCCTAGTATAGATATAACCAACTACAATGTCGCTCTCTATCCAACGCTCCTCCGATTTCACTACTTCTTCTGTAAACTTTTCGAAACTTCGTAAAAACAAGAATGGCGGTAAGGCCGTCTATCTCAACGCCGGCGACAACAAAAAGCTCTACATTCAATTTCCTTTCATGCGCTCTCCGTATGGCCTGAGTGCTTTCACTGACGAGGGTACTGGTCGCACCTCTTACTCCCTCGACCTGTCTTTCGATCCTGACAACACGGATGCGATGGAACTTCATGACAAGCTCAAGGCTCTCGATGAAATCATCGTAAACACAGTCGCCGAAAACTCTAAGGAGTGGCTCGGTAAGGAGTTTAATGTTGAGGTTCTCAAGCAGGCTCTCTACAAGCCCATGGTTCGCCCTGGTAAGGAACAGTACCCTGCCACTATCAAGCTAAAGGTTCTCACCAAGCCCGATGGTTCGTTCGTCCCCGAGACGTACAATGTACAAAAGGAACAGGTTTCTCTGGATTCTATCGAGAAGGGGCAGAAGTGTATGGCCATCGTCGATTTCAACCAGATTTGGTTCATCGATAACAAGTTTGGTGTTACCATTCGACTCCAACAGGTTCTACTTGAGCAGTCGGTCAAGCTTCCCTCTTTCGCTTTCCAGGGTCTCGATCTACCTTCCGATGAGATCGATGACGTTGAGGAAGAGGATGAGATCGAGGAGGTCGATGAGTAAATAAATCAAAAAAATCCCAAGTTCCGAGTCCTAATGGACTCGTCCCAACCCTTCTTGGTAAGTTGAAAATAACTTCTTACCAATAAGTAAGTATGTCAATCGAGAGTAACTTGAAGAAATTACTCAAAGGTGAGAAGGCTTGTGTTCCAGAACACTTCTTGAAAGTTCCTGCGTATAACTCACCCACCCTTCGGACTGGTAAGGGTAGACCTATCAGTGAAGGTCAATTTGGAAAGATGTACCGTGGAAGTATTAACGATAACGGTCGTCGGTATGTCGCGTACAAAGAGATAGATACATCGGAAAGTACTGATGGCGCTTTTGAGTTTGAATTCAAGGTTGCCGAAAAATTGAAGGAGTTTGCGGTTCCCGAGATGTACCTCTTTAAGAAGTGTCCCATCCAAGATAAAACACCTAGAAAGGTGCGTAAAGAGAATGGTACATTGGTCGTACCAACAAAACGTACCAAACCCAAGGATATTCTTTATATGGAACTTCTTAATGGTATGTCGTTTAATTCGTGGTGGCAAACCAATCCATCTCTTGATGCGATGAAGTCTGTAATTGTACAGGTTTT